>Ga0105164_10001459_pt1 | contig 15169 bp, 23 predicted proteins | sample VDWuncwatermetaG_FD_89674 | JGI IMG/M metagenome (GOLD analysis project Ga0105164, IMG submission 89674) | Wastewater microbial communities from Netherlands to study Microbial Dark Matter (Phase II) - VDW unchlorinated drinking water | ecosystem: Environmental > Aquatic > Freshwater > Drinking...
AGGATCAATCTGTGGAATTACCGCTTTCGGTTCTTCAACAGGGAAATCAGGCATCACAGGTGCTTTCTGAACGTCTAAAGCCCCAGGAGCTGCCGGAATTGGCGATGGCAGAGGATCAATCTGCGGCATTACTACTTTCGGTTCTTCCGTTGGAATGATCGGCATTTCTGGTGCTTTCGGAACGTCTAACACCTTAGGAACTGGCGGAGTTGGCGATGGCAGAGGATCAATCTGCGGCATTACTACTTTCGGTTCTTCCGTTGGAATGATCGGCATTTCTGGTGCTTTCGGAATAACCAGTTCCGGAAGTCCGGTTGGAGGAGCAACTGGGGCAGGAAGAGCCTTAACTGGTGCAACCGGCACAGGATCAACCTTCGGTGCAGGTGCAACCACCTTAGGCTCTTCTACAGGCACAGGGACAGGAACAACTGGTTTTAGTGGCTCCTGCGGAGCAATTTTATAAACGCTGGAGGCAGGTCTGTCACCTGGTGGAATCTTGTTAATTCTAGTCTTCGGTTTTTCTTTCTTAGGAGAAACAGCCACATCCGCAGCTTTAACAACTTCTTGCCTAGCTTTCTCAGGTGCTTTTTTCTCTACAATTTTTGCCTTATCCTGCACAGGTTTCGCTACAGGTTTGCTTTCCATGACTTCAGCTTTTGAAGGCTTGGATGGAGCTGCTGGAAAAGAAGCAGATGCTGGTGCTTTCTGAGACGATTTAGGCATTTCTTTAGGTTCTGGTTCAAACGGTTCTGGCGCAACCAGATTATCCAAAACTTCAAAATGAATCTCTACGGTAGGAAGCTGGCTATTTGCAGCCGCCACCGGTGAAGAGGCGACACAAACTGCAAAAGGTAACAGTGCAGCCATCGTTATATTGGAAGCAGTTCTATAAAATATACGCTGTAATCTCTGCACATTTGCAATTCGTGACTGGTAAGACATAAAACTCCCTAACTATTAAAAACAGCTCCCATATAAGACACAACTAGCCAAAAACCTAAATTTAATCAACTAAAATCATACGGGTAACACAAGTTTAAGCAGCCAATTTCTGAACGGATGCATAGAGAACACGGTTACTGGCAAGGACTGCTGTAGAATAGATAGTGGCCGGACTGCCGTCAATACTGGTAAATATCCCGCCGGCTTCCTGTACCAGCAACATCCCAGCCGCTATATCCCATGGCTGAATGCTATGATACCAGCAAGCATCAATTCTCCCCGCCGCCATATATGCCAAATCCAGCGCACATGCCCCAAAATGACGGACGATAGCCCCGCTTTTGGCGGTTTTTTCATAGATGGCGTCAATATCACGGTGGCTTCCGGTAACCAGCATTGATTCTTCAAAATTATCGCGGTTCGAAACCATTAATTTCCGGTTATTTACCTGCGCTCCCTTGCCTTTTTCGGCAGTGAACAGCTCATTATGGATAGGATCGAAAATCACCCCTGCCACAATTTCACTTTCACCATTTGCATGAATTTTTTCCAGACCAATCGATATGCAGAAATAAGGCACGGCATGAATAAAATTGCTGGTTCCGTCAAGAGGATCGATAATCCAGCGGTGAGTTGGATCTTTGCCCTTAACCTCACCCCCCTCCTCCATCAAAAACCCAAAACCAGGGCGGGCAGTAAGTAGTTCTTTCTGCAGGAGTTTTTCGGTACGCACATCTGATTTGGTGACAAAGTTAGAGGCACTTTTGCGGGAAATATGAAGCTGGTCTACCTCACCAAAATCGCGCATTAGACCTTTGCCAGCCTTGATGGCAGCGGAGGTCATTACATTGAGAAGTGGTGATTGCATAAGATAAGAACCAAATAATTAGAAATGGAGAATTGGAGAAATGGGGAAATGAGAAAATTTTGAATTGGATATTTTTTTATTCATATTTTTAGCTCCACAATTCTTCATTTCTCCAATTCTCCATTTCTAACTTAGCTTGCTTTAGCCCGTTCAACATATTCCAGAGTTGCGGTATCAACAACAATTGTCTCACCAGCAGGAATAAAAGGCGGAACCATAACCCGCACGCCATTTTCCAGAATAGCGGGCTTATATGATGATGACACAGTCTGCCCTTTAACTACAGGATCAGCTTCCAATATTTTAACCGCAACCTTTGGCGGCAGTTTAACTGAAAGCGGTTGACCTTCATATGTTTCCACCGCCACTGTCATTCCGTCCTGTAAAAATGCCGCAGCGTCGCCCAGAAAATCTTTTTGGATAGTGAATTGTTCATAATTTTCATTGTCCATGAAAGTGAGCGCATCACCATCAGCAAACAAGAAATTGCAAGTGCGTTGATCCAAAGACACACGCTCAATTTTTTCCGCCGAAGAAAAACGCGGTGTATTTTTCGTTCCAGCTTTAATGTCTTTCAGTTCCACCTGATTGAACGAACGCAAATTGCCGGGCGTGCGAATTTCGTGCTTCACCACCAGCCACAACTTATCCTGCCATTCAATAACCATGCCCATGCGCACAGCACTTCCATCAATTTTCATATTTAAAAACTCCGTTTTGGATTACTAGATGATAAGATTATAAGATGATAAGAAGAAAATCATGTCATCTCGTCATCTAATTATCTAGTCATCGCCTCATTAAATTCTTCCACTGCCTTTTTTGGCGAATGCGAATGCTCCCATATCGCAGTTATAACCGCAATAAAATCAGCACCAGCCCGCACAAGCGGCAAACAATTCAGCGGGTTAATACCACCAATAGCGACACAGGGCAAGACCATATATGTCTGCCACCAATTTAATATCTCCGGGCTTGGAACTCCGTATTTTGCCAAAGCTTCGGGACTTTTGCTTTTTGTCGGGTAAAATGCGCCAAAAGCCACATAATCCGCGCCATCTTCCCCCGCCACCATCGCCAGATGCCTTGAGTCGTGGCAGGAAACACCGATAACTGCGTCTTTTCCGATGAGTTTGCGCGCGGCTTTCACGTCCCCATCATCCTGCCCCAGATGCACTCCATCAGCCCCGGATTTCTTAGCAAGAGCCGGACTATCATTCATGATAAAGGCTATTTCCCGCTCGCGGCAAATGGGAATTAAGGCTTCTGCCGCCCGCAATATACCATCATCACTGGCATTTTTCAGACGCAATTGAAACGAACCAACATCACCACCATCAAAGGCATTTTTTAACTGCTCGCTAAATTTAGGTAAGTCAATAGCGGGAGGGCTGATTAGATATAGGCGGCAGGGATTTTCTGTAGAATTAGTCACTAGCGTTCATTTCCACCGGAATTACTGCCACGCAAATACCTGGTCGATAATGGCAAAATTTCCAGACTGGAATGAACCAGAGCCGCTGCACCTGATTTGGGATCATAAACCTTGAATGCTCCATCAGGCTGCATAGTTTCAACCATATTATTGCTCCCAATGCTTTGCGCTCTGGAAACATATCCACTAAGCTTTTCATTCTGGTACATTTCTCGCCAACACTGAATAAAATCTGGAACTAGCGAATTTAGAACAGGCTCAACGGCACGCATCTGCCCATCAGTCAAACTATTCTTACGTTTTTCCGCTAAATGCAGAGGTCGGGAAAAATGCTCACCACCCTTATAATGTTCAACCAGTTCAAAACGTGTTTCGCGTCCCGATTTAATATCAAATACGTGCACATGGCATGGACCATGTTCCCCTGCCCGCATACATCTTTTCTGCCTTCTCTCTGATGTGTATTTTCGGTGCAAACTAGCACCTTCTGGAATTTTTATCCCTCCAGTGTCGCCTGCAAATTTTTCTCCACGTACAATATGATTTTTAACTACCGGATGATCATATTCAGCAGGCCCGTACATAACAATTCTAAAGCCATTGGTTTCCAATCCCCAACCGAAAACCCCAGGATAATATTCATTATCCCTAGATGGTGCAAATTGAACAAATTTATCGTTTATGCTCATCTCTTACAATTCACCCTCTCGGCAAATCATGCGACAGAATATAATGGCGCAAAACGTGATTTACACTGACTTGATAATCTTTTGAATGATTTTTAAACCAATCAGCTACATCAACATCTAAGGATACATCAAACTTCCCTTTAGACTTCTTACCCTTACTCAGCGCGTCCATCTTCTTCTTCCATTCAGGGTCAGCAATTGGTGGCATTAAGACAGATTTTTTAAGAAATTCTTTGGTCAAAGCAGGCGCATCATCCGCACTATTCCACTTATTTTCCTTCAAACGTTTCTTGGTAGTTGTTTTTTTCATTTTTACGAGCCTTTCTAACAGATATGATACGGATTATAGCATTTCGATAGGTAAAAACAACCGCCACCAGTGAATTTTTTACCACTCCAATGGCCACATATCGCTTTTCACCAACATAATTAGATTCTGCAAAGTAATGTGGCATATCAAACACCATTTCAGCATCCTCAAAAGAAATACCATGTTTCTTCTGATTAATCAGATTTTTAGATTCATCCCATTCGAATTCTGGCACTAAATCTCACCTTTATAAACCTTGATGATGTTATCAAGCAAGGCTAGGGCTTCCGCGCGCGGGCGTTGGAAAGTATTGCGGCCGATGATTGAGCCATTGCCACCGCCATCACGGATTGCACGCACTTCATCCAACAATTCTTTCTCACCTTTGGCATTGCCACCGGAGAACACCACGATGCGCTTGCCGGCAAAGCAGGCTTCCTTAATATGCGCGATGCGCTCGGTCATTGTGCCAATTGCGATTTTCTGCGCTTCATAAACCTTCTTGGCTTCCGCCTGCTCAAGATGCGCAGTTGGTGGTTTTACCTTGATAATATGCGCGCCAAGGAGTGCCGCCACATGAGCCGCATAAGCCGAGGTGTCCATTGCCGTTTCGCCGTCCTTGCTGATATCCTCACCACGCACATATGACCAGATAACCACCGCCAGACCATAAGCTTTGGCCTCTTCCGCCATATCGCGGATTTCTTCCATCAGTTCAAACATATCATGCGAACCGGGATAAATGGTAAAGCCAATAGCTGAGCAACCAAGGCGCAGGGCATCAGCAACTGAAGCCGTCACTGCTTGATTTGGCGCAGCCGATTTTGGCACAAATGAATTAGAGCTGTTTACTTTGAGGATAAGCGGAATTTGCCCAGCGAATGTATCCGCCCCCGCTTCTATCATGCCGAGTGGCGCAGCATAGGCGGAAAGCCCAGCATCTATCGCCAGTTGGAAGTGGTAATGCGGGTCATAAGCATCTGGGTTTTTAGCAAAGCTGCGCGCTGGCCCATGCTCAAACCCCTGATCCACCGGAAGGATAACCAGCTTGCCAGTTCCACCAAGTTTCCCTTGCATCAATATACGAACAAGATTTGCTTTGGTGCCAGCATTATCACTTTCGTAATGACTCAATATCTTTTTTATTTTTACTGTAATTTTCATGTTTTTTCCTTCGTTTTTTGATTTTTTAGTAGAAGGACAATACAACGTTATCAGCCAATTTCAACAGAAAAACCATTACAAAGGTAGTAAAACCGTCTATTATCCATTAGCGATGCGCTCCCACATCACCCCTAGCAGCATAGTACGCAGAACGAACACCGATTGATAAAGATCTCGAAAGGAGAAATTCTTTTTTACGTTTTACTGGATCTTTCCACTCAAGAGCGTCAGACAAGTTAATTCTAGCCCCCCCACTCTTCAGAAAAGTATCTATAGCCGACTTTGCTCCCTTGTCCGCCACTATGCCTCTTTCATCTGCAAGTCCCAACCTGTGTACCTCTTCAGTCAGCCTTGCAACATTATCAGCACCAACATGATCTGCGTCTATCTTCCCTGCCACAGAAAGTGAAACTATCGCCTTTAGAGCATCTGCTTTAAGCACAAATCCAAACTTACTTTCAGAATCTTCTCGAAGAAGAAAGTTCAATATTTTTTGGTCAACAAGCCTTTTCAACTCTGCTCTTTCCACTAAATCACCTTTCTTTGCCGCTAATCCCCCTGTAAACGGTCCTCTAGGCTTCGCTTTGCTAAAATCAATATCATCCATAACTTCTCCATTCATAATTATTAATTAAACAATAAACACTGCAAGCATGCTACAGAAGAAGAAGAAGAAGAAGAAGAAATTTATGAAGATTTTGTTACAGTTATAGATTCCAGCGACATGGCAGCTCGGAGCCAGACAACATATTGAACTTACATCATACTGCTGCTCAAAGTGATGACACCTAACGTTTTCCACCCTTACCTATTGCATCAACAGCTGAACTATCTTCTGTATTACATTCTGGATTTTTGCTGTCACTGCTGCATTTTGCATAGTTTAACCCATTCCAATCAATCGCATTTTTCTCTTTATAGCTGGAGCAGCCATAAATGAATAAAACAACAACCAGTAAAATCGCCAGTAAATATAAATCGCTTATTGATAATATATAATTGTAAAATTTCTTAATCATAAGTCGCTATTTTCAATAAAATTCACGCCATGTCCAGCAGCAATTGCCTTAAGCTTTGCCCGTATTTCAGGCTTGGCACTGCTTTTAATGTTTTTATGCCCGTCCTGAATGGCAGCAATGACCTCTGCTCCCGCATCTCCTGAATCGAGGATAAATGTAGCTTTTACATCAGGATAGGCAGATTGCGCCTGCTTGAACATATTCAGCAGATATGGGCTTCCGGCATAAAAAATAGCGTCAGGAGGGGTTTGCAGGGTAATTTGAGAGCCGGATTTGGAGGCCTCTGCCAATGCTGCAATCGCCTGCCCAAGGCTTTCAACTATAATATAATTTTCAGGCTTCATTTAACAACGCCATAACTCCAGGCAGGGTTTTGCCTTCCAGCCATTCAAGGAATGCGCCACCAGCTGTCGAAAAATAACTGAAACTTTCGGTGAGGCCGGAGTGCATGATCGCTGAAACCGTGTCGCCGCCACCAGCAATGCTGCGCAGTTTTCCGGAAGCGGTAAGAGCGGCAACTGAACGGGCAATGCTAACCGTGCTTACGTCAAACGGGCTGGTTTCAAAAGCCCCAACCGGCCCACTCCACACTACCGTTTTTGCCGCTTTGATTTCATCAACAAACAAACGCACGCTTTCCGGACCTATATCAACCGCAGTCAGCTCATCTGGAATCGCATCCACCGAAACCACCTGATTCACCGTATGCGCTGCAAATTTCCGAGCAACCATTAAATCAACCGGCAGAACTATTTTGCAGTTATTTTTTTCTGCATTTTTGAGCAAAGACAGTGCAGTTTTTTTCATGCCAGATTCGCATAAAGATTTGCCGATGCTATGACCCTGCGCCTGCAAGAACACATTTGCCATTGCTCCGCCGATTAGAATCTTATCCATATTCTTGCTGAGATTTTCGAGCAGTGCTAATTTAGTTGAAACCTTGGAACCGCCAATTATGGCAACAATAGGGCGTTCCGCTCTGGCAAAAATTCCGTCGAGAATTTCCAGCTCCTGTTGCATGAGCAAGCCGGCAACTGTAGGCAGGAATTTGGTAATCGCAACCATTGAGGCATGCGCCCGGTGTGCGCAGGAAAATGCATCATTAATAAACACATCCCCCAGAGAAGCAATATCACTGGCGAAATTCACATCGCCCTGCTCTTCCTGCGGATGAAAACGCAGATTCTCAAGCAGCAATATTTCACCATTTCCAAGACGGCTTACCGCCTCCCGCGCCGCCGAACCTATGCAATCCACTCCGAATTTTACCTCGCGCCCATCAAGAACCTCAGACAAAGCATCAACAATCGGCGCAAGCGACATGGAAGGAACGAATTTGCCCTTTGGTCGGTCAAAATGCGATAGCAAAACTATACGGCAATCTTTCTTTAACAGATAATTGAGCGTCGGAAGCAACCTTACGATCCGCGTGTTATCGGTAACTTTCCCACCCTGCATCGGCACGTTGAGATCCACACGCACCAACACGGTTTTGTCTTTTACATCCACATCACTGATTACGCGCAGACCTTGCATTACATACCTGCCCACAGTCTGGTTACGTCCAGCATCCGGCAGGAAAATCCCCATTCATTATCATACCAACTCGCTACACGCACCAGACGTTTTCCGGTGACAAAAGTTCCGGTCAAGTCAACTATGCTGCTTTCAGTGGTGTGCGTATAATCAACTGAAACCAGCGGCTCGGAAGAAACTCCAAGCACTCCTGCCATCTCGCCGCTTTCAGCTTTTTTCAGAGCGGCATTTATTTCTTCCTTGCTAGTGTCACGCGCTGCCGTAAAAGTAAAATCCACCAGCGACACATTAGCTGTTGGCACACGGATGGAAACACCATCCAGCTTGCCTTGCAATTCCGGCAAAATAATACCAATGGTTTTGGCTGCCCCGGTTGTGGAAGGAATCATGGAAAGAGCAGCAGCACGCGCACGGCGCAAGTCTTTATGGCTTGAGTCCACCAGATTCTGATCACCGGTGTAGGAATGGATCGTGGTCATAAAACCAACTTCAATTCCCAGCAAATTATTCAGAACTTTTGTAAGCGGTGCCAGAGCGTTGGTTGTGCATGAGCCAACCGAAATTACCTTATGCTCTTTTTTAAGCGCAGCATTATTCACACAATAAACAATGGTTGCATCAACCCCTTCGGCAGGCGCGGAAATAATAACTTTTTTAGCACCAGCTTGCAGATGTTTTTCCGCATCAGCTTTTTTGTTGAATTTACCGGTGCATTCCAGAACATAATCAACACCAAGCTCACCCCATGGAATCATGGTTGGGTCTTTATGGTGAAACAGCTTTACTGTTTTTCCGGCAATTTTTAAATCTTCTCCGTCGGCTTCGACCAGAAACGGAAAGCGTCCATGCACCGAATCATATTTAAGCAGATGAACATGGGTTGTAATGTCCGCCGGACCATTAACCGCAACCAGCTCAATATCGCTTGCCTGCGTTTCATATATAGCCCGCAACACGCAGCGACCAATGCGACCAAGTCCATTTATTCCGATTCTTATAGTCATTATTTTACCTTATCAATTAATTCTATAATTTGTTCCAGCAACGGTTGTAAATTTTCTATCGCATCACGGGCATGAAGTAGCCTAGCCTTATCCGAATGATGTGGCTTCATAAAGGCACCGCTGAAGATAAAATTGAATCTTTAAGATATGGGCTGATACTTTTCTCATTTACAATATCAACTTTGCAATGAAGTAAATCCTCTAACCCTACATAAAAACCGCCAATTTTTAAAAGACCGCAATCCGGCAGGGTTCTAACAAGTAAATCTATATCCGAACCTCCCTGTTCTTCGCCCCTTGCCACCGAACCAAATACACGAATTGAATCAGGGTCAATTTTATAATTATTGGCTAAATTCCTGATGGCAGGTTTGTATTTTCGTAATTCGTCCAGATTCATATTTACCTCGTTAAACCAAAAACTGCGAACGCTATAAATGCTAATCCGGAAAATGTTGTTATCCGTATAATACTCTGCATTGTTTTTATCTTTTTCTCAATTACTTCCATTTGCTGCGGAGGCATTCCCGGTAGCATTCCTTGCTCAAGCTTTTTGATATTAATTCCCAAAACTATACGAATAACCAAAATATCCGTTACGCCGACAAACATAAAAGCGTAGCAAACCAATTTGCCAACGTCAGAACTTAGAAACGTGATTAATTCTTCCACTACTTCACCCTCTCCATAACCGCTTTTACCACCGCTTCGGCTGCTATACTAAACATGTTCAATTACACCTCAACGCACGCAACACCGCTTCAGGTTCCCGACTGATTATGGTAAGCAGAATACGCGCAGCTCCATTCGGCACACGCTCACCATTTTCCCATTTACGAATTGTTGCAGAACTAAGACCAAATGTACGCGCGAACGCATCTCTAGTAAGACCAATTTTTAAGCGTGCCTTTTTTATATCTGCAGGTTTTACTGTCACAACTCGCGCCACCGCCTCATCGTCACCTTGCACATACGCAAGCGCATCTTGTAGCCCTTCCATAATTTGTTCAAATGCTTTTTTTGCCATAAAACCTCACATTACTTAAGTGATTGCTTGATTGCTTTCACTATCTGAGAAAGAGCTTTGCATTCTGCATCACTCAAGTTAGATTTTTCATTTTTTGCGAACAAAGATAATAATAGAATTGGAATAGATTCATTATAGTAATAATATACCACTCTTACACCACCACTTTGTCCTTTATTACCAATTGCAAAACGAACTTTTCTTACCCCACCAGTTCCCTCAATTACAGAACCAGCAGTAGGGTGAGATGCTAGCAAATCAATTACCTTATCCCGCTCTGAAAGCGTCAGTATTTTTTCTGCTTTTGCCACATAAGACCTAGTTTCTGCAACTGATTGCATTATATTTTCTTTCATTATGCCCCATTGGGGCTATTTGTCAATATTATTTCACCCTCTCCATAACCGCTTTTACCACTGCTTCCGCCGTTATGCCAAAATGTTTATATAAATCCTTGGCGGGAGCGGACGCCCCAAAACCTTTCATGCCAATAAAAATTCCGTCTATACCAATATAACGCTCCCAGCCGAAACCTAGAGCCGCTTCAATCGCCACTTTTATAGTGTCTTTGCCCAGAACTTCATCACGGTAAGCTTTTGGCTGCTCGTCAAACAATTCCCAGCAAGGCATAGAAACAACTTTTGCGGCAACATTTTTCTCTGCCAGTTTTTCCTGCGCGGCAAGTGCTATTTCAATTTCCGAGCCGGTTGCTATTAAAGTAACGGATGACGGATGACGAATGACGGATTCAGCAAGAACATACCCGCCTCTTGCGCATAAATTATCAGCTTTATATTCCTTGCGTACGGCTGGCAAATTCTGGCGGGAAAGTGATAATATAGAAGGTGCTTTCAGCGACAAAGCAAGAGCCCAGCACTCGGCAGTTTCCGTGGCATCAGCCGGACGGAATACATACAGGTTAGGAATTGCCCGTAGACTTGCCAGATGCTCAACTGGCTGGTGGGTTGGTCCGTCTTCGCCAAGACCTATTGAATCATGCGTCATTACATAGATAACCCGTTGCTGCATAAGCGCGGAAAGGCGGATGCTGGCACGGCAATAATCAGTAAACACCAGGAATGTGCCGCCATAAGGTATGAACTCGCCGTGCAGTGCCATGCCGTTCATAACCGCCGCCATCGCATGTTCGCGCACGCCGTAATATATATATCTTCCACTAAAATCATTTGCCTGCACCGGTGCAGTCACTTTAGTTTTAGTATTATTAGAACCGGTTAAATCCGCCGAACCACCAATAAGCTCAGGTATAACCGCAGTCAAAATCTGTAGCACATTTTCCGATGATTTGCGGGTTGCTTCATTGGGCTTGCTTTCCGCAAGTGCCTTTTTAAATTTCTCAAACTCAGCAACCCAACCAACGGGCAGTTCCTGCGCGACAAGGCGCAAAAATTCCAGATGATTATCAGATTTGTCGAGACTCTTTGTCCACTGCGCAAAATTCTCCTGCCCATTTTTGCCAATCTTGCGCCATGCTTTCAATATATCATCGGGTATTTCAAACTCATCATGCGCCCAGCCAAGATTTTTTCTTGCGCCTTCAATCTCATTTTTTCCAAGCGGTGAACCGTGGCTGGAAGATGTCCCCGCCTTGGTCGGCGCACCAAAAGCTATAGTTGTACGGCAAGCAATTAGTGTTGGTTTATCGCTTTTCTTCGCATTGGCAATAGCCTTGTTTATCTGCTGATAATCATGCCCGTCAATTGTTGCTACATTCCAGCCGGACGCAACAAGCCGCCCCTGCATATCCTCGGAAGTGGCGAGGCTAGTAGCACCGTCAATGGTGATTTTATTATCATCCCACAGCACAATCAGCTTATTTAGCTTCAGATGCCCGGCCAGCGAAATCGCTTCCTGACTGATACCCTCCATCAAGCAGCCGTCACCGGCGATAACGTAAGTTCTATGGTCAACCAACTCATCACCAAACCGCGCTTGCATCAGCCGCTCAGCCAGTGCCATACCAACAGCATTAGCAATCCCCTGCCCCAGCGGCCCGGTAGTAGTTTCAATCCCGCTAGCATGCCCAAATTCCGGATGCCCTGCCGTTTTTGCCCCAAACTGGCGGAAGTTTTTAATGTCATTCAGGGTCATATCCGGATAGCCGGTCAGATATAGCAACGAATAAAGCAGCATCGAACCATGCCCGGCAGAAAGCACAAAACGATCCCTATCCGGCCAATTGGGATGCAGCGGGTCAAACTTCAAATGCTCGGAAAACAGGACTGTCGCCACATCGGCCATCCCCATCGGCATCCCCGGATGTCCGGAATTAGCCTTCTCCACCGCATCCATCGAAAGTGCACGGATAGCATTTGCCATATCTTTATGAGCTATAGACGACATCATTTTTTCCACTTCAATTTTTCACTGCAATTTTTCACTTCAATTTTAATGGGGTCATGCTACTATAAACCACATGTGGGATTTATTACGTAAATAAATATGTATCAAGCATAGAATTAACTTCCCCGCAAAATATATTAGCATTCGTAGGACTATAACGTTCGCATTCGCAAAACTATAACATTCGCATTCGCAAAATTATGACATATTCGCCTGAACAACACCTGCATAACGCCAGCAACCGCCTGGTTACAGCTCTGGAACGCCTGGAAATGAACCTGCAACAGGTGACAGTTGAGCGCGAACGCGACATTAAACAGCACCACAACCTGATGAACTGCCAGCGTCGCAATGAAGAGCTGCTCGCCGAGCAGGAACGGCTAAAAGCCACGATTTCCGAGCTGCAGGAGCAATATGGCGAGCTACAGGGGGTGGCCACCACGATTTACGGAAAACTCGACACTTCGATAGACCGCCTGACCCACATACTCGAAAAATAACAGAATTTTGATAAATAATACTTGACTATACCGCGCACAAGGCTAATTTCTGCGTTCTGTTTTTCAGATTTCTGACTTCTGTCAGGGGGCGTAGCTCAGTTGGTAGAGCACTTGATTTGCATTCAAGATGTCGCAGGTTCGATTCCTGTCGCCTCCACCATTTTCCCCTTCTTCTACATTTGCTGATGTTTGTTTTTGTTTGCCAAACCATTGGTTTTACTAGGCTTATTGGTTATCTGTGTTTATTTCCATTCATAGTTGTTTATGTACAACCTTAAAAAATGGTGGTATTTTTGGTGGTACATGAGAAAAACCACATAGAAATGTACCACCAAATGAAACTGAACGACACCAAGTGTAAGAATGCCAAACCTCTTGACCCACCTGCTACCTCACCACGCAAATTAGCCGATGGTGATGGGCTTTATTTATGGATATACCCCGATGGAGCAAAGCGTTGGCGTTTTGATTATCGCCTAAATGGCAAGCGCAAGGTGCTATCCATTGGTATTTATCCCGAAATATCACTAAAAGAGGCACGAGATAAGAAAATAGAAGCTCGCAAATTAGTAGCAGAAGGCAAAGATCCCTCCTTGGAAAAGAAGCGTAAAAAACTTCTAAACACTAGGAGCAGTGAAAATACCTTTGAAAAAGTAGCCCATAGGTGGATTGAAACTAAAAGAGATACTATAAAACCACGCTATGCCGAAGGCATTATGTCGCGCCTAGAAAAAGATATATTTCCATTTTTATGCTATAAACATAAAGAAAACGCGAAGCCAACCCATCATCTGGTTGTTGTAGCATGAGTTGGTCGAGCTTATCAGGTTGGATGCTACCAATAATTGATAGCAAAACCGATGGCACAAAAATAGGGGCAGAATATTTTACTCGGTCTACGCTTGTTGAGCGTCCACCAAAACTTTCCAAATAAAACGGGCGGTCATTACCTCCATGTTTTTCCAAATTGGCGAGCAAGCCTGCCAGTTCATCACGCAAACAAATTAACCCACGAATATTATCGGCTAATATGAGAGCCAGTTTTTCAACGGTGGCATCATGCACAACAAGGCGTTTTGCTATAGGTTCTTTCGGCTCTTCGGTTATAAGTGCCAACTCTTTTTCTGCCTTGCGTTGCTCTAATGCGCGTTTATACTCGTAGAGTGCTTGCTTATATTGTTGTTGATATTTAGCTTCAAACTCACGAATTATTGGCAATATCGCATCAAGCGCAGGTGATTTATTACATGAAGGCAAACCCACTAACATAAACCATAATGAGGTTACTTCTTGGGCTTCTGCATCTCCTTTTGTATCAAAAATCATAGCATTACCAATTTTTGTGTCACCAGCATCAGAAAGAAAATTAATTCCTCTTGCATAGCCTCTATTGTAAGAATCCATCGCTAGGATTGCTCTGAATAGCGCATCGTTTAAACACCATTCTCAGCGCATCGCCCTTACTACCATCACTTCCTGTGAGCAGGGCAAACAGCACCCCTCTCTGCCCTAAATCAACAACCACCGCTTCGCCTTTCACCCCCGCGTGACCATAGCCCGAGGCAGGTATCCACTGTAAAATCACAGGGTCTCTTTGTGCCGAAACCTTGCGTACTGCGCTACCAACCACCTGCCCTTCAGGAGTTTCCACCACCAGAGTTAATTTGTAATTCCATGAACCGTGGTTAAAAAACGCCTCATAACCAACATATACGGCAATGATAATAAGAATCGTGGTAAAAGTTCGCATTATTAACTCTATGTTAATATTAATTACATGACCTTAACTATTTGTACTATTATATCAATGGGATTTTCTCTGTTCCTCTTAAGAAACACAGTTTCATAAGTGGTAGAAGAACAACCTCTAGGCAGCCTTAGCGGGGACGTGTTCCCCCGAAACTGCTTTAAGTCGTGCCGCGTGGCTATGGTGTTCCACTGCAAGAGATTTCACGAAGTCTTTTACTCCGGCTTCAGCAAGAGCTTTGATATTGGCGGGTGCGTTGAGTTCAACAAAGTTAGAACTGCTCCCCATTCCTAAAACTCCGCTTTCCGGCGGAGCAAGATACGGCGCGTTGTCGATTCGTTCACCGAGCAAGGTTTTTAGGGATTGCTCGATAATCTCGCGGTGAGTATCGCTTTTCAGTTCTTCGGTTGAGATGGCTCGTTTGCCATCCGGCGCAACCATTGTCCAGCCCCCATTTTGCAGTCCAGTTTCAAGTTTGTGTGATTGAGATAAATCAGCATGTTACCGATTGGAGCCCATCAACAGCGCAAAGCGGTAACATGCTGATGGTCGCCAGTGGTGCAG
>Ga0105164_10001460_pt1 | contig 15169 bp, 10 predicted proteins | sample VDWuncwatermetaG_FD_89674 | JGI IMG/M metagenome (GOLD analysis project Ga0105164, IMG submission 89674) | Wastewater microbial communities from Netherlands to study Microbial Dark Matter (Phase II) - VDW unchlorinated drinking water | ecosystem: Environmental > Aquatic > Freshwater > Drinking...
CATTTGGGACAGTCGTTGTTATTTAGGAAACTGTCGAATGGTTTTTTTAAGGTATAACAAAGGTTTCCATCCTTTAATTGCATGTTCGCAAATAGGAAATTGAGAAGCTCTCTTTTTTGCGGATGATATCCTCACTGCTATAGCCCTTCTTCTTCATAAAACTTACTCCTCATAATTGGTTGATAATCTAATCTCATACTACGAGATTAAATCTGGACCAATTATAGGGGGGCAGGACACGGCATAGTCGATGATATTGGAAAGAAAGCGCGATTGCTTGGCGCTCTCCGCTTCAGCCTTTTCGTGCTGCGCGTAGGACTTGCTGATAAGCACGAATAATTGCTGATAATCAATAGCGCCGGCGGCGGCGGACGCTTTACGGATCTGCTCGTCTAATAAGCGATGGATATGCTCAGGTGTATTGTTTTTACTCATGCCGTTTTTCTCTCTGCGAATGTCTGGTTGATGAGTTTTTCTACCAGCTTCTGTTGTTGCTCAAGGTTGCGTGCCAGGTCTTGCAACACGAATGGATTCGGTGCAGAACCACGGCACATCTCTTCGATACGCGCCGCCAGCCTTGCCACTTCCAACGCGCCGATCTGCTGGCTGGAGGATTTGAGCGGGTGGACGGCGTCGGCCACGGCTTTGTAATTCTTTGCATCGAGCGCCGCGTGGATGGCGCGTAAATAACCCCGCGCGATGCCGCAATGCTTGTGCAGTACACCGGCGGCCTGATCGCCCACCAGTTCCAGGAAACCGCTCCATACCTGCCGATCCATGACATCGGCAAGATTCGCAGGCAGGCCGGACTCAGGCGCCGGTCGCGTATCCATATTTTTTCTTTCGGCTTCCGATGACGAATACGCAAGCCATTTAGCAAGCATGGCCTGCAATTCCGGTTTCTTGACCGGCTTGCTCAAATAATCGCTCATGCCCGCTTCCAGACATTTCTGCCGGTCGCCTTGCAAGGCGTTGGCGGTAAGCGCGATGATATTGATATTCCGTTTTTCACCGTCTAATTTACGGATGGTTCTTGTCGCTTCGTAGCCACTTACTTCTGGCATCATGCAATCCATCAACACCAGATCATAATCGAACTGACGCACCATTTCGATGGCTTCTTTACCGTTGCCTGCGATATCGACTTTGCAATCCATCATTTCCAGCATCTGCGTTACCATCATCTGGTTGATGCGGTTGTCCTCAGCGACCAGAATATGCGCGCCGAAAGCGATATTTTCTGTCGTGACCGATTGCTCAAGTGAGGCAGACCGACTCACCGTGTGGCGCGTCACCAGCGGTATGCGCTTCCGTTCGCGTTTTGCCGTGAGCAGCAGCGTGATCATATCGATCAGTGCCGGACGATGAAACGGTCTGGTCAGATACCCAGCGAATCCAATGGCTTCCATTTCTTTGGCCTCACCACGCTGTCCGAACGACGTAATCATGACCAGTGACAACTCCTTGAGCCGCACATCTTCTTTTATCGCTCGGGCAAGCGCCAACCCGTCCATTCCTGGCATGCGTTTATCGATCAGCACGATGTCGTAGGGCGTTGATGGCTGCGCCGACTTTAGCGCCGACAGAGCCGCTTCCCCAGAAGCAACGATTCACAGATGAATCCACCGCCCGTGAGATATTCCGCCATAATCTGGAGGTTTATGATATTGTCATCCACTATCAACACGCGCGCGCCTACTGGCACATTTCCGAAAGAGCATGGCAATTCCTGCGTCTCCGTCAGCGGCAGCGATAGCTCGAACCAGAAGGTCGATCCTTCGCCTTCTTTGCTGATAATGCCGATGTCACCGCCCATCATTTCCACTAGGCGGCGGCAGATGGAAAGTCCTAGCCCCGTACCACCGTATTTGCGCGTGGTGGAACCGTCGGCCTGCGTAAAACTTTGGAACAGCTTCGCTTGCGCTGTCTCTGAAATGCCGATGCCAGTGTCACTCACTTCGAACCGCAGAGAGGCTCTGTCCGCATGGATCTCCTTAGCTTCGACATTCACCAACACATGGCCTGTTTCGGTGAATTTGATCGCATTGCCTGCCAGATTAAGGAGAATCTGGCGGATGCGCCCTGGATCACCTATTACCCATTCGGGCGTGCTGGGCGCATAGCGCAAGATGAGGTCAATATTCTTCTCCCGACTGCGCGACATCAGCAGTTCAATCATTTCCACCAACGCATGCTGGAGGTTAAACGCGATCGGCTCCAGACTCAGTTTTCCCGCTTCGATCTTAGAAATATCGAGAATGTCGTTGATGATTTCGAGCAACGTCTCGCCAGACTGGCGGATGACTTCCACCCGCTGGCGTTGCTCCGATGCCAGTTCACCTTCAAGCAACAGGCTGGTCATGCCGATGACGCCGTTCATCGGCGTGCGGATTTCATGGCTCATATTGGCGAGGAATTCCGATTTCATACGGTTAGCCTGCTCGGCTTCCTCGGTCTTCCGGCTTAATTCGAGCGCGCTTTCACGCGCCTTGCGCGAGAGAAAATAACCGTAAAACAGCGCCCCGATCACCATGAGCGCCACCATGGCGGCGATGGCATATTCCATCCGGCGCAGTGTTTCCGCCTGTTTGACCTGCTCGGTCAGTTTTATTTCAAGCAGCGTGCCAACCTGCTCCACCGCCCCGCTGAGCGCTTCTGAAAGTACGAAATAGCGTTGATCCATGGCGGCCATATGCTTGCCCGCCACCGCTTCTTTGCCGCTTTCAAAGTGCGTGAAAATCATATTCGCTTCTGTGATGAGCTGGCGGTAGGCCGTTTCAGCCTGTGCCATGCTGCCCTGTATTTGCTGTGTTTCGGCACGAATGGATGGATGCTCGAAGGCTGTCCGCGTTTTTTTAAAAAACGCTTCAAACGTGCCGGTAGCAAGGCGGAGCGCTTCCCGTTCTTTGGATACATCGCGGCTGGAAAATACATCATTGCCGGGTTGGTTTACCACTGCCACCAACCTGGAGGTCTGCGTCAGCATGTGCTGACGCTCCACCCAGCTTTTGGTTTCCTGCATCGCGGTGTCGTACCGCTCCACCATCTGGTGGTTGACGAACAAGCTGAAGCCCACCGTGACGATATCGAAAAATGCCAGCAGGAAATAGGCGAAATACCAGCGCGAGATGATGACCGGACGAACTGGATCAGTGGCTTGTGTCATGGGTTACGCTGCCTGTTGTTTAAACGCTTCCTTCGTTTCCGCGAAGGCGGTTTCCAGCTTCGGCAGCATGGCGGCGAAGGCCTGCATATCGTTGTTTCCGGCGCTAGACTGCTCGCGGGCGAGCGCTTCCATGTCCTTGGCGATTTCCGATACGCGCATGGCACCCATCTGTCGCGCCGACGATTTCAGCGTATGTGCGGGCGAAACAATTTTCTCGGCACTAACGGCCGCGATGCCTTCGCGGATGGAAGCGATATAGCTTTCCGAATCCTCCAGGAAATATTGCACCATGGTGGGGAATTTCGCCTTCATCATGGCTTTCGCCTCAGCGATGGCGGTCATGTCGAGTATGTCAGTCATTGGGTTCTCCTTTTTGTGATGGTTGAATTGGCGTCATGCCCAACGCCGTATGCAGGGTGATGGCGGATTTAGCGACGTTGGAACGCGAAGTTAGCGCACTGGACTCGGCACCCAGCAGCCGCTCTTCGGCAATCAGAAGATCAAGAAAACTGGCGTCGCCCGCCTCATATTTAATGCGTGCAAGCCTTGCCGCTTCACGGTAGCTCGTGGCCGCTTTATCAAGTGACTTCTGGCGTTTTTTCTCCTGCGTGTATGCGACCAGCGTATTCTCCACTTCTTCCAATGCCTTCAGCACAATCTGCTGATACCTGTGAAATGCTTGCTGTTTACGCGCATCCGCCGCGTCAATCTGCGAGGAAATGCGCCCGAAATTAAGTAGCGGCATCAGTGCGCTTGCGCCTAAACTCCATGGGTTGGACGCGCCGAACAGGCTGGCATCGCCGACACCAAAAAAGCCGGATAAAGTGAGTTTAGGAAAAATTTCTGCCGATGCGGAATTTTTGAGCGCAACCGCTTCCATGAGTGCATATTCGGCGGCTTGCACGTCAGGCCGCGCGGCGATCACGGCAATCGGCGTATCGAGCAAAATCGCCTCGCTGAATTGTGGCACAGACTTGGTTTCTTTTAAGGCATCATCGACACTGCCAGGCGCTTCGCCAATAAGCACTGAAAGCCGATGACGGCTGGCGGCGAGCAAGGCGGTGATGGTAGGAAGCTCCGCTTCCGTGGTTGACACCTGACCTTCGGCGCGCAGCACGTCGAGCTTGCTGACCGCTTGCGCCTCATGCTGCAAGCGCGTAGCGCGCAGTGTTTCTTTTTGCAGCGCCAGGTTCTTTTGCGTAAGCGCCTCCAGCGTTTGCAGCGTGCGGGTTTCGGTGTAGGTGCGCGCGACTTCGGCCAGCAGAAGCAGAAGCCCACGGCGATACTCGGCCTCGGCGCGTAATGTGCCCGCATCGCCCGCTTCGAGTGCCGCCCGCGTGCCGCCGAACAAATCAATCTCCCAGTTAGCATTTAAGCCCGCCTGCCAAGCGTTATTAGGCTTATCAGAATTCCCTAGACTGCTTTGATTTCCCGCGCGCGTTGCCGAGCCGGTGGCGCCGATATCCGGCAATAATTTTGAGAACGTCTCACCGCGCAACGCCCGTGCTTCGGCGATACGCGCTTCGGCGATTTTTAGATCATGATTATTGCGTGCTGCCATTTCCATCAGCGCGTCGAGGGCTTCGTCATTCAATTGCTTCCACCAGCCTTCGTTTGCTTTGCAAATTTCGGCTTGGCAAGCCAACCCGGCATTTTCGGAATGCCACGCTTCCGGCATTTTTGTTTCCGGGCGTTGATAAGGCTCTCCCACGCATGCGCTCAGCAGTGTCAAACTCAAACAGACAGCGATGCGGCAAGTGGTCATTTTTCTTCTCCGCATATACGAAAATCCACATGTGCGCGAGCATGTGCGCTGCTTTCTTCTTGCGAGCGGTTGGCGAAGTGCTGCGAATAGTAGCGAGCACGGTACTCAAGAAACTTACTCAGAGCATCTGCGATTTTGTGCTTGTTATAGGGCTTGAGAATGTAGCCGATCGCGCCGTCTTCCTTGCCCTTTTTTACATCCTCGGGAAAGGCGCTGCCGGTGACCATCACAATGCCGACCGCCGGGTGAATTTTTAACATAGGTCGGATTAAATCGAGGCCATTACCGTCCGGGAGGTTAATATCCAGCAGCACAAGGTCGGGTTTTTCGCTGCGCATTTTCTGCATGGCATCGCTCGCATTGGCGGTAAAAAATTTTCTGATCGCAAAATGCTCCAAATCGCTCAGGCACTCCTGTAGTATCATGCAGAAATTGCGATCGTCCTCGACCACCAACGCCTTGATGCGTTCTTTCTTGGATGAAACAGATGTTTTTATTTCCGGCATGACGCTATCCTACCGTTCCCGTGCGCAGCCGCTCGATATGATATTCCTCCGACGATGCGCCGATGGCCTTTTGCAGCAGCGGACGCACTTCCTCATAGAGTTTCTCCAGTTGCATGATGGAAGGAAGTAACGCGGTAGAGTCTGCGCCGATCTTGGCGAGTTCCGAAGAACGCATCTCCAGCTTGGCGGCAACATAGGCAAGTTGCGCTGCACCCAACTGCTTGCTGGTGGATTTGAGTGTATGCACCGGCAGGATGATTTCCTCGGCAGGACGCGCCGTTTCCGCCAAACGCTTCAGATTTTCGATATGGAAAGCCGTATCTTCAAGATAGAGTTTGATGAAACCGTTGAACTTGCCCTGCATCAGGTCGCGCATTTCCGATACGATCGCCATATCCAGCGCGGCGCTTTGCTTATCTTCGCCCGATGTTTTTAAGAGCCATTTCTCAAGGATGCGTTCGATATTCGGCTTCCATTTCGGTCGCCAGATGGATTTGGCGATGTATTCATCATACCCCGCAGCGAAGCATTTCTCGGCGTCGCCTTCCTTCTGGTTGGCGGTGAGCGCGATCACCGGCACGTCCGGTATTTCGCCGGTTTTACGCATGGCGGAAATAATCGATGCGGCCTCCCAGCCATCCATTACCGGCATGTCGCAATCCATCAGCACCAGATCGAAGTTGGTGTCTTTTAGCGCTTCTACCGCCATCTTGCCATTTTCGACCAGCGTCATGGCAAAACCTAGTTGCTCAAGAATTTCGGTGACGTAAGCCTGATGGGTGCGGTTGTCCTCCACTACCAGGATATGGGCGCGTTTTCCTTTGCTGTTGCTTGTGTGAGAAGTTTCTTCCGTTGCTGGGTTGTAATGTTTGCTCTCTGGCATCCATTTGAGCAACGCTTCGGCGAGTTGCTGTTTTTTGACTGGTTTAGCGACATATTCGTCCATGCCTGCCTCCAAGCACTTCTCGCGATCGCCCTTCATGGCGTTGGCGGTGAGGGCAATGATGGGCGAATGTGGTATCTCATTAGCTTGCGTCATTTCGCGCATGAGGCGCGTCGCTTCAAAACCGTCCATCTCCGGCATTTGAATATCCATCAGCACCAGATCGAACGGTGAGTTGCGGATTTTCTGCACCGCGACCTTGCCGTTCTCGGCGGTGGTCACCAGGCAGCCCATGCTCTCCAACATTTCGAGCACGAACTCGCGGTTGACGCGGTTATCCTCCACCAGCAACACATGCGCATTGTTGAAGAGTTTTTCCTGCGTGCCGTCCACCGGTTTTTCCTCCGCCGACGGGCGTTTCACCAGCGATGGTGGCAGCCATTTGGCGAGGCCATGAATAATATCTGCTTTGCGCATCGGCTTAGTGATATAATCGTTCATGCCCGCTTCCAAGCAACGCTCTTTATCGCCTTTCATGGCATTGGCGGTGAGCGCGATGATTGGGATTTCGGGAATCGTGCCGTCTTTTTTGAGCTTGACCAATGCACGGCTGGCCTCGAAACCGTCCATCACCGGCATCTGGCAATCCATGAGGATGAGGTCGTAGCTTTGCTCCTGTGCTTTCTCGACTGCTTCCTTGCCGTTAGAGGCAATGTTAACGCTAACGCCGAGCCCTTCAAGAATCTCCGTCGCAAAGCCCTGATTGACGCGGTTATCTTCCGCCATCAGCACTTTCGCGCCGTCGAAGCGGGTGTTGTCGTCGGCTTTCATGCGCGTACGGATATTTTCCGCCGTGATTAGCCCGTCAGTTTCGCCGTTCTGCCAGGCATGCCAGACCTGCCCCACCGTTTCCACCAATTGGCGGCTGTGGATAGGCTTACTGAGATAGGCCGAAATCCCCGCCGCCGCGAAACGCTTGGCAAAGCCCTGTCCGCCGGCGGAGGTGAGAATAATCAGCGCCGTATCTTTCACCGGCGAATCCGGTGCCTTGATCTGCTTGGCCAGCGCCTCGCCGTTCATCTGCGGCATGAGGTAATCGAGCAGCGCGATCTGAATCGGTTTTCCTCTCTCTTTTTCTGCGCGCATGATATCGAACGCTTTAGTGCTATCTTCGCAGGTAACGCATTCCATCCCGACGGCTTCGAGCTGTTCGCGGACGATGGTGATGTTGTCCACCATGTCGTCGACGATAAGCGTGCGTACGCCTTGCAGATGATCGATAGAGAGTGCTTCAGCGGCGATAATCGGCTTGTCGTGGCGTGGCAGGGTCATGGTGAACCAGAAGGTGGAGCCAAGGCCTTCGGTACTATCGAGGCCAATCTCACCGCCCATCATTTCGCAAAGCTGCTTGGAGATGGCGAGTCCCAGCCCAGTGCCACCATATTTGCGCGTGGTGGTGGAATCGGCCTGCGAGAATTTCTGGAACAATTTCGCCTGCGCTTCCTTGGAAATACCGATACCGGTATCTTCGATTGATACTTTAATCATTGCTTTGTTTTGTTTTGTAATGTCGCAGGCAATTTCCTCCATCGTCACCAGCACGCGACCTTTTTCGGTGAATTTGATGGCATTGCCGATGAGGTTGGTGATAAGCTGGCGGATGCGCGTCGGGTCGCCGACCAGGTTGGTGGCTGTGCCCGGCACGAAGCGCAGGATAAGCTCGATAGCCTTCTCACGGGCTTTCACCGCCATCAGCTCCGACGTTTCGTCGATCATGGATTGCAGGTCAAAGGGAATATTCTCAAGCTCCAGCTTGCCGGATTCGATTTTTGAGAAATCAAGAATATCGTTGATGATGGAAAGCAGCGCCTCGGCCGAACCCATCACCGTACGGGCATAATCCTGCTGACGGACGGTGAGGTTGCTCTCGAGCAGCAGTTCCGTCATGCCGATCACGCCGTTCATCGGTGTGCGGATTTCGTGGCTCATGGTGGCGAGGAATTCCGACTTCATGCGGTTAGCGTGCTCGGCCTGCTCGCGGGCTTCCAGCAATGCCATATTATTCAATTCCAGCCGGTCGGCGTATTCCGTAATACGTTTCTCCGCCGCCTTGCGTTCCGTGATGTCACGGATGGAGCCCACGAACATTTTCTGTCCATTCGTTTCAAATGCATTCACCGCCAAATCCATCGGGAAGATGCTGCCGTCCTTGCGCTTGGCCTGTACTTCGCGCCCGATACCGATGACTTTCTTTTCGCCGGTGTCAGTATGATGCTTCAGATAGCCGTCATGCGCGGAGTGATACGGCTCCGGCATCAGGATGTTGACGTTTTTTCCAATGACTTCCTTCGCTTCGTAGCCGAAAATGCGCTCCGCTGAGGGGTTGAAACTTTCGATAATCCCGCGCGGATTAATGGTGATGATGCCGTCCACCACTGTGCCAAGAATCGCTCTCGTACGCACGGCGGCATCATATTCCTCCCGGTGCACCATGTTCCTGCGGGCGAAAAACACAACCACCATCGCCATACCGAGAGCAACCGCCAGTGCCAGCAGCATTTTATGGCGGTAGCCCTGCCTCTCATCGAGCCGTTCATGCAGATGCCAGTCGAGATGCTCGGCAAAACGGCTGTACGTCTCGTCAAACGCGGCAATTGTCGCGCTGGCATCGTCAAATAATTCAGCAGCAGTTAAGTTTCCTGTCTTATGATCGACGATGGCCTGGAATGTTTTGAGCGTCGCATCGAGCTTTTCCAGAGCACGGAATTCTTTTTCCACCTTATTGGATACATTTTCTGGATCGCTTTCTTCGATGACGGAGACGGAATAGCGGTAGTGCTCGACCAGCGCCGCAAGCCTGCCTTTTGTCTCCATTATTTCCTGTTCTTCCGATCGGGTAATGCTTCCTCCCACCAGTGCACCCGCAATTTTTCCTCGTATAATTCCCATATCCTCCACGATGTCCGGCACGATATTCACCATGACGTTCATCATGAAATAAGTCTCCATCTCCGGGTCGAGGATGAGGTTGGATTTATTGCCGATTTCCCGCATGATCTCGTTTAAGGAAGCGATGGATTTAATCTGCCGTCTAAAATGCTCCATAGGTGTTTCGGATGGTTTACGTTCCATAGCGGTGAGCAGTGTGCTTTTGATTTCCTGCCACTGCGCCGAAAGTCCGAGTGCTTCAGCATCTTTTTGCAAGTAATCCACCGCTTCGATGCGTTGTATGGCCTCGTTTTTCAGCGTGTCAAGCTGCTCCGGTTTAACGCCGGAATTTTCGGTGATAAATAATTGTCCACGGTAACGCTGCGCTGCCAGCAAAGTGTCGAACAACGCGTTATGATAGCGCACACCGATAATCTCACTTTCGGTGATGCCAATATCGTCGTTCGTTTCACTCACGAACAAATACACCGCGCCGCCAAACGGCAGCAGGAATAATATCGCAGCGAAGATTGCAAAATGACGGCGCAGAAATTTCATCATAAGATTACCACTCCAAAGTTTTTTCGTTGCTAACATAGGCGGTGACTTCATTGCCCGCGTCGTTATAGGTGATTTTGTCGAAGCTCATGGCGTTGGCCTGGGCGATGCCGCGCCCGTGATTGTCGCTAGCCCGCGCCGGATCAATATGCAGATAATTCTTCCAGTCGAAGCCCTTGCCCTGATCGATGATGGTGACGTAATAGCCTTCCGGCTTGCGGCGGTAGGTTGCGGTGACTTCCTTGTTCTTATGTTCCGGCATTTCGGCACGGCGCTCGATTTCCTCGCGCCATGTGCTGTCGGTAACGAGCTTGGATTTTTCCGCGTAGGTGATGCCGAAATTGCCATGTTCCACTGCATTGATGAGCAGCTCCGCGAGGCCACCGACGGCGCGCTCGACATCGGGAAAACAATTGGCGAGGAAGGCGGCGAGATGCTCCGCCTCCGCCAGCGTCTTTAAGCGGAATTTGCAGGTGTCGATGAGATTAAAGCTGGTTTTGTGTTTTTTGAGTTCATGCGAAAGCAAGCGCTGCTGCTCGGTTTCGCGTATCGCGGCCGAGAGTACCGATTTCAGAATGTCCTGATTCACTGGCTTGGTGAGGTAGTAAAATACGCCAGCGTCGATGCCTTCCTTGATCTGCTCTGGCATATCTGATCCCGTCTGCATGATAATTGGCATATTGCGCAAATCCTTATTCTCCTTCATGCGCGCCACCAGCTCCATGCCGTTCATCACTGGCATTTCGCGGTCGAGCAGGATGGCATCGATCTCACCTTTTCGTTCTAAAATAATATCGAGCGCGGCCTTGCCATTCTCCGCCTGCAGCACGTTGTAACCTAGGTTTTCTACCATACTGGCCAGCGCCATGAGCATGGTGCGTGAATCATCGACCACCAGCACCAACGGAGATTTTTTCGAAGAATGTTGTTGTAATGATTTTGAGGTCATGGTGATTCCTATTTCTCGTTGAGTCCATCCGCCAGCGCGCGCTGCACGGGTTTGAGCAGATATGCCATGATGGATTTTTTGCCGGTGATGATGCCCGCCTGCACGGTCATGCCCGGCAGAATTTTCATTTCCTCGTGGTTGCCAACATGGGTTTGTTTGAGCGTCACGCGACCGCGATAATGTTTTTCTCCATTGCTGCCATCGAACGTGGTGGCTGAGATGAATTCTAATGTGCCATCCACCGCGCCAAAACGTCCATAATCAAACGAGCTGACTTTCACTTTCACCGGCTGGCCGACGGCAACATGGCCTACATCCGCAGGCGCAATACGCGCTTCCACCACCAGCGTTTCACCGGTGGGAACGATTTCCATCAGCGGATCTCCAGGTTTTACCACTTCGCCGATGGTGTTGAGCTTGAGTCCTTTCACCAACCCCGCAACCGGCGCGCGCACATCCAGCCGCTCGACACGTCCCTTGAGCCGCGTCACGACCTCCTTCTGCTGGTTGAGGGCGCTCTCCGCCTGATCGCGCGCCTGCCGCGCCTCCAGATATTTCACCTGCGACGAGACGCCTTGCTCCTTCAATTTTTCCTGAATGGCAAACATCTCACGCGCTGTTCCTGCCGCATGTTCCAGTCCTTTTTTCTCAATTAGAGCCTTGTTCAGATCTTCCTGCGCGCCTGCACCGTCGAGCTTCAGCACAACATCGCCCGCCTTCACCTCGCTGCCTTCGCGCACAAGGATTTCCTTGACCATCCCGCCATCGTAATGCTGCACGATCTGTACAAAGCCGTTCGGCACCACCTCGCCCGGAGCTTGGGCGATTTCCTCGATCTGCGTAAATGTCGCCCAGAGGATAAACAGCAACACTAACGCCGAAAGCAGCAGCATGGCGCCGCGCATGAGATACGGGGCGGTGCTTTCCTCCAGCCGTGCCGACTGCCGCAGGAATTGCAACTGTTCCTCGCGGCTTTTGGTTGAAATGCCCAGGCGAAGCAGATGGCGTAGTGTGGCTCGAATGACGGTTAGTTTCATGCAATTCTCCTGCGTTCACGGAAAGATTCCTCACGCAAACTAGCAATGACTTTGTCTGGCAACCCAACGATGGAACGCCCGCCTTCGAGCAGTCCCACCGCACTGTCACCCATGCCGATATGGTCGTCGCGATGTGAAATCATCAGGATGGTTTTCTGCCCGCGCCATTCCTTCAAGCGCTCAAGAAAAACCATGCCGGTGCGACTGTTGAGCACGGCGTAGGGCATTTCATCGATGAGCATCAGCGGCGCATTTTTTGCGTAGGCGCGGGCGAGGATGATACGGTAAATCAGGCTGGAGCGCAGTGAATCGCTGCCGCGCAAAATCGGCGTATACAATCCCTGCGGCATTTTCTCGATCTGCTGTCTGGCGTCCGCCAGTTCGAGCGCTTCCCATAAATCATGATCGCTGGCAAAGGGATTGCCGAGGCGAAGATTATCGGCAATGCTGCCCTCGAAAAGCTCCGGAATCTGGGGGATGTAAGCGACGCGCTTACGGATATCTACCGGATCGAGCTGACGAATGTCGCGCCCGTCGAGATAAATCGCGCCGGCCTGCGGGCGGTATAGACCCAGCACCAGCTTGAGTATGGTGGACTTGCCGCTGCCGTTACCGCCGGCAATGGTGATCAACTCTCCCGGTTCGGCGGAAAAACTTAAGCCCACGAATACCGGATCGCTGTCTTTGCTGTAACGAAGTCCGACTTTGGAAAATTCCACCGCGCCACGCGTTCCTGCCAGTTTGCCGAGCGCCAGCGCGCTTTCGCGTTCGGTGTCGAGCGCCATCAGGCGATCGATCTGTTGGATGCTGCGAATAAGTTGCTCTAAGCGCGGAATGTTGGAAGCCAGGGCTTGCCATGGCGCAATCACTCGCCAGAATAAAATCAGCGAGGCAAAGAGCGCGCCGCCGCTCATCAATCCTTCCCACACGCGAGATACGCCCAGATAGATGAGCGCAAGCCCCGCCAGCGTCGTGAGTGTATAAATGCCCGTCTCCACTACTTGCGCTAAATATTGCGAACGAAACGAGGCGAGCGACCCTTGCGCGGAAATATCGCGGAACTGCTCGCTCCACACTTCGCTCATACCGTTTAGCCGTAACGCTTGCAGCTTTTCATACAGCTCGATATGGTGCGTTTGCGTGCCAGCGCGGGCGCGGGCGGAATGAAACATGGCAAGTTTCAGGCGCGGGCGGAAAACCCATAGCAGTGCGCCGTAGGCCGCAACCAGCGCCAGCGGTATCCACGCAAGCTGCCCACCTAAAATGGCAAGTGCTACGAACGCGATGGTCGTAAATGGCAGATCAAGCAGGGTAAGAAACAACGGCCCGCTAAAAAACTCGCGCACGGAATCAAACGAACGCAAACGCGATACTTGTGATGCTACCGACGCGCGCTCAATGGCGTGGGCAGGCAGTTGCAGCAAGCGCGACAGTACACGATTACTCACGATATTATCAATGCGGGCGGCGAACCAGGCAAGACTTTTACTGCGCAACGCTCTCAGCGTTCCTTCGATTAAAAGTGCGATGAGCGCGCCAAGCCCCAGCGCATAAATGGCGCTTGCCGAGGTAATGTCGGCCACACGGTCATAAATCGCCATCAGGAAAAGCGGCATCGCCATCGCTACGGCATTCAGCGCGAGGCTCATGCCGATAATCTTCGCGAACAGCCCGCGGAACCGGGCGATGGCGGTCATAAACCAGCCAAGACCGGCGGCCACGCGTTCTTCTTTTTGCTCTTTCGGGTCTTTTATTTCCTGCTTGGTAAAGATATACGCCGTGCCTGGAATATCTTCCGACGACGGTACGGTAACAGCGCGCAATACGCCGCTTTCTTTTTCTACGAACGCACAGGGCAGCAAGCGGGCATCGAGATCGCACAGGCGTGCCGGAAGCGGCCTACCGGTATAGCCCATCCGCGCCATGACGTTCAATACATCGACGAGATCAAGATCATTCTGCCCATATGGAAGCGCCTCGTAAATGCGCTCACGTTCCTGCTCTAATCCATAGGCCGCAAGCAGCGATTCGAGCGGCGTGGCTGGTGATGCGTGCAAAGAGATGATCTCGCTCATAGGCGCATCTCCTGATAGGAATGCACATCATATAATTGGCTGCCATCGCGCTCGGAACGTTCCACCAACTGCCCTTGCTCCAGCTGATAATGCCGGTCGGCGAGTCGCAGGATGTTCTGGTCGTTGGTCACGAGCAGCATCGTCACGCGGCCTTTCAAACGCCCGAGCAGGCGGTACACTGCGTTATAGCCTTCTTTGTCGAGTGCGCGGTCGGCGTTGTAGAACAGCAGCACGCGCGGCTTAGCAGCAATCACCCGTGCGATGGCGATGCGCTGGCGCAGCCCCGGCGGAATGGCATCGGAATTATTGCCTTCGAGCTTGGTATCGTAACCGGCGGGCAGCGAGGCAATTTCCTGATCGAGGCCGAGCAGCGCTGCGATCTCCTGCACGCGATCTTCCGGCACACGCCCGAAACGCGAGAGATTCTCGTAAATCGTACCCCGGAAAATCACGCCCACCGGCGGCAGATAGCCCACATGTTCGACCAGCGCTTCAGAAGGATAAAGATGCGGCGCTATGCCATTCACCCGAACGTCGCCCGCGCTCGGTGGATGCATCCCGGCGATGAGTTTAAGCAACGTCTGCTTGCCTGCACCGTGCTCGCCGGAAATGGAGGCCGCTTCGCCTGGCTTGAGCGATAGCTTCACATGATCCAGCAGTTTTTCCTGACCTGCGTAAGCGAAGGAAACGTCTTTTAATTCTACGCGCCCTTCTTTTTCAGCCGAAACAGCAGCCGTGCTTTCCAGCAACTCACCCGCGAAATGATCGGTAATTTTGTGATGCGCCAGCTCCATGTCCTGAAGGCGCGTCCAGAAGCCGAGCGCCTTCTGCACCGGCTGCATGATGCGCCCTGAGAGCATGACGCACGCGATCAATGCGCCGAGCGTGAGCTGACCAGAAAGTGCGAGCGGCGCACCGATCACCGCCACGGCAATCATCATCACCTGCGAGGCGATGACGCCCTGATCGTAGGCGCTCGCGCTCAACGAAGCGACCTCGAAATTGGCACGGCTGGAATCCGACTGCCAGCGCTCATAGCGTCGCTCGAACGGCGCTTCCAACCCCAGCGCCTTCACGGTATGCACACCGGTCAGCGCATGAACCATGAAATTGTAGCGCGCGTCATCGGCCTTATCGCGCCGCTTCAGCATGGTTTTCAGCTTTTTTCCAAGATTCAGCGCGCGCATGCCCATGACCACGAGCAAGAGCAGCGGCGCGAGAACCAAAATGCCGCCCAGATGCGCGATAATAGCAAGAAAAATCAGGATGAACGGCAGATCGATCAGCGTGGCGAGCGACTGG
>Ga0105164_10001462_pt1 | contig 15157 bp, 16 predicted proteins | sample VDWuncwatermetaG_FD_89674 | JGI IMG/M metagenome (GOLD analysis project Ga0105164, IMG submission 89674) | Wastewater microbial communities from Netherlands to study Microbial Dark Matter (Phase II) - VDW unchlorinated drinking water | ecosystem: Environmental > Aquatic > Freshwater > Drinking...
AATCCCTGACGTGACAACACCGTCGTGATCGCTGCTGTCAAGGTCGTCTTACCATGATCTACGTGACCAATCGTTCCCACGTTCACATGCGGCTTCTTACGCTCAAATTTCACTTTCGACATTTACTTTCCTCCTGATGCTTTTGCGACGATTTCATTCGCAATATTAGTTGGTACTGGTTCGTAGTGACTAAACTCCATTGTGTAAGTCGCCCTTCCCTGACTAAGAGAGCGTACTTGAGTAGCATATCCAAACATCTCTGCCAAGGGCACTTGAGCTTTTATGACCTGGATGGAACCTTGAGGCTCCATTTCCATGATCTTTCCTCGACGAGAGTTCAAATCACCAATCACATCCCCCATATAATTATCGGGTACGACCACTTCAGTGGCCATGATGGGTTCAAGGATGATCGGCCCGGCACGTTTGCAACCATCTTTAAACGCCATGGAAGCAGCGATCTTAAAGGCAATTTCGCTTGAGTCAACATCATGATAAGAACCGTCGAAAAGACCGATCTTCATGTCAACCGCGGGGTACCCTGCCAGAACACCAGTTTCGATAGCTTCTCGAATCCCTTTTTCCACTGCGGGAATAAACTCTCGGGGCACAGTGCCGCCCTTGACATTGTCTTCGAAAACAAACCCGCCACCTGGAGGAAGGCCTTCGAGCGTGAGCCAAACGTGACCGTACTGACCGCGACCACCCGTTTGCTTGATATACCGGCCTTCTTGCTCAACTTTCTTGGTGATCGTCTCTTTATAGGCAACCTGAGGTTTGCCGACGTTGGCTTCAACTTTAAACTCTCGAAGCAGCCGATCCACAATGATTTCAAGATGGAGCTCGCCCATACCGGCAATGATGGTTTGATTCGTCTCTTCATCCACGCGAAGCCTAAAACTAGGATCCTCAATCGCAAGTTTCTGCAAGGATAGGGATAATTTTTCTTGATCGGCCTTTGATTTGGGCTCAATCGCAATCGATATCACAGGGTCTGGGAAATGCATGGATTCAAGCGTGATCGGATGATCTTCGTCTGAGAGCGTATCTCCAGTCCTAGAAAACTTAAGCCCTACGGCCGCCGCAATATCACCAGCCTTCACCTGTTTGATCTCATGCTGCTTATTGGCATGCATCTGGAGCAGGCGACCAATTCTTTCTTTTTTACCCTGACGAACATTCAAGACATAGGATCCCGCGTTCAGGGTTCCAGAATAGACTCTGAAAAACGTTAGTTGACCGACATAGGGGTCAGTAAGAATTTTAAAAGCCAAGCCACTGAAGGGAGCGTCTGGGCTAGGGGCTCTTTCCAAAATATTCTCTTCGTTAGAAGGATCGACACCTTTCACCGCAGGGATATCGACTGGCGAAGGGAGAAAAGCCAAGACCGCATCCAGCAAAAGTTGAACGCCTTTATTCTTAAACGCTGAGCCAGCAAACGTTGGGACGATCTTATTAGCCAGCGTCGCCTTGCGAGCACAGGCCCGAATCTCATCCGGCGTGATAGCAACGCCATCCAAAAACTTCGCCAAAACCGCTTCGTCTTCCTCGGCAACCGCATCAATGAGTTTTTCTCGTAATTCAGCAATCTTTTCTTTAAGATCTGCCGGAACTTCAGTGATGCTGAATTCTGCACCCTTGCCGCTATCAGCTTGATCCCAAATATAAGCTTTTTGGTCAATAATATCGACGAGACCAATGAACTTATCCTCAGCCCCAACTGGGTAATTAAACATGATCGGCCGACCATTCAACTTCTCAACGATCGATTCCACTGACTTATCGTAATTGGCGCCGACCCGGTCCATCTTATTGATGAAGCATATTCGGGGAACATTATAACGATTCGCCTGACGCCACACTGTCTCAGATTGAGGTTGAACCCCCGCCACGGCATCAAAAACGACTACGGCGCCATCGAGAACCCGAAGGCTTCGTTCCACTTCAATGGTGAAATCTACGTGGCCCGGTGTATCAATAATATTGATTCGATTATCTTTCCAATGGCAGGTTGTGGCAGCGGATGTGATGGTAATGCCCCGTTCACGTTCCTGCTCCATATAGTCCATGACGGTTTCGCCTTCATGGACCTCTCCAATCTTATGCGTGACGCCAGTGTAAAAAAGAATCCGCTCAGTCACAGTGGTCTTGCCCGCATCAATATGCGCACAAATACCAATATTTCTTAGCTTCCGAAGATCTGAAACTTTATCTGTAACTTTAGGATTCTCTGCCATGATGCCTACCAACGATAGTGAGCAAATGCCTTATTGGCCTCTGCCATTCTGTGAACGTCTTCTCGCTTTTTGATTGCCTCGCCCCGGTTTTCCGAAGCGTCAAAGAGCTCAGCCGCAAGCTTCTCCATCATGGAGGCTCCCTTACGCTGAGAGGAATACTCCTTCAGCCACCTAAGGGCCAAAGCATTCCGCCTCTCCGGACGAACCTCAATCGGAACCTGATAAGTCGAACCACCCACTCGGCGTGATTTCACTTCGACTGCAGGCCGGAGATTGGTAAGGGCCTTCTTAAAAACTTTCATTGGATCATCTTTGGTCTTCTGATGAATGATCTCTAAAGCACCATAGACAATGCGCTCCGCGGTGGCTTTTTTCCCACCGTACATGATCGCATTCACAAACTTAGTGATGATCTTTTCATTGTATTTAGGGTCTGAAAGAACTTCTCGGTACGGGACGTGACCTCTACGTGGCATAACTATTTACCTGCCTTTGCGCCGTATTTGGATCGGCTTTGTTTCCGTTTATCAACTCCAGTGGAATCCAAGGTGCCTCGAACAATGTGGTAACGAACTCCTGGAAGATCTTTAATACGACCTCCCCGGACCAGAACCACTGAGTGCTCCTGAAGGTTATGACCTTCACCAGGAATATACGAAGTTATTTCATAACCATTCGTTAACCTGACACGAGCCACTTTGCGGAGTGCAGAATTAGGTTTCTTTGGGGTCGTCGTGTACACACGCACACAAACCCCTCTTCGTTGTGGGCAACGGGTCAACGCAGGTGACTTCGTTTTTCGAAGGGCCTGTTTTCGCCCGCTACGCACTAGTTGATTTATCGTCGGCATCGATACTCCTCGCCAATTTTAACTAAGCACCTATAACTAAAGGCTTTTTCAATGTCAACGCCTTTTGAATAGTTTTTGGTCCACTTTCCTTGACCTGTCACTAAAATTCTCTTAAAACCGGGGATACCTTAACGGGAGATAGTCGAAACGTACACATCTGTTTCGACATTTTTGGGGGAAAAAGCAATGTACCGACTCCTGAATGCTGTGCTTTCTGTTGAATCGACCAAAGATGAAACTCAACAATCGTCGGTAGTCGAAAGAATTTCGGGTGAACGCCATTAATACTAAACCCCTTGTCATCCGAGATGAAGTTCATGGTGATATTGTCTTTGATGATTTAGCCCGCCGAGTGATTGACCACCGTTTTTTTCAAAGACTCAGGTATATCAAGCAAGTTGGCTTGGCGGAGTACGTATTCCCCTGCGCAACCCACACTCGGTTTCAACACTCACTCGGTGCCGCTTACCTCGCCTCGCAGTACTTTGATCGCGTGATTCAGGAGTGGCAGCATGACCCGATTGGATTTGATGGGTCCTTCCATTCAACTCAGTTTAAGACGAAAAAAACTCAAGCGATCATCTTGCAGATTGTTGAAGACGGGCCTTCTCTTGCCTTCTGGAGATCAGTTGCGGTGTTGGCAGCTCTGCTTCATGATGTGGGGCACGGCCCTTGGAGCCATACCTTCGAAAACCTTCCCCTAAAACAGGATTATTCCTCAATCGTCGCCAAAATTCCGTCACCGATCCGGGAGTATTTAGAGGATGTCCAAGCATCTAAAGGCGGTTTGCACCACGAACACCTCACTCTGATTTATCTCCATGAGATTTTCGGGTCGCTTGCGAGCGACGAAGATGCGGTTTCGACTTTAGATTATTTTATCCCCGTAGCGACCCTGATCCACCAACCGCTTCTTAAAAGCTCTTATAAGAAGATCATTTTAGATCAGATCGAGGCAACGCTACTCAAGCATGAGCTTAAAGGTGGGATTGATTTTCTTCATTTATTACGTCCTTTAATCTCAGGGCCATTTGATGTGGATCGGATTGATTATATTCAACGAGATGGCCGCAACTGTGGCGTGTCGTTGGGGGGAATCGAATGGCGGAGGATTGTCGGCCGACTCTTGCCGTGCCTCGCCGAGCATCCCAATTCCAAAGGCGAGCCTGAAGAAGTGGTTCTGATCTCTCGTCTCAATAACCTCCACGTCCTAGATGATTTTGTTTTCAGTCTTTTTCAGATGTACGCCCAAGTCTATTTGCACCCCAAAATTGTGGGTTTTGAAGAAATTATCCGCAAAGAAATCTCAAAGAAGCAGTCAACATTAAACTTGCCGACCATCACGTTCGCAAGGCATAGCACGCTCACAGACGATCAGTTCAGGCAGTGGTTAACCACTGATTTTGGGTTAAAAGATATTGAAGAACTGCTGGGACGGTCGTCGTCCTTAGCGTTTCATGCCACCCGCGTTGCCCCATCGGTGCAAGCCACCGAGCGGATGCAGTCTAAGGGTTATGAGTTTGTGGATATTAAAGACCGCCCCATGATGAAAGATAGTGTGGGGCTATTCATTTATTCAACCTTAAGAGATGCCTCAGGCAACGATCATGATTACGATATTCAACCCTGGACTGAGATCTCACCGATGGCGGAACAATTTTTCTCCATCCGATACGCTCCTCATATTTGGATTCGGATTAACTCCGCGGTAGGATAAGGACTATGGATATTTTCTCGGGCGTTGCCTCAACTTTTGGAGTTATTTTCGCGATCGTAGACCCGTTCGGGGTCATTCCGATTTTTGTCGCGATGACCGCTAAGGATTCCCAAGCTGAGCGCAAACGGATGCTCAGAACCGCTTGCGCCACCGCCTTTACCCTTCTGACGATCTTCACGCTGGTTGGAAAACACCTTATCACCTTCCTAGGGATCACCATCCCGGCGATCCAAATATCCGGCGGCCTTATCTTGCTTGTGATTGCCTTTGAGATGCTCAAAGTCCTGCCGATTCAAGAAAAACTCACGCCGCACGAAGAAAACGAAGCCAGAAGCCGACGAGATATCTCGATCGTTCCGCTGGCCATCCCAATGTTATCGGGGCCAGCGTCATTAGCGACGGTAATTATGTTTGCGTCGGAGGCGAAATCGGCTTCTAATTTCATTGCGGTCATCGTGTCTATTTTCCTGACGATGCTGCTCACCTATCTCATTTTAAGACAAGCGACTCTGCTGCAGAAACTCATTGGGATCACCGGGATCAACGTGCTCACACGTGTCATGGGCATGTTCCTCTGCGCTATGGCCGTTCAGTTTATTCTAGATGGGTATCGCGCTTTTTCATGACCGGTGAATTTGAACTTATCGAACGGCTAAAACGTCAGCTCGGAAAGACTGGGCCCAACACTCTGGTCGGAATTGGCGATGATTGTGCCGTGACAAGATCCTCGAAACATCTCACTCTTCTTAAGACGGATGCCCTCGTTGAAGGCGTCCACTTCAGCCGTAAATGGATGAAGCCAGAAGAGGTCGGGTATAAGGCGTTCGCTGTGACTTTAAGTGATATCGCGGCGATGGGGGGATTACCCTTGCATGCGCTCGTCTCGCTCACCCTTTCAGCGGACTGCTCCGAAGCGTGGGTGCAAAACGTCTACCGAGGCGCTCATAAAATTGCGAACCAGTTTAGAGTGGATATTGTGGGCGGTAATATCGCGGCCTTACCAGAACGCTTTTCGATGCATGTTTTTATTCTGGGGAAAGTATCGAAACCCTTACTCCGCTCAGGGGCGAGACCCGGAGATTTTCTAGTCGTTACGGGCTCAGTGGGAGACGCCGCAGGGGCATTAAGCGCCCTTTCAACGAGAAAAAGACCGTATTTGGATAAGCATTTTCCAAAAATACTTAAGCGCTTCGTGTCCCCCAAACCGAGAATCCACGAAATGCTTCGTCTAAGAAAACGCCTCAACATCACAAGCGCCATCGATATCAGTGACGGGTTCTCAAGCGATTTAACTCACCTCGCAAGGGCCTCCCACTGTGGGTTTGAGATTGATTCATCCAAAATCCCCATCAGCCCATCGTTGAAGCGTCTCGCCTCGGAATTAAAAATATCCGCCCTCGATTGCGCCCTACATGGCGGCGAAGATTACGAAATCCTCATGACAGTGCGAGTTGGAAACACGTCAGAAATTCAGAAAATTGCCAACCAGCTAGGAATCAGACTCACGGTCATTGGCAAGGCCACAGCAGGTCGAGAAGTTCGACTCCTTAAACCCGATGGAACCATGTCTGCCTTAAGAGCGCAGGGATGGGATCATTTGCGCAGGAAGCTGACTTGACCCGATGGCTTGCTTATGAAAGTATTTCAAGACGTTACATGAAAAATCGAATTACGACCTTACTCATCACTTCCCTCACACTTTGCTCAATTGTTTTTGCAAGGCCATTCCCCCCAAAAAAGGGTGAGTCGATTCTTTCACTCGGGGGCGGTATTGGTCCTTCGGTGGTTCTAATGACGGGTCAACTTGAATTTGCCCAATCAGAAGATCTTTATCTCGGGCCGCTCGTCCAGACAGGTTTTGGTTCGGGGATGCTTCTAGCGATTTCGGGTGGTGCCCGGTATGTCATGGGAAGAAAGCTGGGTGTGATTCCCACGGTTGAGGGCGGAATCGGGGCACTGATTGCATCGGGAATGTTTGACGGAAGTCTTGGCGTCAACTTACACCTCGGGCTTGGATTTGATTATTTGATCAAGCGTGAAATGGCGATTGGAACCGTCTTTCGAATGAACTTTGCGCCGCCTCTGAAAAGTTCCTATCTGATGTGGCAGATCATTGCCTTTCGATTTGTGCTCTAAAGACCATGAGTCAGGACACTAGACGCTGAGCGAAATCTTCTCTAAGCTAGCGCTCGCCATGAATAAGAAACTGATCGCAAAAGGAATCATTGAAAAACTCCATCAGAACGGACACGATGCCGTTCTCGCGGGAGGCTGTGTTCGAGATGAAGTCCGTGGAATGGCTCCCCGAGATTATGATATCGCCACGTCGGCGACTCCGGAGCAGGTCCAGAAACTCTTTAATAAGACAATCCCTGTTGGGGTTCAGTTCGGTGTGGTCATTGTCCTGGAGCAGGATTTGCCTGTGGAAGTCGCCACGTTCCGATCCGAAGGCAAATATATCGACGGAAGACACCCCACCGAGGTCAAATTCACATCCCTTGAGCAAGACGCCCAACGAAGAGATTTTACCGTCAATGGGCTCTACTTTGATTTTAAGACCAATCAAGTCGTCGACCTTGTAGGCGGCCTTGAAGATATTTCCAAGAAAATCATTCGTTCTATCGGTGACCCCAGAGAGCGTTTTCAAGAGGACCATCTCAGAATTCTCAGAGCGATTCGTTTTGCAATTCAATTGGACTTTGAGATTGACCGCGAGACCTTTGAGGCGGGAAAGACGTTAGCCGCTCAGCTTAAGAAAGTCAGTCCGGAACGAATTAGAGATGAAATCTCAAAATCACTCACCTACGGCGATCCGGGAAAGGCCATTCGTTTATTTGATCAGATGGGCGTCATCCCCTACATCATGCCAGAACTTGAGACGCTTAAAGGCGTTGAGCAACCCAGCGAATATCATCCCGAGGGCGATGTCTGGATTCACACTTTGATGTTACTGGACCAACTCAAGGCACCGCCGCTTGAGTTAGTGCTTGGGGCCCTTCTCCACGATATTGCTAAACCCGATACCTTTGTCCGTGCTGAAGACCGAATCCGTTTTCATGGGCATGATCGCATTGGCGCTGAAAAATCTGAATTGATTCTTAAACGCCTCTGCTTCTCCAATCACCAAACTGACATTATCTGCAGCTTAGTCAGAGAACACCTTCGCTTTAAGGATGCCTTTCAGATGCGGGTCGCCACACTGAAACGGTTTTTTAGATTGGAACGATTTGATTGGCATCTTGAACTGCATCGGATTGATTGTTTAGCCAGCCATGGAAAGCTGGATGCTTATCATTTCTGCAAATCTAAGTATGAGGAGTTTCTGAAGGAACCGCCGCCGCCCACACGGATCATTACGGGCGAAGATCTGATTGCCTTGGGTTACCAACCGGGGCCAACTTTTAAGATCATTTTGGATAAGATTGAGGATGAAATTCTGGAGGGGCGCATCCATACTAAGGAAGAAGGGTTAGAATACCTTAAGATTAATTTTAAAAAGGATCTGTGATCCGATGGACCACAACGCACTCATTCAAGCCGCTCAGAAGAAGGATTCTCGAGCGTTGGGCAAGCTCATTTCATTAGTCGAAAACCAACCTTGGGAAGCCCTATCGATGATCAAGGCAGTTTATGCTGCCCCTGGAAAGGCAGAGATCATCGGAATCACCGGTGCACCCGGGGCTGGCAAGAGCACCTTTCTGAACGCGTACATTCACCAGCTTCGCTCAGAAGGAAAATCGGTCGCGGTTCTAGCGGTTGATCCGGTCAGTCCCTTTACCGGCGGGGCCATTCTCGGAGACAGAATCCGATGGGCAGCGCATTTTCAAGACCCCGGGGTTTTTATCCGAAGCCTCAGCACCCGTGGAAAGCTTGGAGGTCTATCCCTTGCGACTCGGCACGCCGCAGACCTCTTGAGTGCCTTTCAATTTGATTATATTTTAATTGAGACGGTTGGGGTTGGCCAAAGCGAAGTCGATATCCGAAAGGTCGCCGACCTGACTATTATGCTACTTGTCCCTGAGTGGGGAGATTCCGTTCAGGCACTTAAAGCTGGTATTCTTGAAATCGGAGATCTTTTCGTCATTAATAAGGCCGACCGTGAAGGTGCCGACCGAGTCTTCAACGAAATCCAGGAAATCCAACGGATGAGTGAAAAATCCCCGCAAGTCTTTAAAACTTCGATGAATCAACCCGAATCCTTTAAAGCCGTTTTTGTGGGGATTGAAGCCTTCTACCAATCTCAATCGGCACTCATTGAGAGTCGACGCAAAGAGCGTAGCCTTCTGACCGTCATCGAATGGCTCGAAGCTCGTCTCGTCGAAGAAGCCAAAAAGACTCTAGCCGAAAAGAAATTGGGCCTGGATAATCCCTACGAATACCTGAGCCAACTCCACAAGAAGTACCCTCCCGGTAGTCTATTAAAACTATGAAGGCCTCCCCAAGTCTCTTGGTTTGCCGCACAGACCATCTCGGCGATGTCCTACTTACCCTGCCCGCCCTTAAACTGGCCCGGCAATCCCTACCCCATTCGCGAATTGGATTCATGTGCCAAGAAAACGCTTACCAAGCCATCCGGCCATTTCTTGGTTCGGAAACAATTGAATACATTTCGAAAGAAAATCTAGTCCCTGGCTGGGATATTTCGATCAACCTATTTGATGACGTCTCCATGGGAAGACTTCTTAAATCCGCTAAGATCCCCTACCGGGTTGCGAACTACACGAAACTCCTATCTCGATGGTACTACAATGATGGTTATCCCCAACATCGCTCTCAAGCTCAGTCCCATGAATCTGAATACAACTCCCAGATGATTGAATTTGCCCTTCGAAAAGTTGAGATCACCCCGCTTTCAACTATCCCACCCATTGAAATCCCCGTCGACACCGAAGAAAAAATTCTGGCGATTGACGCGCTATCGGAGATTGGCGTCAAGGCAGACATTCCCATCACAATCGTCCACCCCGGAATGCGAGGTAGCGCCTTGAATCTCTCTGCAGATTCCTACTTCAAGATCTTTCAAGAACTCATGAAAAAGGAAAATTCCCAACTTCTTTTATCGGTTGGACCCGAATCCAAAGATTTGGAACTTGAAGAAACACTGAAACAAAACTTCCCCGCTTTAAAGATTCTTAAGGCACTTCCGATTGGTGTCTTTCGAGAAGTCCTACGACTTGCCGCCCTCGTCATCGCGCCCAGCACAGGGCCACTTCATCTCGCGCATTTCGTTGGCACCACTACCTATGGCATCTATTCCCCGGTGCTCTCTCATCACGCGAAGCGGTGGCGCCCTCAAGGAGGCACCGGCAGAGCTCAGACCCATGCTCCCAACGTCCAATGCCCCGCCACACGCCACTGCTTACTAGAGAAATGCCGCGAATTTAATTGCATGGAAAAAACCAACTGGACTGCGATTTTAGCCGATCGCTTTTCTGAAAGGGCCTAGAGTTGACTCGGCTAATTCAGAAAGCCTATGGTAAAAGGAATGGCTGCGAAATCATCGAAACAACTTGAAATCATTGCTGGGCCCAACGGCAGTGGTAAAACAACCTTTGCTCAGGCTTATTTTAAGTTACGGAACGGAAAAAGCCGATTTATTAACGCCGATACGATTGCGGTAGGGCTCTCCTCGGGAAGCGCTGATCAAGCAGCTTTTCACGCAGGCCGCGTCATGCTCAAGGCCATCGAAGAAGCCTTGGAAGCAAATCAGAGTTTTGCATTTGAATCGACTCTATCAGGAAAGACTTGGCTTAAGACGCTCGCTAAGGCACGAGGCGCAGGCTACTCCATTACGATTTACTTTGTCTTTCTTAAATCAGCCGAACTTAACCTTAGAAGAATTAAGGCCCGGGTTAGAGAAGGCGGGCATGATATCCCGAAATCTACCGTAATTCGGCGGTATGCCAGGTCGTTTCAAAACTTCTGGAACGTCTATCGCCATGAATGTGATTCTTGGTATATCTTTGATAATTCTGGAAACACCACCAAGCAGATCCAATCGAATAAAGTCTTTGAAGCTCTTGCCCCTGAAGCACAACAAGCCTTTATAGAGAACTTTCTTCCATGAAAAAGAAAAAGCCTAAGTTATCGCAGAAGGAAAAGGATATTGCTAAGGCCCTTAGATTAATGCCCATCCTCGTCAAGAAGAACCGAAGGGACGCTGAGCGTAAACGGCGATTTGTGGAAAAGACATGCGGCGCCCTGGCGAGAAGCGTTCATAAGCAGGTGATGGCGGAAGCGCGCGAACGGGCAAAGGGTAGAAAATAGCTTCAGATCACCACCAGCCTTTTGGTTGGTGTTTTGCCAATCGCCATGGTTTATTGGGCAGAGCGTATGGATAGTTCAGTCGTCAAAGACCTTTCAGGGATCAAACTTATCGTAGCCGGCGAAGTCGGAATTGACGAATACCTATGGGGCAACTGCCACCGCATCAGTCCCGAGGCCCCCGTTCCAGTCGTTGAGATTCTCAAAGAAGAATCCCGACTCGGGCTTGCTGGTAATGTCGCCCAGAACATCTGTTCGCTTGGGGCCAGCCCAAACTTGATTTCTGTCTGTGGCGTCGACCGAAATGCCGACACGCTGAAGCAAATGGTGAAGGACTGTGGCATCACTGAGTCTTTTTTCCTGGAAGATACCACTCGACCGACCCTTCGAAAAACCCGAGTCATCGCTCAGAAACAACATATCGTCCGAGTCGACCACGAAAGGGCCCATGCCCTTCCCGCCCATCTAGCCAAGCAGTTCACTGAAAGAATTTGTGATTCGCTCGCTCAGGCCGATGGCATCATCCTTCAGGATTACGCAAAAGGTGTGTGGAACGCCGACACTATGGCATTTATCCGCCACGCCAAACAAATCAAAAAACCCGTTTTTGTCGATCCCAATCGAAGTACACCGTTATCCCTCTACCGAGGCGCAACGCTCATGACCCCGAATCTTATTGAGGCTGAGATCCTAAGCCGACGGCCTGCAAAATCACCTTACCGAGCCGAACTGGATTCCTCGGAACTTAAGAATATTGCGGCGCAACTTCTCGAAGAAGCTGAGCTGGACCATGCCATTATCACCTGCAGCGAACACGGCATGGTCAGCCTTTCAAAAAGGGCCGACACCCTCACCCATATCCCGACCTTCGCGCGAGATGTTGCAGACGTCACGGGCGCCGGGGATACCGTCATTGCCGTGATTGCTCTCGCCATGTGCGCCGGCCTTGCTCTTAATACTGCTCTCCAAATTGCCAACGCCGCGGCAGGGCTTGTGGTGGGCCAGATGGGAGCCGTTAGCGTCACTCCAAAAGAACTTCAAGACGAGCTTGAACGTCTGAAGGATCTTAGGATATTAATGAACTAGCCACTCAGTAATGGCGGATCGTCTAACGGTAGGACAGCGGACTCTGACTCCGCCAGTCTAGGTTCGAATCCTAGTCCGCCAACCAAACAGGAAATCCTCTAAAAATCTTCGGCTTTCAAAAGGAAAATCAGTGAGTTATTTGGTTCGAAAGTGAAATGAATAGGATTCGAACTAAGCTCAAATGGAGATTTGTTTGGTTCGAGAGTGATTCGGTATTCGGCTATTTGCTATTCCATGCTTTAAGTTCCGAAAGAAATGGATCAGATCCTTCAGTTTTCACAATTTCCCAAGCGCGTGCGTAGTCGCCGCCTATGTAGGCATAAATCTTGTCTGTTTCTTGTATTAGATCTGGTCTAGCCATTTTTTCATCAACGGCCTTTTGAATCGCCATTTTGACGGTTTTGATTGGGACGAGGGAAATCTTAGAAAGATTCGAAAGCATGGGACTGAGCCTCACGCAATTGAGAAATTGATTCAAGGCAACGTGTGGATTGGGCGAGTATTACGATTCGCATTTCCAATCAGCTATTGAAAGCAGTGCGGCAGGCGGCAAAAAGCAGGGGAATGAATTATCAGAAGCTGGTTCGAGAAGCGATTGAACAGTTTTTGAAAAACGTCGCCTAATCATACGATGTGGACAGCGAATAAAATGATACCGACACCTAAATTCAGCTTGACATGATTCTAACGCAACCTTGAATGACGTCGATATAATTTCGATTACCGCTGTAATCGCCCACTGCACCATCGACATTTCATTCTAGCGCGCCCACAGCTCGTTCCGACCCGTAGTCAGATACCTCCATTGAGTTATCGTCGCCACAGCCATACCAGCCCGCCATAAAACTCCATGTTATGGTCGCGCGATGGAGGTTCCCAATGAACTATACTCACTACGCTCGTAAGATGGATGATGGAAAATTAATCGACTCGTTGAAGAAGGCTCGCTCTGAAGAGCGAGCGCTTCAATGTTATTCGCTTGCAATGATCGCCGAAGTGGAAAGACGCATGCTCTTTGCTGAGGCAGGTTATCCCTCGCTCTTTCAGTACCTCGTTTCTGCGCTGGGGTATTCTGAGGCCAGCAGCCTTAAGCGTATCCAAGTTTCAAGATTGCTGAGCCGGTTTCCAGAAATTTATAATTTACTGAACGATGGCACGATCTCCATGACAGCACTCATGAAATTGGCGCCTCATCTGAAACAATCGAATTTCCATGAGACCTTAAACCAAGCTCTAGGCAAATCCGTTCGAGAGATCGAGAGAATGATCGCCGGCATCTCGACAGAGAAAGCAAAGCCTGATCAGATCAGAGCGATTGACCAAAGTCTCTTAAGCTTTCATTTCACAGCCGACAAAGAATTTGAAGAGCTGCTCAGAAAAGCTAAGGCCAAATTGAGTCATAAATTCCCAAAAGCTAAACTCAAGGATATTTTTGGGGAGGCCCTTAATGCGCTTCTCGAAGACACGCCCAAGAAAAAGCGATCCGTACTACCAAAGAAGTTATCGACTCATTCGCGGTATATTCCAGTAGCGATCAAAGACGAGGTTTGGGAAAGAGACCAGGCCCAATGCAGCTATGTCAGTCCAGATGGCAAGGCCTGTGGGTCGATCCACTTTCTAGAATGGGATCATGCGATTCCGTTCTGCCTCGGTGGCCGATCGGATGACGTAGAGAATATCCGGCTTCTGTGCCGAACGCATAATCGGCTGATGGCGACTCAGACGTTCGGATTGGAATATATAGAAAAGAAGATCCGAGAAAGCGCGAAAGATCCGTGGACACGTGACCTGCGTATGAATCGATTCCACCTTGATATATGGGCCGGCGGTGGGCTAGCGCGGGTTAAGGCCTGGGAGAAGGCAGCGACTTAAACGAAAGCTTGGCGTCAAGAGGGCTAGCCACCAACATTTTAGAAAAGCCTTGTTTTTTATGCGTAGCCGTTATACCAACCGATCCTAACTTTCGGAGGAGATATTATGCCGTTGATGCACTTAGCGTTGGGAGTGGCTTTTTCACTCATCATGATGGGATGTTCCAGCACTCGCTTAATTACTCAGAGAGCCTATATTGAGCCTGAAACTCTCATGGGCACTAATGTTAAGGAAACGTCAGAGAAGGAAGGGTCGATCTACCGATCTACCAAAATGGCGCACGGCACGATGCTTGAAATAAATCCGATTCTCGAAAAAGACTTACTGAAGCTGGCCCAGGAGTTTGGATATAAAGAAAACTTATCAGAAAAAGAAATCCTGACGAATTTTGAAACTCTGAAAGAAGCAAATGAAATGGATAGGAGAACATGTTTTCAGGTTTTGGCCAACGGCACAAATGAAGACGAAGCTAACTTGCGATATTATCAGGTATTCCTGGATCAAAACCCTAAACCCCTAAAACTTGAGCTCCTTGCGAATGAACGCATGGGCCGCAGAAACTCGCAACCAGAACGCACCGAAAAAATAGGCTCGTATTCTGAAGGCGGGTCCGTGTACAGCATCGGAGAGACTACTTATGTTACCCCGGCCACGACTCATGTTTATTCCTACTTTACTTACTCAGATAGTGCCACTCTCTGCGCCAACAGAAAGCTGGATCTGAGCAAGGGAGTCACGATCTTCGTTGAACCCAGACAAACCAAGGGTCTTCCAATCTCGGATTTAGTTTGGTCGACTAACCCAGAAGATAAAAAGACGTATAGCTCCGCTGAAGGCATTCCTTCATTTAAGAATGAAATAAATAACTTTGAAGACGCCGGGACAGCAGTATCGAAACAGGCTCAGTGGCGGATAGCTCGCCAAGAGTACGTACGGCAGCGCCTCGCTAAATAGGTTATTTTGGTTTTACCTCAGAATAGAAACTCAAAGATCATTTTCCGTGATTGACGCGTCACGGCAGGTCCATTCCATGAGAGAATAAATCCTTATGGAACAAACACTCGCTCGCCCATCAAGAACTCTTAACGCTACGATGACTACCGAAGGCTTTATCTGCCCGCTGTGTCGGCA
>Ga0105164_10001463_pt1 | contig 15156 bp, 13 predicted proteins | sample VDWuncwatermetaG_FD_89674 | JGI IMG/M metagenome (GOLD analysis project Ga0105164, IMG submission 89674) | Wastewater microbial communities from Netherlands to study Microbial Dark Matter (Phase II) - VDW unchlorinated drinking water | ecosystem: Environmental > Aquatic > Freshwater > Drinking...
ACTACGGAGCCAGCCCTCTCACGGAAAATTTGCAGGGGATGATTAAAAGTGGATTTCTGGGCCGCCCCAAATAGTTCCACCCGGAAGCCCCATCCTTTATAATAACCCGGGGAGCCGTGGCAGAGCGGTTGAATGCGGCGGTCTCGAAAACCGTTACCCGGAAACGGGTCCGAGGTTCGAATCCTCGCGGCTCCGAATTTCTTTGCAAGAGAGAAAAGGATTCGATCGATCAACGGGGGGAATGAAGGATGAAAAAGAAAGTGGGAGAGAAAAAAGAAATCGGGGAATACCTTGTCTTCGCACGCAAGTTCAGGCCCGAGAATTTTGACGAGATCATCGGCCAGCCGCAGACGGTCCAGATCCTCCGGAACGCGATCCGCTCGGGCCGCATCCCACAGGCTTTTCTCCTGGCCGGCCCCCGCGGAACCGGAAAAACTTCCACCGCCCGCGTCCTCGCCAAGGCCTTGAATTGCGCCAACGGCCCGACCGAATCTCCCTGCGGCACCTGCCCGATCTGCCAGGAAATCAGCCGCTCGAACTCCCTCGATGTTCTCGAAGTCGACGGCGCTTCCAACCGCCGGATCGACGAGATCCGCGACCTGAGGGAAAACGTCAAATTTAAGCCGGCCCAGGCCCGTTTTAAAATTTACATCATCGACGAAGTTCACATGTTGACGGACGAGGCCTTCAACGCGCTCCTCAAGACCCTGGAAGAGCCGCCGCCCCATGTGAAATTCATCTTCGCTACGACCGAACCCCACAAGGTTCCGCTGACGATCCTCTCGCGCTGCCAGCGTTTTAATTTCAAGCGCATCCCGACCGAAGCCATCGCGGAAGCGCTCCAGCAGATCGCGAAAGCCGAGGGCCTCAAGGCCGAACCCGGGGCGCTTTTCACGATCGCCCGCGCCTCGGACGGAAGCCTCCGGGATGCCGAGACGCTTTTGGACCAGTTGAGTTCGCTTGCCGAAGGCGGGATCAAGGAAGAAGAAGTCCTCTTCGCGCTCGGCCTCGCCGGCGAAGAGGTTTACTTCGAACTTCTCGAAGCGCTCCAGAAAAAAGACGCGAAGAAAATCCTCGCCCTCGTCCGGGCCCTTTATGAATCCGGCAGGGACCTCGTCCAGTTCGGCCGCGGCCTTCATGAACTTTTCAGAAACCTCCTGCTTCTTGAAATGGGTGAGGGCGCCGCGGCCTTCGTCGAGGCGGGCCCCGAGGCCAAGAAAAAATTGGGCCGTTTCAAGGCCGCCTTCTCGCGGGAGGAACTCATTTTAATCCTAAGCCTTCTTCAAAATCTTCAGGCGGATCTCAGACGGGCCATCGCGCCGCCGAAACTTTTAATTGAGACCGCGCTTCTAAAATTGCTTCACCTTGAGGGGCTTCGGGAGGTGAAAGAGTTGGCGGAGAAAGCTTCGTCTAACGGGGACGGTCCCGCGGCCCCGTCATTGCGAGGACTGCCCCCGAAGGGGGCTGGACGAAGCAGTCCCAATCCTGAGATTGCTTCGGCCCCGGTGAATTTGCTGCCTCGCAATGACGACGCCAATTTTTCTCTCAATGACATTGAACGGGTCTGGCCCCAACTCATTGAAGCCGTGAAGGCAAAGGAAATGTCCACCGGGATGTTCCTCGCCGAGGCGCAGCCGGTCGAGGTGACGGACGGCTCCGTCGTGATCGGATTCCCCGAGGAGTTTCAATTCCACAAGGAAATGCTCGACCGCCCGGAGAAATGCAAGATGGTCGAGGAGACCTTTCTCCAATTCCTCGGTTCACCGGTCCGGATCCAGTTCGTCGCGACACGCATTCTCAAGACGGAAACTTCCCCGGGGTCCGTCCCCGCAAAACAAGCGGCCCCGCTTCCCGACATCGTCCAAAAAGCGATGGATATTTTCCAGGGAAGCAAGGTCGTCCGCTCGGACTGAATAATCTCCACGATTCAAGTAGCTAGCGCACCGCCCAGAGTTTTCCCCGCTGCGCCCGCTTCTTTTGCAAGAATAATCAAAAACTATCATTTATAGTAATTTCACTCATTTTTATGTCCAGTATTGAAATCGCACAATTCCGCGGATATCTTTACTTCTTAGACAGTCCATTTTTAGGATGGGTTCATGAAACACGGAACAGAGAGACAGATTCATTTGAGAAATTCCGGGATTGCTGGCGCCAGTTTGGTTTTCTTCTTGTGCTCATTTATTGTCGGCCCGCTTTCTCCCGTTTGGGCGCTGGATCAACAAAGCGCCTCGCCGACTCAAGTTTCTAAAAGTCCGGCTCCCCCAACCGTAAATCCGAATCAAACTCCAAATCCAATTGTCGTACCGTCGGTGACTCAACCCATCATGGAGAAGGTGGTTCCGCTTCCCCCGGCCATTGAAACCCCGGGGCCGCTCACTTCGGCCCCAGCGTCTGCGAACGCGACTACAGGTACCCCTTCCGCCCGCAAGCGGGTCTAATTCAAACAATCTATTGACAGCAGGGTCTCCTAATTTTCTGCTTCCGGCCGATGCGGCTCAGGCAATGCCTGCATCACTTATTCAAGGACCTCAACCGCCAGTGTCCGATCATCCATTTGGACCGACTGGTGAGAATGACGAGCCGCCGCCTTTACTTGAAGATAGGCCTTTTCCGCTTCCGCCGGTAGGAGAGAGACCTCCGGCGATGAAGGAGCGCGTACCTGCAGACATTCTTCCGGAGACTCCGCCTCAAGCCACAGAGCAAAAAAGTATAGTTACAATTGATCTTCAAGCAAACGATCCACTTACTTTCCGGGTCCGGGATGGAGTGACGGGCATAATCACTACAATCGAGCTTGCGGTTCATATAAATCCGGATGGCACTCGTGTAGGAAGTTTTGATCTTGACCTGTTTCCTGACCACTATGAAATAATGGATGGAATTACTGGGGATGGAAGAATTGCTACGGATTTTAAGCGTCGGATCCAAGAGGCAATTGGATCTTTTTATAATTTAGAAGATAATGTGTGGAGTTCTCCAGATATCGCCTCGGCAAATCCGGCTAACCCGCCCGATACGATCGCACTTGTTAAAACGCCCATGGATTCTCAAGCTACCGTGGCAGTTTCAACTCCTTCACTACTTCCCGGTCTACCGGATTCGTCGAAGGGTCAGAATGCCGTTTTCGCAACAGTCGGGGCGGGTATCGCGGGAATGGCTTCCACGTTAGCGGCAAGTGTGACCCCGGCTCAAGCTCCGGCTGAAAGGGACAACGATATAAGTGGTCAGATGCGGGAATGGGAACGCGGGCAGCGTTGGGATGCCGAACCCCGCGGCCAAGACTTGGCCATGATTTTACTCAATCAAGAATTTCAGCGATTCGTTGGCTTGGCCCGCACCCTGAGTCCGGATGAGATTCGGGCAGTCGATAGGGATCTTGCCGATGACTCAATGGGGCGCAGAAGCTACGCGGGTGAGATGCGGTTTATCGCGAGTTGGAAAGAAGGAATAGATAGAGAATACGCAGAACTGCTTCCCAGATTATTACGCAGAGAAATAAATGAGCAACAATATCTTAGTGAAAGTGCTCGCATTCGACGAAACATTCAAGACTTGAGAAACAAACTCGAAGTGATTCGGTCATTTATCGAAGATGTCATCAGCCGCAGAAACCGGCCGGGGGGCGGCATCACAATGAATCTGCCCGAGCCGCCAAGTGGGATGGCGACTGCCGCAATTCCGACAGCGGGAGCGAATGATGTCCAAACCTCTCCACCCACGGTCCCTCAATCCTTGATCGCTATCGATAATTCAAATCCGCAGGTTAGTGCCGTCACTCATTTCACTTCACTCGATTCACCGAATGCCACAGCTCTGATTCAAAAGACCGCAGCGGATGCATCGACAGTCACTCAGCCCTTAGTCGCGGCAGCAAATCCGGTTAACCCGCCCGTTGTGCACCTTGCCGATACAACTTCCGCAAGTGCCGGGTCTGGTTCAAGAATCTTTGCCACCACCACTTTTGTTAATGCTGACATTCCTGCGCGCAATGTCTCCGCCCCGAATACTCCGCTGGTCACGCTGACCAATCCGGTTCCAGATCCCAACGCTATCTTCCAACCAAGGGAAGAAGAATTGCCTCCGGATCCCGAATTTCCTGCATCGATTAGTAGTGACTTGCGTGAAAGAGCTCGTGGGATCGCCGAAAATATTCGGGAAAGAGCAATTTCCGCATTTCCAGAAGAACCCAGCCCTAGCGATTGGGTGAATGAGGCTGTGCAGGGATTGGGCGCACTAGTGAGCCGCCGAACGGCCCCAAGCGATTGGGGACTTCCCAACATTCCCCCTGTTGTCCCTCCGGCTCCCCGCAACCCCGAAAATCCTCAAGCAGAAATACAGGATCTTCTGACTCGATATCGCGGCATGTATGAAGCCCTTGACCAAACGGAATCAATTTATTTGGACACACTGCATGACGTAAACAATCAATTGGGTGCCTCGCCCCTCTATGCGGACGCTAGTGAATTCCTTCCCCCGGAAGCAAGAGCCCGGTGGCAAAATTGGGAGACACTTCTCCTATTAAAAAAGGCATTTATCCAGACTCAACTCGAACTGCTTCAGCAGATGCGGCAGATGCTTAACGAGGCTTTTTTCGACCTAGTGGGACACTCGCCTCATTTCGACGAAACACCGGGCGAAGAGCCAGATGAGAATTCCGCACCTCTTCCTGAGCCCCCGCCCTTTTTCCCCGTCCCCAATCCGGTGGTTCAGGCGCCGCCCACGGCCACTCAACCCTTGATTGTTGCGGCGGCAAATCCTACCGAGGCTTATCGTCCGATTGTTTCTCTTCGGCCCAGCACTCAAGAGGCTGAGCCAGCGCATGCCGTTTTGCAAAGCGTTGCACTTCTTTCAAACGCTCCAAGAGATGATGTCGCGGCAAGGCTCTTGAATAGTTATCTCAACCCTTCAGATGTCGCAGAAGCAAACAATACCGCTCCGGCCGCAGTGATTCCGAATAATTTAAATCGACTTACTTTTCCCGATTCCGGATTCCAGGATTATTTTTCCAATGGCAATTCTCCCAATGGTAATGCTTTGATTCGCGTATCCAACCCGCCCGTTCCTCAAGTGAAAGAAGAACGACCAATCGCTTTGCCGTCTTCCGTGAATCATTATTTGGATGTGAGTCAGATGGGATCCTTGGCGAAAGTTTCCCAAGCGTTTCAATACGCGTTGGGCGGATACGGCCCCGCCGCTTCTATCTCCATCTCTTCGAATGGAAGCCCAAGTTCACCTTCACCCTCCACCGCCGCTCAAACCACCTCGGCAACTTCCTGAACTGCCGCAAGAGAGGAACAATTTTTCCGCTTGGCTTCGGTTTTTCCTTTCGTTATGCTCTTAAGCTGTGAGAAATCATGGGTATTCGGACCGGATGGGCCGGCTGATCGAGGCCTTGAACAAACTCCCCGGCATCGGCCGCCGCTCGGCCGAGCGGATTGTTTTTCATCTCTTGAAAGCGCCGCTTGAAGAAACGCTCGTCTTGGGAGAGCTTTTGAAACAAGTTCGCGCGGAAACCCGATTTTGCAAGGTTTGTCGCAATCTCGCAGACGCCGAACTCTGCCGGATCTGTAACGATCCCACGCGCGACCACGAGCTCCTTTGTGTGGTGGAGGACCCCAAGGATGTCCAGGCCATGGAGAAGACCGGCTCTTATAACGGCCTTTATCACGTCCTCTTGGGAAATCTCTCGCCCCTGGAAGGTGTGGGTCCCGAGGAGCTCCGGATCGGCTACCTTTTGCGTCGCGTGAAGCAGGAAAAAATCCGCGAAGTGATTCTTGCCACCAATCCCAGCACCGAAGGCGAGACAACCGCGCTTTATTTGGCCGAAGCCCTCAAACCTCAAGCCGTCAAAGTCTCCCGCATCGCGCGCGGCATCCCGGTCGGAAGCGCCATCGAGTACATGGACCCCGCCACGATCCAACGCTCGCTCGAAGGCCGCCACAGCTTTGGTTAAGAAGACCGCCCTCGCTCTGGCAGGGACGGTTCTGTTTTTTGGATGCGCGAGGCTTTTTGGATGGGATATCCATGCGCCTGGGATCCTCTCGGGAAATTTCACCCAGCTCGTCCGCCCCGTCGATGAACGGGTCGCGCTCTATCTGCCGCCCGAGGTTTTGACTCACGTCTCAAAAGACAAAGGCTCCTGGTCGGCCGACCCCCAGACTTATCACGTGGGGGAGGCCCTGGGGCCGATGCTCGTTGAAGGATTTCAAAACGGATTCAGTGAATTCATTTTTCTTGAAACTCAACCCACGCCCGAGATCCTTGCCCGCTACGGGATCCACCGGCTCGCCGTGGTCCGTTTGAAGGATTTTTGGAACCGTGTCACGTGGAAAGGGCAATTCCTCACGCTCGCTACGGAAACCGCGGTGTTTGATTCCGGGATGAAAGAGATCGATCGGTTTGAGTCGAGAGGGACGAGTGCCTCTGAGAAAATTTTCGCGAAGAAGGGCGGGCCGGAGGTGAATTTAAACGCTGCGCTCGAAAATAACGTCCGCGCGCTCGTCCAACACTTACAGGATATCCGATGAGGAAAAGAAAGTTGTTTGATCGCCTAGCAATGACGGTTTTTCTTTTGACATTTATCTTCCCTTCGAATACTTTCGCCGGTGAAATCATCGAGGAAACCCACACGCAGGTCATCGTCCGCGAACATCCCAAAACCGGACAGCCTTACGTCAGCATCGTCTCCTCGGAAGGCCCGGTGCCCGCGGACTCTTTCACCGGTCAGAGGCAAAAATTTTCCCGGCCGGATTACCGGATGCTCGATCCCAAAGTGAAGGCAAAAGACATTCCTTATAATGGGCCCTATAGTGACCGGAGAAAAGTTTATGTCCTCGCCGCGACGCTCGCCACCGTGGGGACTGCGGGTGGAGTGGCCGGAATTTTAGCGGCGCCGGCCGCGACAGGCGCGGGGGCCGCCGGAGGGGCCGGTGCTTATCTGGCCGGAGCCGGAGCGGTTGCTGGCACCGCGACCGCCGCCTCGGTTTATGCCACGACCGGCTCCAAAAAGAACAACTTTATCCACCGCTCCGAATCCAAAGAGGCGAAAGAGACAATTTGACTGGGGGCCCTTGACAACGGCCGGTTCCTGGGGCAGGCTTTTAATGGAAGGATCTGAGGAAAAGTCGCGCGGGCAAGCAAGCCCCATCAATCTCCGCGGACGTCAAAGGGGCTCTTCAGATCCTTCTCATTTTACCCTCTTTCCGGCCCCTTCATGAAAATCCAGGACGCGAGCGACCGCGTTTACCAAGGCCGGATTTATTCCCTCCTCGACCAAGCCCGTTCTTCCATCGTGATCTCGATGTACCTGATCCGGCCCGGAGAAGATCCAACACATCCGGTGAATCTCCTTCTCGAGCGTCTTGCCGGAGCCGCCCGACGCGGAGTCGAAGTAACCATTTATCTCAATACGAAGATTGAGCACATCCCTCCTGCGAAGGTGGCCGACGGCCCTTCGTTTGACCAGCTGCGCGAAGCCGGCGTCAAAATCCATCTGATTTCTCCGGTCCGGCGGGTGCACGACAAACTGGTCGTTGTGGACCGGCGCTTGGTGGTGGAAGGGAGCATGAACTGGTCGGTCGCGGCGATCCAGGATAATTTCGAATCGGCCACGATCATCGAATCACCGGAACTTGCCGCGGTGAAGCTCAAGCGAATCAGTCTCTTCCCGATCTGGGACGGAAAGGCTAGGGCCCCCTCCGGGCGAAGGCCCGCGGCCCCGCCTCACACGGCTGAATTTTTCCCGGCCGGGGCGCCCACCTCGATCGAGGTCCCTGTGGCGCTCATCGAGGAGCAAAAATATTTTCCCGCCATGATTTCTTATCGAAACGAACGCGCGATGAAGCTCCTTCTTCTTTTGATCTACCTTTCCGAGGCGGAGGGGAGGCCGAAGTTTTGGCTTTCCCCGGAAAGCGCGGCCCGGTTTCTTGATATTCTTCAGGATAAAGACCGAGTGGCCATCCGCTCCGAAATCGCGGTCGATTTTGAAAATCTAAAAAATTTCGGAGATTGTGTGGACGCACAGTTTTATTACGATGATGACGCTGAAATCACACTCAAGCTCCCGCCGGGACCCACCTTTACGGTGGGGAATGAAGACCTGAGCGCAGGCGAGCTCGCCGGCCTGGAGGACAACGAAATTTTTCTTCGGTTGATTCGCGCCCGGCTCCGCGAGGAAGGCAAACGGTTGGACGAACTCCCGCCCTCCGAAATTGAGCGCCGTTTCCATTTCGAAGAGCGCACGCTTCGCCGCACGCTCAAAGGGTCCAAGCTCCTTTCGGCTGGAAAATCCCCGACCCGGCCGATATAATCACCCGTCTTCATTTATTCCCCGGTAGCTCAGTTGGTAGAGCAAGCGGCTGTTACCGGAGTTAGCAGCTCTCAAGGGAAACCTTGAGATGACAAGCGGGCTAAGTCAGGGAAACCTAAAGCCGAAAGGCAATGGCAATCCTGAGCTATCCGTCGCGCGAGCGATGGAGAGTGCAGAGACTTTACACCCGCTACCCTAACGGGTCAGGCCGAGGGTAAAGAGAAAGTCCGACTCTCCACGAAAGTGGAGTCAGACCGTAACCGCTGGGTCGCAGGTTCGAGTCCTGCCCGGGGAGCCATTTTTGACGCTCATCAAAACTGACCTTGCCGTCCTCAACCTCGAGTTCAAGCTCGGGGAGAGGGCGCAGGGTCATTTTGATTTTGGCGGGGTCCTGGTTGTAGACAATCTCTTTGATGAGGAGCCGTAGCAGGTCTTTCTTTTCGTTGGGCGTGAGTTTTTCAAATACGGCATCAAAGCGCCGGAGATTGGCCTGTATGACCTCGGCATCAATCATCCGGCCTTCCAGCCTTTGGAGGGATACCTCGATCTCAGAAAGCCTTTCCTCCGACTTCTGCTTTGCTTCTTGAAGCTCGTCCAGCCTGTCCGTAATAAAGCGGTTGCGTGAGCCGTTCTTATGAGCGCCTAAAGCATTGACAAGCTTCTTGGCTTCTTCATCGATCTTACGGATTTCATCCTGTACGCGCCTTCCGTCCTCCCTTAAAGGCCCAAAGGCTTTGACCGAGGATTCCTGGGCGTCTTTGACGATCCTTGCCACGATTTTCTTATTTTGGCCGAGAAAGGCGAGGCGCTGCACAATCAGGCTCTCAAGCTCCTTTGCCGGGGTGCTTTTGACGGAACATGCGTCTTTGTCGTATTTGTTTACCTTGGTGCATTTGTAATAAAAATATTTCCTGCCCTTCGAATAAGCGAAATTCGGCGTCATAAAGGATCCGCAGACCTTGCAATGCACAAGCCCTCTTAAAAGAAAATCGTGTTTGTCCTGATTCGCGGAATGATGCGTCCCGTTATTTTGAGTAAGAAGTTTCTGGACGCGCTTAAAAAGCGTTTCGTCAACAATCGCCTTATGCTCGCCCGGGAAAAGATTGTCTTTGTGCCGAAGTTTCCCAATGTAAAAAGGGTTCCTCAGCACTTGAGCTAAATTGGATTTATTGTACCGGCCGCCGCCTTTTTCAAGGCCCGCTTTGTTGATCCATTGTTTCATGCGGTAGCCTTGGGCGTTTAAGCGCCGGGCTGTCTTGCCGAGAGATTTTTCTTTGAGGTAAAAGAGGAATTGGTCCCGCGTTTGCTTCACTTCGTTTTTATTCACCACAAGCTTGCGGCTTGCCGAATCAATGTCATAACCGATAATCGGCATGCCGCCGCCCCATTTGCCTTTTTGAATCATGGCCATGCGTTTGTCCCGCGTGCGCTCGCTCACAAGCTCCCGCTCAAATTGTGCGAAACCCATGAGCATAGTTTGGAAAATCCGGCCTATGGAAGTTGAAGTGTCGAATTGCTGCGTGACCGAGACAAAAGCAACGCCCTGCTTGTCGAAGAGATCAAGAATCCTGACGAAGTCTTTGATATTTCGGCTCAAGCGGTCGTATTTGTAAGCCACAACAGTCTGGATTCTGCCTTCACGGATCGCCGCTAGAAGGCGCTGCAGGGCAGGGCGGTTGGTGTTGCCGCCCGAATAAGCCGGATCGTCGAATCGTTCAGGATAAAGCTTCCATCCCTCGGCCTTCCGGCTCTTGATGAAGGCCTCGCAGGATTCCCTCTGCGCATCCAGGGAGGTGAAGTCCGAGTTAAGGTTCTCGTCCGTGGATTTGCGCGTATAAACCGCGCACCATTTGGTATTTTGTTTTTCGCTCATTGCCTCATCCCTGAAATGGGTGGCGTTTTTTACACTGTTGGATGGACTCCGCCCATCGTATCGGCCTTTAAGAATTTTAATTCTTCTTTGCTAGGCGGCTGAACTGTTAGCTTTCCACTAAACTCCTTAAAATTTTCGCTTATATCAGAACCCAATGTTTTTCTGCATTTCAAAAGGCATTCATGTCCCTTGTTGTAAATCTCAGTCCATTTTTGAAGAAACTGATCGTTCGGCGTGTTTGTAATTGTATCTTTGAAATTAGCAAATGCGTCTGCCAGTTCCAATGAACCATAAACGACAAGCTGGCTTTCAATCACGAGAGCATCCTTTTGAAGGACAAAAAGGTTGACTGCCGCGTCCGCATTGTTGTGATGGATGACTAAAAGTTTATTAAACATCATTCTTGAACATACCTCGATGGCTTGGTCGATCAAAAGACTCCGTTTTCCGATATACGCCCATTGCTTTTCATGCTCTTTTTGCTGTTGATGGAGCTTTCGGTAGAGTGATGCCGTAATGCTCGCTGCAATAACTGTTCCAAAGAATCCAATAATCGCCACAGCAATAGCAAGCCATGACTGATGAAATGCGGATGAAGATTGTTGCTGAAGTTCGCCGATTTTGATAGCAATGTTCGTAATTTGCTGATCCATAAAAACAAGCTCCTGTCTGGACAAATCCAAACGAGATGTTAGTTATAGCATCATGCTCGGTATTCGATCCGTAATCGCTACCTAGAACCGGTAGCAACGTTGGAGAGAGCATAACCCTTCTGTTCTGGACCGTCAATATTCAATTTCAAAACTCTCTTGGGAATCTTGCTTTGACCCGGTATGGGTTTGCCGCTCTTTTCCTCTTCGGCCAGGCGGATGGCGCCCAAAGCGAGAATATGGACAATCCGGGCAAGCCGTTCCTCCGGCGTTAAATCGTCGGGATCGTCAAAATCCGGGAGCCATTGATCGGTATCTTTCATCAAATTTTTGCACACTCTTTCCGTAACAAGATAGCGGGCTTCCCAACAAGCTTAAAACGGGAAGCAATCAGCGGCAAAAAATCAGGCGGATAAAACGAAGGTCTTTAAGCGGAAGCAGAAACCCGGGAAACTCAATTTCTGTCCCCAGATTTCCGAATTGTTAGACGTATTATACCAGAATTTATCCCCATTTTCATTGCCTAAATTCTTAAGAACTTAAAAAGTTATAGTTTCTCAAATATATGAAAACTTCCGAACATAAAAAACTCGCATCGTGAGCGTCTTCCTGACCACCGGCCGTAACGACAAGACGCGAAGCGGGCGCGGGCGGTGGTCAGGAAGCTAGTCGAGCAAAGCGAGAGTAGAGCGAACGATGCAAGTAGTTTATTTTTAATAGATTAGAGCAATAGGACAAAAACTGATTTTGTTCAACCCTATGAAAACCAAATTCATATACCCATTCATAGGGTGCGTTCATATATTTGAAATTTTTTTTGAGGAGATTCCAACCCTATGAAAAGGAGATTCATACACCTCGTTCATAGGGTTCATTCATAGGGTTCGTCTTCTGTGAAGATCCATTTAAATCTGCCAAAGGGGCGGTCGTGCCGTCGTCAATTTCTTGCGGCACAAATGGCAGTAGTAGTGGGAAAGTCCGTTGTGTTGATAAATGTGCGGGCAATGCTCTTGTAATTCCTTAACGAGGCAAGGAAAGATCATCGTATTTTTTGGATATGCTGGACATGGAATTGGAAAAAGAAACCCAAGAATAACCGAGGACGGAACTTGAATTCTCAGGTGAATTCCGTTCATTTGGCGTTTCAGTCTCTGAATGGCTTTTTTTAACTTTGGTCTTTCAGTTGCCGACCAGAAAAATAGCCAAAACCCCAAGAAAGTAAAACCACAAGCAGAAGAATGCCCAAGAAGATTTCTATTACTGCGGTAAATCGGAAATCGCCAATCGGAACAATGTCTCCGTAACCAACCGTAGAGAACGTAATAGCGCTGAAATAAAAAGCCTCTTTAAAGCTGGAAATCCTGTGACCATCTCCAGCAACAAGATGCGTCGAATCTGTGGCAAAATAACGATAAGTCCCCGCGAATGAGGTTAAGATGAGAATAATTAGTGCGGCTATAGCCAGCAAGAAAAGGCGAGGGGTTGCTCCAGGGGTATCCAACATTTTGGTAATTAAGCAATTTGAAGCGGTAATGGCAATAAAAGTAATAACAATTACTGCTAAAAAATTAGGAGTCCAAGCTACGAATCCAAAGCATGCCAGAGACAGTAAAAAGAGAATTGGCATTACAAAAAAGAACCGCGACTGAATCAGCCGAAAGCTAATGTTTTTTACGTCTTTGATTGATGGGCCCATTGCGTAATTAACTTTCTGGTTCCAAATATTCCCCCGAAAGGAATGATGGTGTAGATCATACTCAGTAAGACGAAACTTTCTTGGAGCTGTTTCGCAACTCTAGAAGCGCTAATAAGCATGATTATTTTCAAATACAAATGAACGATTATGAGAAATCCAATCGAAACAATCGCCGTTATTATTATCCAAAATCTCAAAGCAGACCCCTCGGCCGTGACAGAATTCCACAAATAAAACAAACTCCATACTCCCAAACCCATGGTCACTGGATGTGTCAACCAATACAACTTCGCCGACTGCCCCAACGCCTTGATATCTTTCGACTCATTAGTGTTATTTAATCCGCCGATCATCTTCTTAATCCGTCTCAACACGAACAAGTAAAATGATGCTATCACAGCGAACGGAATGGAATGCTTCAGGAGCACCGTCAAAAGTATAAAAAGTTGGCCAAGAGAAAAATTCTTGGTTATCTTCCGTGCTGGCAGTGCATTAACGGTTGCCTTCATTGTTTTCCATTGTTGAACTGAACGAATCTTGCTTGCTCTTCCTTCCAATTTCCATGCTTCAATTTCCTTTCCACTTTGCCTGTAACATGCTGCCATATTTTCTAAGACAGTGGCCACATTCGGATGGTCAGGGCCAAGGGATTTTTCCCATACGGCGAGAGCTTGTTTATAAAGCGGTATCGCATCAACGCATCTCTTTTGAACTCGATAAAGTTCAGCCAAATTATTTAAATCTATAGCGATATCAGGATGTTCGTTACCAACAACCTTTCTATCTATCTCAAGAGCCTGCTTATAAAAAGATTCCGCTTCGGCATAATTGCCCTTACTGTCATAAAAATCTCCGAGATTATTCATGACAGTCGCAACGCTTGGATGATCACGCCCAAACGCTTTTTCCATGATAGCCAAGGTTCGTTTATAAAGGGGTTCGGCCTCGTTATATTTTTTCTCTCTTTTATACATCATTGCCAAATTATTCAACCAGATGGCAACATCTGGATTATCCGGCCCAACAGCTCGTTCTCCCGTTTCTAATGCGCGCTTATAAAAGGCTTCTGCTTCGCTGTATTTCCCTTGATCATCGTAGATCGCACCCAGATTATTCAGACTCGTTGCCACGTCTCTTTGATTAGCATTAGGATTGTTCTCTAAAATTTCTAGAGATTTTTTAACGAGAATTTCCGCCTCAACAAGCTTACCCTGCATTTTGTAAACACCCGCTAAATTATCAAGCGGCGATGAAATACGCGGATCGTTGGGGCCAAGCGTTTTTTCATATATCGTCAGTGCCTTTTTATAAAGAATTTCAGCTTTCGAATAGTCCCCAGCCCCCTTATAAAGAAGTCCCAAATTGACTAGATGCATTGCCACATCGGGCTGATCTTGTCCGACAGATTGTTCCGACGCTCGCAGGGCTTCTTCCTCAGCCTTAATCTTGTCTGAATAATATGCCGAGTTAGCAGAAACAATAAGTGGAGAAGCAACGAAAAAAAATAAAAGGACACAAAATGCGGTTTTCTTCACTTTTTCCATCATGACGGCCTCCCGGAATTTGGCGTGCATTATACTCTAAACTGCGAGGATTTCGGGGCAAATTTCCACTTGCGGAGAGTCCCAAAAGTTTCGATAAGAAAGTGCCAGGTACCACGGCCGTGCCTGGCACTTTTTCTATTCTTTTCTTACGAGGAAAAAGATGGGAATATTTGGCGTGAATCCATTCTTCGACTTGTTTCTTGAGTTGGTGGGCGAGAGCAATAGCCTCCTCGATTTCCATTTCTGACGCCAAATCCACCTGTCATACTTAACAGTTATGAATGAAATCCGATTCTGCGTTTTGGTTTTTCTGGAGGTGACATAAGCTGGCGAATCGCATTAAAAATGCCCTGAATTTCTTCATCGTGTTTCTCGATCTTCCGCTCAAGTTCGTTCAATTTGTGAGCAAGGGCTTTGTGTGTTGATAGAATTTTTCTAAGTTTCACAAATGCTCGCATAATAGCGATATTAACTTGGATAGCACGTTCGCTATTTAGGACCGTAGAAAGCATGGCGACACCTTGTTCCGTAAATACGTAGGGTCTGAAACCTCCAAGATGTTTTCTGGAAGGTATCGCAAAATGCGATACCATAAAATCGGTCTCCTTTTCATTCAGCTGAAACATGAAATCCTTGGGAAACCGGTTAATGTTTCTTTTAACTTGTTCTCTTAAGCGGATTGGTTTTACGCCATAGAGTTTGGCAAGATCTTTATCCAGCATTACTTTATGGCCTCTAAGCAAGTATATTTTTCTTTCAACGATTTCTTGAGGAATTAAGTCTTTCATGAAAACCTCAGATTTGCTGTCAAGCTATCGCAATTTGCGATACCACAAAATAGGGAAACGAAGTCATTTTTTGCCTCTGTCTGAAAGCAGTTTTTCTGAAATGTGGGAAGGTTTTTTAAACCCATATTGGGTGCAATTGTAACTATTTTGGATACCGGCGTCAAAAGTTTGTAATTCCCTACAAAAAATGGACGATTCGTGTAAAATAAACTGCTTTTGGCCGCGGGCGATTAAGCGAATATTAAAGGCGAATTCATCCTCAAGAAAGGTTTGATAGGCGTCGTCCTCGGGGAG
>Ga0105164_10001464_pt1 | contig 15152 bp, 9 predicted proteins | sample VDWuncwatermetaG_FD_89674 | JGI IMG/M metagenome (GOLD analysis project Ga0105164, IMG submission 89674) | Wastewater microbial communities from Netherlands to study Microbial Dark Matter (Phase II) - VDW unchlorinated drinking water | ecosystem: Environmental > Aquatic > Freshwater > Drinking...
ATGTCAAAAACCACTAAGCAAGACACTCGCAAACTGCAAGCTCTGCCTGTTCAGATGAAGTACACCATGTTGATGACACTTTCGGCAGGCGTCATGGGGCTTATCATGATTTTTGTGATGGCGTTTTTTATCCAACGCAATTACACCATCTTTATGGGGGACGAACTGGGGGTTTCAGCGCAAGTGGTTGAAATCGTCCGAAGTGAGCAACGGACTTTAGAGATCACACTCTTTTTTCTCTTCATCACGAGCGTGCTGATCACCTTTGGCTTTTCTTTCTTTGTCACTCGCCGACTCGTGGGACCGATGGTCGCGCTTCAGCGGCATCTTTGGCTATTCACGCAAGGGGATTATTCCCACGATTTTAGGTTGCGAAAAAATGATGAGTTTAAGGAACTAGAAATTCTAGTGAACGAACTGCGTAAGACCCAACTCAATCGTTCCGCCTAAACTTTAGAAAACTAAATTCAGGTTCATCCGGATTTTCGGGATCCTCAATATCGTCGGGCCCTTCATATTCAAAAACATCAGTCTGGGCTTCTAGGATCTCAAAATCTCCTTGAAAGATCTGTTTCGCCTTCTCCATCTGAGAGTCCACCCAAGGCCGACTGGGGCCCGCCATGGAAAATCCAAGGATCGCGCTCTTGGGCTGGTTATCAGGCCCCACATCAGTGGCGCTGTAGCCCTCATTCTTCAATTTTTGGATTAGACTTTGCACGACTTTGCGTCGGTCCTTAAGCGTTTCGGCAAACCGAAGATTTAATACGACTTGTCCGACTCCAATGACGAGCTGTCCCATCGCCAATACCCTCTACCCATGTTATGTCATACGAAACTCGGGAAAGCGTAGCTTTTTTTTGAAAGTATTTGAAACGACATCGCAGCGGGAAAACTGGTTGAGGTTTTTCCCCAATACGCCCCTGAACGACGCCATCCTCTTAGATGATTGCGTTGGCTACTCTCCTAACTCTGATCTTAACGCAACCAAAACCCAGTGGATGAGTCTTCTGGGCGAACTTGACCAACATGACTTATGGAAAACCACTTTAATTGGCCTAAGAGAATCTTTCTTTTTAGGCCATGATGACGTCGATTTTGCGTTCTCCGAGCTCCCTGCAACGCCCCTCTATCAACACCTTCAACGATTACTTCATGGGTATTTGGATTCCGAACTCCGCCACGACCGGACAGCGTCTTATTGGAAGGCCCTTGAAGCACTGAAATCTTCAGGCGCGCCTATGATTGACCTCAGAGATGCCACCATCATTCCCTCGACGAGGGCAACTGCCATTACCCTGGAGTACGTCCGGGCCCTTCAGAATTCTCATGCCGTGGGCAACATTATGACCGCGCCTTTCTTTCATTTTGAGGCAAGCGATTCCGATCAGCAACATTGGCCAAGCGTTGCTTTCGAAGCTTCGACCCCCGCGCTCATGGATCGACTTGTCATAAGCCTTAGAAAACGCCTTGAACGAGGAATTCCACCACAGTCGCTCCACATCGTCCACGCAGGGTCAAAGGCCGACGAACTTTACCTTCAATTCCGCTTAGACGACGCCCAGATTCCATGGCAATCACACACGGATTCTTTACAGACCGCCTCTTATACGACGTTGAAGCAACATGATTGGTGGCAACTCGTCCGTGATGACCGTTCCCTACCGCTTAAGGAACGACTCGTCTTAGGCCACGCGATCCGACCATTCTGGGAATCCAGAATTCCAGTCAAGGGCGAATTCTCTCAACACCTTAAGCAGCTCGTTGACAAGAAGCGCTTATCTGAGATCCAAGCACAGCACTTAGAGAAAATAATCCCAACGCCTACAGCGCCCTCAGTTGAAATGCGCCCGAACGCCGTTAATATTTTCCCATGGCATTGCGTGGCAGCACTTGCTGGGCACTACTATTTCTATTTAGTTACCGACGAGGCCTTCAAAGCAGAAGACCAGACAACCTTACTCAGCGAAAAGGACATTCTCATCCTTCAAGGACTCGGCTTCTCACTGCGCTCGTGGAATACGCCCATTAAAGCTCTTGAGACTCAATTGGGCCTATGGCAGCAACCTAGCCCCTGCCACCGGCAATTCTTTGCGCACACCAGTCGCCCCGAAGTTTTTACTCGCCTAAACAAACTACGCTCACCGGCCCGTCGCGAAATCGCCCTTAGCTCTCAGAACGTCCTTGGGATTGCGCCACGTTCATTTTCGGCGACGCAACTTGAACGTTACGCAAAATGCCCCGCGCAGTATTTTCTATCTCAGAAACTTCGCTTTGAGCCCAAGAGCTTTGAGAATAAATACGCCCTAGTCCTCGGGCAATGCCTTCATGAAACTTTAGAAATCTGGGTTCGTGATCATGGCCTCTCAGCGTTTATCGACGAAGCGCAGCGAGCCCAGACGGAAAGCGCCTTACTCGCTCTATTTGAATTGCGGCTATCGGAATGCGGCATCGAAGTGTCTGAGAGTCACGCTTGGCATCCTCTTCTATGCGCGCATTTTAAGAAACTCCTACAGAATGTCTTCACCCTAGAACGCTCCTTAGACGATCTCTTTCCGGGCCACCAGCCGATTGCCTTTGAAAAAGCCTTTAATTTAACGCTGAACAACCGAGAATTTCGCGGCAAAATTGACCGAGTCGACCAACTCCCGGATGGATCGGCCCTAATCCTCGACTACAAAACCGGCACCGTTGATTTCTCTCCGAATCAGATCCAATCAGGCAAACATTTTCAAGCGTGGCTCTATTGGCAAGCCAAACCGACTGGGAAACGAAATGCCGCGATGCTCTTTTACGATCTTAAAAAAGGAGAACTCCGCCGAGGGCTCATCGCCGCCGAAGGCTTAGAAGAGCTTAAGAAAGAATTCACTCGAGGCCATTGGCTCAGAGAAGAGGCCCTAGACGCGCTTCACCAAGAAGCCATGAATCATATGGAGCGAATCACAGAAAGCATCACATTAGGATCTTTTACGAGCACACCTTCGAGTGCGACTTGCGCACATTGTTCGTATCCGGTTCACTGCCGCCAAGGAGATTCGCTTGTCTGAACTCACCCCCTCCCAGCGGCAGGCCGCAGAATGCATTACCAAACCCGCGATTGTTCTCGCTGGGGCTGGCAGCGGAAAAACCACCGTGCTGGTGTCTCGCTACCTTGAACTTTTGAAGACAGGCGCCAAGCCCTCCAGTGTTTTAACCGTCACTTTCACGACGGACGCGGCGAATGAAATGCAATCTCGTATTATTTTGGCGCTTCAAGAGCGCCACGCTGAGTCCTCATTGATCGAAGCTGTCGAAAACTGCGCGTCTCTCGGAACCATTCATAGTTTCTGTTACCGATTCTTAAAACGCTTTGGAAGTCTCCTTGACCTACCCCCGCTCTCGGGGATTGTCGGAGCTTGTGATCATCATTTTCATTTTGAATCGGCGTATGAGTCTTGGTTGAATCAACTTCCGCCACACGCACTTGAATTACTCATGGCGCGTTTCGGTAGATACGCTTTAAAAGATGCCATTCGCGAATACCTTGATCTCGACGAACCGACTCAAAAGCCCACCGACCCCAAAACCGAATCTCTTTTAACCCTTCTCAAGGAGACCACAACCCCCCTTAGGGCACAGCTTGAACAAGCGAGCTGGCATCACGGCCTTGTGACGTTTGATGATTTGGAAAGATTGACCTTAAGGATCCTTAAGCAACATCCCGATGTGCAACAACGGCTACAACAAGAAATCTCCCACGTGATGATCGACGAATTTCAAGACACAAGCCCCATGCAATGGGAGATTTTTCAATCTCTGATCGGAGATCAATGGCAGAAGCTCTTTATCGTGGGGGACCCCAAACAATCGATTTATGGATTTCGGCATGCAGATGTCGGACTCTTTCTTACACTCAAAGACAAACTCCCCGAACTGGGGGCTGAAAGCTTTGAGCTCAACACTAACTTTCGATCAAAGCCCCGACTTCTCAGCGCGATCGACACACTGGCGGCTCGGTGGTTCGCTAAGGGGCCGATTCCTTTTGAACCCATGGAACCCGGCAGTGAAGGAGAAAGCTATTTCGAAGTCTGCTCCTATCCAGACGACGACAAGGATCCAGTGGGACGCGAACGGGCACTGCTTAAGGAAAAAGTTTCTAAACTTCTAGACCAAGGCGTCCGACCCACTGATATCGCCGTGCTCTTTCGAGTCTCAGACCGCATGCCACTCTTCCAACAAACGCTCGAAGAACTCGGCATCGCGGTGAGTTGCCAGCGTTCCATGCGACTCAATCAGAGTTATGATTTTCTAGATATCCTGGCTTTTCTTCGAGTCCTCACAGATCCGCTTGATGATTATTGGCTCTCTGCGTTTTTATCCACGCCGTATATTGGTCTGAGTTTTCAAGACCTGTGGGACCTTCAGCAAAAAGACGGCGACACCCTCTTTGATAAAATGCTTCTGAATTCTGGGCCCAGAACCAAGCCGCTAATTAGCATCTTGGAAAAAGGCAGCACCCAGGCCACCAAAGCCTTGAGCGACCTATTTTCATTGACCCATGCATTCCCCGATACAGGGGCTGCCCTACTCACGCTTTTAAAACAAATGCCGTCGACTACGATGAATGTCGCGGCCCTCACGCAGTGGATCACGGGCTGGGAGAATTACTCCATTCTCATTGACCCAGAGCTATTAGCAAAACCCACTCAGGCGCTTGAACTCTCCACCATTCATGGCGCAAAGGGGCTTGAGTACGAGCATGTGTTCTTAGTTGATTTAAACCGCCGTTCGTCCACTCGAGCTGGCCACTTTCTAAAACTGGCCTCAGGCGAGATCGCAATCCGCGACTCTGAGAACGATAACCCCCATTTTGAATTAGCCTTAAAGTCGCTACGGCAGAAAGATGAAGACGAATCAAAACGACTTTCCTACGTCGCTGTCACCCGAGCCATCACGTCACTCACCATCATCGCCCCCGAATCCCATACGGTATCCGTTACCTAATGGTCCCTGTGCCAGGGACCATTAGGTAACGGATACCCTATATGGGGATATGGGGATATTCTTCTCCAACAATGACTGCCTCGATGCTATCTTCTTTGGATGGTAGCTAGGCCGTTGATGACATTTGTCGCCGTTGTCGCGATGGCATTGGTATTTTCGAGTTCATACTTTGGCATGAACGGAATTAGCGAGCAATGGGCAATCATGAATGATCCGACCGCGGTTTCAGCGTCCTTTGAGCCGCGCGTCAGAGGGGCCATCCTCTGTTTACGCGAAAGGCGCGCGACAACTTATCGCGCCGTTGGATCACTCCGCCAGGATGCCGGATTTTATCAGCGACTCAACGAAGGCGCTTGGCCCATCCAGAATCGAGAAAGTTCTTCGACTCTGCTCTTCTCGTCAGTAGAATTAGAAGGCTTATATCGTTCATATTGCAAGAGCTTGATCGTTCAGTGCAACAAAGAAGGAGTTGTACTTGCCTCTTGTTCTTTTTAGCCTTCTATTGGTTTCCTTCCTGGGTGCGGGTGGATGTTTCTGGCGCATGATTCATGGAAGAATTCCAAAGGAAACTTGGGAACTTTATTGCACTACGATTTATGGAATCACGCTGGGTGAAATCTACTTTTGGCTTGGTAATTCGATACGCCACTCCGTCTGGTTCATACTCCTTCTCGGATGCATTTTCTGGATCCTTTACTTCAAGCGACTCGTAGGTCCATTGCGGTGGAGTTGGAAACTCACTGGGCTTATTATTTTGCTGGCATTCCCTGCAGCGAAAATTATCTTTGAACCGCTCTCTGCCTGGGACGCTCGCTCAATTTGGTATTTTCACGCAAAAATACTCTATGTCGACAATGGATTTAATTCGTCGTCATGGATCATTCCTGAATTATCTTTTTCGCATGTTGATTACCCAAAATTAAATGCGATATTGGCGAGCCAAATTGCGAGTCTCATTGGCTACTGGAATGATTACTGGCCAAAACTTAGTTTATTGGTACTGCTATCCGTATACCAACTTGGGGTCGCGGCCCTTCCCTTTAAAGTCGGAACGTCTCTGCTCATTAGTTTGATGGGGATAGCCACCGGAGGATACTTTCTCTGGACAGGGTATATGGATGGGTATTTGGCCCTATTTACTCTGCTTTCAGCATTGTTCCTAGCACTGAGTCTTCAAAGGATTCAATCCCGATACTACCTCCCGGGCCTTGCAAGCCTTGCGATCGTTATTCAATTGAAATACGAGGGAATCATCATTGCCCCGATCCTTTTTGGATTATTTCTCTGCTTTTATTGGATGGGTAAGGAAAAACGAAGATTGTCTATCACGGACTGGGTAATTCTCTTCCCGTTTGTGCCCACGGCCATTTGGTATTTTATTCGGTTTCATTTTAAGATCAATAACGACATGGCTGAACGATTTGATTGGAGTACGCTCGGCGATCGCCTATTCAGCTTTAGTTATTGGAGCGACTTTGGGTATTATTATTTGTTCAGAACAGATTTGCGTTATGGCTTACCATTATTTCTGATTTGGGTCTTGGCATACACAAAGAAATCAAGGAAGAAACTTTCGCCAGCCTTTTTCTTTGTGATCTCTGCATTCGCCACCTACTCAGCCAGCTTATTTGTGGTTTTCCTTTGCACTTATTGGGACCCAAGCACCCATATGAACTGCTCCATTGACCGTTTGGCCTTTTCTCTCGTTGCACTACTCATTGCAGCAGGGACTATTGCCCCCATACGGTATCCGTTACCTAATGGTCCAAGGACCATTAGGTAACGGATACCGTATGGGGCTAGGCGATGGCGATTTTCCATTTGGCGTTGGCAGGGACAATTCGGCGCGTTTTCATATCAAAGAGGCAAATGGTGAGCACGGCCTCAGCCACTAAGACACCATCGGATTCTCGAAAGATTTCCTGCCGGATGGTGCTCACGCGGGAGCGCAATCCATCGTTCCAGGTTTCAATCCGTATCTCATCTAAGTTATTTAATTCTCTACGGTATTTAATATTGCATTCCAAGATCACTGGCCCCAGACCTGAACGCTTCACTTCATCGAGCCCATAGCCGCGATTCGTGGCTAGGTCCCACCTGGCCTCCTCAAGGATTTCAAGGTATGTGGCGTGGTTAACATGCCCAAAGCAATCCAGGTGGCGCTCTCTCACTCTCATCCTGTACAAAATTCTTTTTGATGTCATAGATCAAAGCCTATACCATATCCGTTGATCTTTAATATATACTCCTCGGCTTATGAATAAGCCGCCCATCGCATTGCTGAGCACAACCCTCTGGGAATACCCCTCACAGCATTATGGAGAGAGTTTTCAGGGCGATCCGCTCTACAAAGGGGCCACTCCGTCCTATGTGATTTGGAATCTTCTCAAACGCTACACCCGAGAGAGTGATCTGATCGTTGACCCGATGGTGGGCAGTGGGACTACGATCGATGTTGCCAAGGACCTTGGCCGAAAGGTTCGAGGCTTTGATCTCGAACCCTACCGCGAGGATATTGAGTTTGCCGATGCCAGAAAGCTACCGCTTGAGAATGACTCCGTGGACTTTGTGTTCATCGACCCGCCCTATTCCACACATTTGAAGTATTCTGGAAAAAAAGAATGTATCGGTGAACTTGATGCGAGAGATACCGGATACTATGAGGCGATGACCCAAGTCATTTCTGAGATCCATCGCGTTCTTAAAGAAAAACGAATGGTCGCTCTCTATGTATCGGATTCCTTTGAAAAGAAGAAAGGATTTGAACCGATTGGATTTAAACTCTTTGAAATCTTACAGGATTCGTTTACCGCCGTGGATATCATCAGCGTCGTTAGACACAATCGATCGCTGAAGAAATCCAACTGGCGATTGAAGGCCCAAGAAGGGAACTTCTTTCTGCGCGGATTCAACTACCTCTTTATATTAAAAAAAGATAGCCAATCACGAACAGCCAGAGGTCGAACCGCAACTCAAGCACCTTAAGCAGGTTCCTCCACGCACCAGCGTGAATTGGCCGCATTCCGTGCAAGGGTCACCTTCATAACCTCGGACTCTAGCCAGCCGCGAAGCCAACGCAGAATCATCCGCCCATTCTTCATCGGTTAAGGCCATGTCGGTCCGACTCGAGCTCGGAGCGGCCGCTACCACCCCGGCCCCGGCACCTGCGCCGGCGGCCGCAGCCCCTAAGGACGCTGGGCCATGGCTTTTTCGGGTCTCTTCGTACTGAGCCATTTCGGCTTTTCGGTCGAGTAATTCCTTGGGTGGAATATGCACAAGGTCAGTGCGTCCCAAATAGTTGAGAGCCAGATCACGGAAGATGAAGTCGATGATACTCGAACAGAACTTCACACTATCGTGGTCCGCCACATGGCCATTGGGTTCGCATCGGAACATATGAAACTTATTCACAAACTCCTCAAGAGGAACTCCATACTGAAGCCCAAGGGAAACCGCGATGGCAAACGCATTCATGAGACTGCGGTAGGCGGCGCCCTCTTTGTAAATATCAATGAAGATTTCGCCCAGCTCGCCATTTTCATATTCGCCGGTTCTAAGATAAATACGCTGGCCCCCAATCGTTGCCTTAACAGTGTATCCGAATCGTCGCTTAGGTAGCTCCCGGCGAATGATTCGTTTCACCATATGCGCGGCGACATCTCCCGGATGAATCGGTGGAGTCGACGGGGCATCTTCTTGATCCGAGTCTTCGTCTTCCAAGCCATCAAAGACCGAATTGGCAATGGCCGCATTCAGAGGCTGGCTGAGTTTCGATCCATCACGATAAAGAGAGATGGCTTTAACCATCTTTCTCCAGGCTGAAAGATACGCTTCGGCCACTTCCGCAATACTCGCTTCGTTTGGCATGTTAATGGTCTTACTGATCGCACCACTGATAAAGGGCTGCGCGGCAGCGACCATATCAATGTGTGTTCGGTAATCCAAGAATCGCTGGCCAAATTTACCGCAACGGTTTGCGCAATCAAAGATCGCGTAATGTTCGAGCTTTAAGTACGGCGCGCCTTCAATCGTCATCGTACCGCAAACATAACGGTTCGCATCTTCGACTTCAGTGTCTGAGAAGCCTAGGTATTTCAGGACACTGAATCCAGGCTGCACCATTTCTTCTTCCGTTAACCCAAGCACTTCTCGGCAGAATTCTTCTCCCAAACGCCAGTGGTTAAACACAAACCCAAGCTCAAAGGCCGACGGCAATTCCGAATCAATCAGACTTAGGATGTCTTCTGTGAAACCCTTTTCACGAAGCACTTTAAAATTGATATGGGGCGCATTCTTAAGACTGCCGTGCCCAATACAATACTTCACAATCGCTTCGACCTGAGGGGGAGTGTAGCCAAGGTTTTTCAAAGCTCGTGGCACGGATTGGTTAATGATTCTAAAATATCCGCCACCGGCTAATTTTTTGAATTTCACCAGCGCATAATCCGGCTCGATACCTGTCGTATCACAATCCATGATCAGACCGATCGTCCCAGTCGGGGCAATCACGGTTGTCTGAGCGTTGCGATACCCATATTTTTCACCGACCTCAACCGCACGATCCCACGCCTTCTTCGCATACTGCAGAAATTCTAGGGGCGCCTGCTCGGAGTCAACACCCATCGGCGTCACACTCAAGCCTTCGTACTCAGATGCCTTGGCGCAGTAGGCGGCTCGGCGGTGATTTCTCATCACTCGAAGCATGCTATCTCGGTTGTCATTATACTGAGGGAAGGCTCCGAGCTCTTTAGCCATTTCTCCAGATGTCGCGTAGGACTCACCCGTCATAATCGCCGTAATCGCGCCTGTGATTGCAAGAGCCTTGGGGCTTCCATAGGGAATTCCCATCGACATTAATAATGCACCAAGGTTGGCATAACCCAATCCTAGAGTGCGGTACTCATAACTTCTCTGGGCAATCGCTGGACTTGGGTACTGCGCCATCAGAACGCTAATTTCAAGCACAACGGTCCAGATGCGGCAGGCGTGGACAAACTCATCCAGACGAACCTTACCCGTTTCATCATCATAGAATTTAAGCAGGTTGATACTCGCCAAATTACAGGCGGTATCATCTAAGAACATGTACTCCGAACAGGGGTTCGACGCGTTGATACGGCCACCCGCGGGGCAAGTGTGCCATTCGTTAATCGTCGTATCACATTGCACGCCTGGGTCAGCAGACGCCCACGCGGAGTAGGTCACCATATCCCATAGTTCACGGGCCGGCATTTCCTTAACGACTTTGCCATTGGTCCGCCACTTCAGAGACCACTTCCCATCTTTCTCTAGCGCTTCAAAGAAATCATTGGAAACTCGCACTGAATTATTTGAATTCTGCCCACTGACGGTCGTATAGGCGTCACTCTGCCAATCCACATCAAAAAGTGGAAAATCAATTTGGCGCTTTCCATTGAGAGCAAGCTGAAGGACTTTAGAAATATAACTATCCGGAACAAAGTTTGCCCGGCATTCGATAAGAGCCTTCTTAACCGCAGCATTCTTCTTGGGATCGAGTTCAACTTGATCCCCTTCCACAAAGCACGCGTCCAAAACCTTTTTAAGATACATGCGGTGGATTTTCGACCCTGCCACAAGCGCCGAAACCTTCTGTTCTTCTCGAACCTTCCACATGACAAAATTTTCAATCTCTGGGTGATCCAGATCAAGGCAGACCATCTTGGCAGCTCGCCGTGTCGTACCACCGCTCTTGATCACGCCAGCTGCGCGGTCTCCGACTTTCAAGAAGGACATTAGACCACTGGAACGCCCGCCACCACTGAGTGGCTCGCCTTCACCACGCAGAGAACTAAAATTTGTCCCCGTACCTGATCCATATTTAAAGAGGCGTGCTTCACGGACCCACAAATCCATGATGCCATTACCACCCACCAAATCATCGCTCACGCTTTGGATGAAACACGCATGCGGTTGCGGATGCTCATAGGCCGATTCTGACGAAGTTAAAACGCCTGTTTTTGCGTCGACATAGTAATGCCCCTGCGCGGGCCCATTGATCCCATACGCGTAATGCAAACCGGTATTAAACCATTGAGGGCTATTGGGTGCGGCCATTTGATGAGAGAGCATGTAACAGAGCTCATCATAGAAGACCTGACCATCTTGCTCATTAGAGAAGTAGCCAAATTTCTCGCCCCAATGTCTCCAGCAACCTGCCATGCGATGAAAAACTTGGCGCGCGTCATTCTCACCTGTCGTTTCGGGGGCATCCTTCTTGGACTTACCTGATTTTGGCACGCCTGCTTTACGAAAATATTTCTGCGCAAGAATATCTGTCGCGACTTGGGACCAATCTTTCGGGACAAAGACATTATCCTGATAAAAAACAACGCGGCCATCTGGCTCACGTATCTCAGATTTACGACTATCGAAGTCCTGATCCGCATAAGGGTTGGACATATTTTTCGTGAAACGACGTTGAAACTGCATAGATGACCCTCCCGTTGTCATACCGCTGGTTTTTTTGAGGATAAAAACCCCTTGTGCCTGACCGTGTCTCATACACGTGGCACGCTTACTATCCTCGTTGTTCGTTGAATGAGACGCGTAATTTTGGAATCCCCAAAAAATAATCCAACTACACCAAGTTCGCTACCGGGGCACGCGTCTCACTTACCGAATAAACATCCAGCGTGGAATCGAATATAGCATATGCCATACATTAACTGTCAATTGATGTACGGCAGAGTTTAGTAAGTTTTATTAACTTTTTTTTGTGTCCGTGCGTCAGGTCCGCGGAACTCTTGAAAGATCCGATGTATCGCCGTTAACAGCCGCTCCTAGCATTGGGACCAATCATCACCCCAGCCCGTATCAACCTTAAGCGGGACAGAGAGCTGGAAGGCGTTTTCCATTTTCTCTTTGACTACGGCTTCGACTTGATCCGCTTCATTGGTTAGCGTTTCAATAATGAGCTCATCATGGACCTGCATGATCATGCGACTCTGTAATTTTAGTTTTCTAAATTCCAAATCGATGTCGACCATCGCTTTTTTGATCAGATCTGCCGCACTGCCTTGAAGTGGCGTATTCAGAGCCGCCCTCTCAGCCATTTCTCGTTGCAGCCGATTCTGAGAATTGAGCTCGGGAAAATAACGGCGCCGCCCCAGAATCGTCTCCGCATACCCTTTATCCTTGGCCTTCAAAACAAGACTCTCCAAGAACGATCCAATCTTAGGGTAGCGTTTGAAATACGTATCAATGAACTCTTTGGCTTCGCGGGGCGCAATCTTGAGAGTCTGAGAAAGTCCAAAGGGAGTCTGCCCATAAATCACACCAAAATTAATCGTCTTAGCAATGGCCCGCTGTTCGGGCGTCACCGCGGCATCTCCAAAAATCAATCTCGCCGTAAAGGCATGCACATCTTCATTATGATGAAAGGCCCTAAGTAGTTCGGGGTCTTCGCTCATCGCAGCTAGTAGCCTTAATTCAATCTGCGAATAATCGGCTGAGAAAAAGCGGTATCCTTTCTGGGGTATGAAGACCGAGCGAATATCGTACTTACCTTCGCCGGTAGGAATATTCTGCAGATTGGGGTTTGAACTCGAAAGCCGACCGGTTGCCGTTACCGTCTGGTTATAATGAGTATGGATTCTCCCCGTGGAAGGATGGATTTCCGCCAACATCCCTTCCACATAAGTGGATTTTAATTTAGCTAAAGACCGGTAATTGAGAATGAACTGGCAGATTTCATGCGAACTCGAAAGCTCTTCAAGCACACTCTCGTCCGTTGACACGCCTGTTTTGGTCTTTCGCACCACAGGAAGGCCTAACTTTTCAAAGAGAATCTTGCCAAGCTGCTTAGGAGAGCCAACATTGAACCTTTCACCGGCTAACTCATAGATTTTCTCTTGAGCGGCTTTAAGTTCCACAGCCAGCTCCACTCCCATCGCCGCCAATTTATCTCGATCAACGCCAACCCCAACATATTCCATCTCGGCAAGGATCGGAATCAGCGGCACCTCGACCCCATGATAGAGCTCAAGAAGGTTGGCTTTCTTAAGTTCTGGCATCAACTGATGGTGCAACCGTAAGGTCACATCAGCGTCTTCAGCCGCATACTCGGTGGCCTTTCCAATCTCCACTTCCGAAAACGGAATCTGCGCCTGCCCCTTACCCGTAAGTTCTTCATAGGTAATATTCTGATGGCCCAAAAACCGAAAGGCCAAGGCATCCAAACTATGGGGGATGGACGGGTCATAGAGGTAACTCGCCACGAGGGTATCGGAAACAATCCCATTCAACTCAACACCCCAACGCTTCAGAATCTGCGCATCATATTTCAGATGCTGACCGACCTTCGCATACTTTGGGTCCTCCAAAATTGGCTTGAGCTTGGAACGCACAAGATCCATCGGCAATTGACCAGCCAATAATTCATTCGGCTCCGAGGTAATATGATGGCCAACCGGGATATAGAAAGCCTCACCTTGCTTCACACTGAAGGAAATTCCGACAAGATTGGCGTCATGAATCGTGAGTGAAGTCGTTTCGGTATCAATCCCAATGAGCTCAGCCGCCTTCAACTTCGGGATCAGAGCATCTAACTCACTTTCTTTTACGATCGCAGCGTATTTTCCAGCCGTGTACGCTTTCTCTTCAACCTTCATCTCAAAACGCTTGAGTAAGCCCTGAAATTCATAGAGCTCAAAGAACGCTTGCAGCGCCTTGAGATCCGGCCCATGGTATTCGAGATCTTTCCAAGTATATTGAATCGGCACGGTTCGGCAGACCGTCGCGAGCTCTTGACTCATAAAAGCCTGTCCCTTATCGCGAGTGAGGATTTCCCGCCGTTTGGGTTGCTTCACCTGATCCAGACTCTCGTATAATTTCTCAAGCGTCCCAAACTGGTTAATGAGTTCCGCCGCCGTCTTCTCTCCGACACCCTTAACTCCAGGGATATTATCGGAGGCGTCACCCATGAGGGCCAACAGATCCACAATCTGCTCAGGCTTCACGTTAAACCGCTGGATCACGCCATCAATGTTGACTCTTCTTTCCTTCATCGTGTCGTAGAGGGTCACATTCTCATTCACCAGCTGCATGAGATCCTTATCGCCCGTGATGATCTCAACATCATAACCCGCCCGCACCGCCTGTTCAGCCACCGTCCCAATCACATCATCCGCCTCAAAGCCCGCCATCTCGAGCCGTGCGATTTTAAAACAATCCACCGCCTGCTGGATAATCGGAATCTGAACCACCAGATCTTCTGGAGGCGCTTCGCGGTTGGCCTTGTACTCAGTGTAGAGAGTCTTTCGAAAAGATGGCTTGGCCGTATCAAAACAAATCGCAAGATGCTTTGGCTTCTCCGCTTCAAGAGCCCTGAGTAACATCTGAATAAATCCGTAAATCGCATTCGTAGGAAAGCCATCCGAGCGAGACAGTCGTTGGATGGCATAAAATGCTCGAAAAAAATAGGAGCTACCGTCAATTAATAAGAGTTTCTCACGAGGCGCTGACATGGCGAGCAGTATAGCCACCGAGCTGCCGCTAAGCTATAGCAAATCGCGTTTCGTTCCAGTAAGGTTATGGCTAATAACCGGGGTGGAGAAAATTAAAATGGAACTCTTAGCGCAATTCGTGGATATCTTCCTGCACCTCGATGTGCATCTGAGTCAGGTCATTGCCCAATATGGCGTGTGGACCTACGCGATTCTCTTCATGATTATTTTCTGCGAAACGGGTCTCGTCGTGACTCCCATTCTTCCCGGCGACTCATTACTCTTTGCCGCCGGAGCTTTCACGGCCTTGGGGGGCGGACTCGAACTCCCCTTACTTCTCGGATTACTTCTGGTCGCTGCCGTCATGGGGGACGCTCTTAATTATTCCGTTGGAAAATACATGGGCCCCAAAGTTCTTAAAACTGAGGGGAAATTTTTCAAGAAAGAGTATCTCGATAAGACGCAGCGGTTTTATGACCGCTATGGTGGCAAGACTATTATCTTGGCGCGTTTCGTCCCTATCATTAGAACTTTCGCGCCTTTCCTAGCAGGTGTCGGCAAAATGAATTATTCGAAATTCGGACTCTATAATGTTACGGGAGCCATCCTCTGGGTCGGTTGCTTTGTGACCGCAGGGCATTTCTTCGGCAACATGCCGATTGTGCGAAAAAACTTCACCATGGTCATCATGGCAATTATCGTAATCTC
>Ga0105164_10001468_pt1 | contig 15129 bp, 1 predicted proteins | sample VDWuncwatermetaG_FD_89674 | JGI IMG/M metagenome (GOLD analysis project Ga0105164, IMG submission 89674) | Wastewater microbial communities from Netherlands to study Microbial Dark Matter (Phase II) - VDW unchlorinated drinking water | ecosystem: Environmental > Aquatic > Freshwater > Drinking...
CACTATGGCATATATATAGGCTTTGGGGTATACTTTTGCAAACGCGGTATATCGACGTAAAAACCCTTTAAAAAATCAAAAAATCGAATGGCCAAAAGGCACAAAATACCCATAAGAATAGTGGCGCTTTTTTTAGTTTTTGCGTCCTTTTATTCAGATTTTATTTACGCGGCGCCTGGGGATTCCCTCGGTGTAGGGGCACGGCATGCCGTGCCCCTACGGATGATTTTGGATGACCCCACCCGCTTTGAAGCGCCGCTCGAATTCTGCGCTCTAAAGGAAATTTACAATCCACCATCCACCATCGACCATCCACGATCCGGTTTTATCATCCACATCCAGGATGCCCACGCCAATCTTTCCGGCCAGCAAAATCTCGCCGGAGCGCTCGATCAAATCATTTCGAAATATTTTACTGGCGCCCCACTGCCCATTTTGGTGGAAGGCGGGTCACGGGATGACACACTCACTCCTATCAAAAAAATCGCACCACAGAAAGTTTGGGACCAGGTCGCCAAAAGGTTTTTGTTTGAAGCCAAGGTCTCCGGTGAGGAATACCTGAACCTCGCTTCCAGTCACCCGATGAAAATCATCGGTGTCGAGCAAAAAGAACTTTATCAAAAGAGCATCCGGGCCTACGCGGATTTGACGCAGCAGAGAGAAGCGATTCTGGATTATTTGAAGGAGATTCAAAGCGCGGTGGATAAATTGAAGAAGAAAGTTTATCCGGCGGAGTTGCTGGAATACGAAAAAAGTAGTCAGTAGTAAGGAAAAGGGAATAGAAAATATCGATAAACTGCTTGAACTGGCCGATGACAAAAAGATCGGCTTCACGGATCTTCCGGATATCTTAAGACTCTCAGAACTTAAGCAAAAAGAAAAACAGATCGATTTTAATCTGGCCAATCTAGAAGAAGCGGCTCTGGTCGATGAGATCCGAAAAAAAGGCGGCGGCGAAAGTCTGGCCGATGCCTTAAAGAAAATAAGCCTCGCAAAAAATAAAAAGCTCGCTCAATTTTCCTACTTTCAAAACACTTTTAATTTAGCGAAGGAAAAGCGAATCTTGCTTTCCGGGTATCCGAATCTTGCGGCGTATGGCGAATATTTGAAGGAATTTTCAGAAATTAATTTGGATAAGGTGTTGGAGGAGACGGAGAGCTTGAAACAGGCTGTTTATAACGCAGCCCTCAGCACGGAGGACTCACGACTGCTTCGCGCCATCGACCGTTACCTCAAGCTTCTGGAAACCGCCTACCATATCCAAATGTCCACCGATGAGTTCAAGCTTTTCGAAAGCAACGAGCCCGATTTTTCGACGAAGGCGTATCTGGCGTTCATCAATCGAAAACTCGCCGAGAACAATTATTTCGACAACCTTATTCCCTACAGAAATGTTTTGGGGGGTGGGAAGAGGCCTCTGAAGGAGTTTTACGATTCCGTGGCCGAAAGGGATTTTGCGTTTATTAAAAACACGGAGAAAATTCTGCAGAAAGAAAATACAAAAGTCGTGGTGCTGATCTCCGGCGGCTATCACACCGCGCACCTGAAGAAACTTTTCAAGGAAAAGGGTTATTCCTACGTGGTGCTTACCCCGATAGTCACCGAAGAAACAGACCAGAAAAAATACGAATCACTGCTTTTAGAAAACGTAAGAAGCCAAAAGAAAATCCTCCAAACCGTCCAAGGAGAATCGAAGTCTTCCGAGAAAAACACGGACGGCGCGCGTCTCGCCGCCCTCGCCGAGAGCCCCGCGCGTCTTTCCGAAGTGGTACAAACAGCCGCCCGTCTTGCCGGAGTAGATCCTGCCCGAGCACTTGCGGAAGCGAAAGCGGCATTGGGTGTGGAGCCGGGCGCGAGGTTGGCGGTGGGGACCAATACAGACCCTCTGTGGGAAAAATCCCGGTGGGAGGTCGTGCGATCCGCCCAGAATTATATTCCGGACAGTCCAGACACCCAGGCGAAGTCCAAACCTCCATTTGAGGCGGATGGTTTCGATGCTTTCGCAATTCCGACCGGCGATGCTTCCGCCGTTGTTCGGTTTGGACACTATACGAAAAACGACAAACCCGTTCCCGTCAACGCTCATTCAAGGCATTTTAGGCCTGCGAATGGCGAGGCAAGCATGAAAGTTCGAGTGACCAAGGAATTCTGGGACGAGCCCTATCATGGTTATCCGCCCCAATGGTTGATTGTTATTACCGCACCGTCAGGACGCCAGGAAAGGTTTCGTGTGAACGAAAAAACAGGCACTCTGACACAGGTGGATCAGAGCGCGGAGGCTTACATTTGTTATTATGCGGTTCATGCCGGTCATGAAGATCCCATTACAGGAACGCCGCCGTATGGAAACAAGAATCATTCACCCTATCCCAAACGTCCTGGAAAATTTTCGATAAAGCCTAGAGTCTTCCGACATAAAGAAATACCTTATGCGGCAACGTTGTATTTCGGCGGCATCACGCTAGGGGACAAGAATTACAACGTTCAGGCGACAAGCAGGGAGTTTGCCAAGGCTGACTCTATCGAGGTCGAACAATTCTTCTGGGACAAGCCTCACGCGGACCGCTACCCTCAGTGGCTTCTCCAGGTGACCCTGTCCTACAAGGAAAGCAAGAATAAAAAGGTCATGTATTACCGGTTCGTGAAAGAGGGCTACAGTCTGGAGTCGGTGGACTTGAGTCCTCAGGGGTATCTCTCGGCCTTTGCCCGAAACAAAGTGTTTGATCGGGTGGATATCCCGCCTTTTCAATCAGAAAGCTTTGAAACGACCACGGACGAAAACGGCGGTGGGTCTATCTATCTTGGACATTATACCGACCCTGGCGCCAAGGGGACTGCCCGATATCACAGTTTGGGCATTGTACTGAGCTACGTTAAGGAACTGAATCATCCCGTAAAGGTGGTGAAGTCGTTCTACAAAGGTAAATGGTTCATCGGTATTGAAACGAACCATCCTGCCTATGCGTACCAAACGCTTTACTATTACGTCAATAGCGACGGCGCGCTGGCGCGGGAAGAGAACGATCCGCCGGGCGGTTATATGAAACTGCGGCGCAGCCAACTGCAGATCGAACGGGGTTATCGGAGAGCTTACAAGCTGACGGCATCCCAACAGGCGCTCCTGGGAAAGATCCGTAAAGGCACTTGGAGCCAAGACGTTGAGAGTTACGTGGAAAACCTGGAGAACTTTGCCCCGTTCTTACAGCATCTTTTCGTGAATCAGCGCGTGGTCCAAATTTTAAAGGGTCTTGGGCGTCTGGATGTTTTAAGACAACGCCGGGTTTATTACGGTGCCGGGCCCGATATCGGACATCGGGCTTGGCTGGCCTCACGAAGCATTCTTCAGAATAACGGGATCGCTGAATTGCCTAGGGAATGCTATAGCGTTGATCCTTTGAAGGAGATGCAGATCGCCAGCGGACTCAAGTTTGACCGGCAAGGCGTTTCATCGGTAGAGCGTCCTATCTGGGTCAATGGGCTCATGCAGCGGCCGGTCTTTGCCGGTTCAGACAAGCGCGCTGGCTACGCGGAAAACGCTTCGCTCATGTATCTGCGCAAAGAACAGCGCTACCAGGCTGTCCGCACGATGAACCTTGACCTGGAGAAGGGCATGGTTGGAATGATTATGACGAACTCCAAGCCGATTTCTGAAAGGTTTAAAACCTCTTTGGAAAAAATGGGCTTCCGCATTTTAGCGCATGAGACAATCGAGCTGTCGAGGGAACATCGCCAAGGTTACCGGAAACTTATTGAAGCAGGAGTGATTTCCTATTCCGACGCTCGCAAGATGCTTTCGATCTTCCGGAACAAAGGGCAGTTTATCCTGGTGGAAAAAATTGCGGAGATGCCCACAAAGCTCCCCAAGGACTTGGACTTTAGTTTTGAACCCTGGCCGAAACCGCCGGTGCTGCGTCTGGGCGGGGCAAAAGACCCGGCCGGTGAGGCGCGGCGACGCGGCGCGGCGGAGAGACGCGAGGAAAAACGCCCGCCAGTCGGTCAAACGGATCTGGCAAAAATCTCCTTAGCGACCTTTGATGCGGTATCCCGGATGATGGCTGGCGCATCCGCCCCGACGGCCTCTCTCAGCCTAGGCGCGTCGGTCATGCTGAAAGGCGCTGCTACCGATCGATCGAAGTTGGTGGATAAAACCCGGAGACTTTTGCGGCAGATCGGCGGGGGATTTGGGAGATACCATGCCGCCCCGACGCCGGGTAGGGAACGTTCGAGACTTGAGGGCTACATCCGAGGCCGCATTCGTGTTCTTCGCACGCGGCTCGTGCAGGACCAAAGGTTTCTACTTACGGAAGACTTGGAAAATTTTCTTCGTGATCTCGCAGCCGTGGGCGAATCTGCCGAGGGCCGTTTCTTTTTTGAGGAGAATCCCGATATGCTCGAACCGTGGAAGGAAATTTTTTCCCTTTTGTTGGACAGTCGCGGCGCACGGTTGGCGGTGGATGTTTATACGGACGCAGGCGGTCGAATAAGAATCCGCTGGGAAAGTATTCCAAGCGGTCCAACGCGGTCTTTCCTTGAAAGAATCATTCAAAGAGGTCTCAAGGGCCAAGTGTTTCTTGTGGGCGGAGCGGTTCGTGATTTGTTGCGGGGTGAGCGCCCCAACGATTTTGATGTGGTCACGTCCGCGGATATTCAAGACCACGGCTCATTGCTTGATCTGCTTGGAATTTCACCGGACCGGGCATTCCAGGGTATGAGGATCGCTTACATGGGAAACAAGGATCATTTCTTTCCGATGTTCGGCGGGCAGCTGGAATGGTCCGTCAACCGTATGATCCTGGGTTTTGACGAAAAGAATGATGACCCGGTCATAGAAGATCCGCAACAAGGCCTTGAAGATTTAATCCGGCGCAACGCGCGAATTGTCGGCGGTCTCAATTCCTTGGACGCGTTCCATCTTCCGAGGCTCATTCGAAAAATTCAAATATTCCAGTCGGTTGATGATGAAACGGATAGAGAAATCATGAGGGTCGTTGGGCATTATCTACCCTATTACGAAGAGGCGATACGTCAAGGCGAGCGCATGAGTGCCACGGATCGGCAGATTTTGTCCGCTATGAACATTTATCGGATGATTCGTGTAAGGAAATTCGGAAAAGCCGCCGCGCGGTTGGCGGAAAATGAGGGGAAAGGGAAGGGGATAAACACAAGAGGAAAAGAAAGAACAAACTTACAAAAGCTTCAAGAATTCTTCGACGGGTATGCGCGCGTCTTTCAGGATGCCTCTCAAAGTCCAGCGATCAACTTCGTGGTGGTCTGGAACTATCAAAATAATCTTCTTCTCATGATGAACCAGTTTTATATGACTGCCTTTTTGGCCTACCTGGATGAAACCGGCGCGCTTCAGAGCGAACACGACTTCACGCCCGGAGATCAGAGGGGGCTTGGTCATTCTAGACCAAAAGCGTCAGGACTTGGTGCCTCTTGGTGGTTTTCAGTTCTCGCGGGAAGGGGGCAAGGTACAGCAGAATGGCTTCTCGGATATTCTCCAACGCTTCATGTTTTGTTTTACCTTGTGAATGGCATCCCGGAAGCGTTGGCGCAGACGCCACGATATATCCGTCTTCTCCTTTTTCCAACACGATCTTTAACCTCATATTTAACCTCTTCATTAAAGCGTACCCCAGCTTTGGGTGGAAGTCAAGCTGCCTCAGCCGCGCGGCTGGCGCAGGAATCAAAGTCATTCTGGGAGAAAGTAGAAGGTATAGGATGGGCTGGCGTGATCGGGAATGTTCTTTTTGCTACGATAGCTTTTACCCATCTGCTTTACTTTAAACCCAAAGGCGCTTCGCTTTTCGCCGAGTTTTTGCATTACATCGTGTTTCAATCCGCGGTGCCGCCTTATTTGGCTATATCCGTCGGCCTTATTTCCGCGGCCCGCTATTTCGGCTCAGACGACGACACAAATGAACCTCCAACCGCCGCGCGGCTGGCGGGGGAAAGACGGAGAACAGAAAACAGAGGACAGAAAGCAGATAAAAACGAGCAATCCCCTCCGTCCTCTGTCCTCAGTCATCTGCCATCTGAAATAACAGGAGCCCGGTTGGCGGAAAGGAATGACCGCGCCCGGGAAGAAGTCAGCGGGCTTTTGCGTGAGCTCAAGGGCATGTCACGTGAGAAGGCATCTCAGCCCGCTGTCAAGCGCAGACAATCCGTTTTGGGGAGGCGGATCGCTGAATTTGGGCATTACGCGGTCGGGCCGGTTATGGAGGCCCTGGAGGAATTGGCCAACTACCGGCAGGCGGCCCATGGGTTGATGAGAGCGACGGGTTTGTTGGCGGGACGGGTTCCCAAAAAGGTATTCAGAGAGTTCCTCAGCGCTTTTCTGTCTGGGCTAGAGGGTTTTATAGCGAGCCATGACTTTATCGGGGCTATTTTTATCACTGAAACCACAAATGCGTTTGTCTCCCTTTTGGATCGTACGAATTTGAGCGACGTGGATTTGGCCATCAAATATCTGATGGATCACCACGCCCGTCTTGACAGAACCGGCGCGTCCCGGCAGCGGTTTGCCGGGGCGGCGGACCGGGCGCTCATGCGGCTTTACCTCAAGGTGGGAGTTGATATCATTCCGAAACTCATTAAAGAACTGGATGAAAATTTACATGCCGGGAATTACAAAACGTTTGACAGTAACTACATCGGCAGGGAATTTGTAAAAAGAGTTTTGCTAAAATTCGGTTTGGGGGCCGTTAAAAGCCTATTCTTTGAACTTGCGTCGGGAAATCATTCGCACGCCGAAACCGCCGGCGTTGCGGCCGTTGTCCTGAAGGGGTATGTGGACCGGTATGGGACGAAAGCCGTGATTGACCGGCTTCCCACCGGCGACTTCAAGCGTCTGGCCAAAAATAATCCGGCGCTCTGGTATGAAATGCTCACGGCATTTTCCATACACGGCAGCGCAAGAATCAACATCGACAAGATGGCCTTCGTTTACCAACATGCCGATTTCCCAAAAGATCTCGGCGGGATTTCGTTGGGGCCCGGCACGCGGTGGTCTTTGGCGGTGAGGACATTGTTGAATCTTAAAAAACACTCAATACCGTTCTCACCGGAGTACGTAAAGCCCGCGATGCGCGCGGTGACTGAAAGATTGAGAAATGACTTCCCTCATACGTTCTTGTCGGCTGATACCAAAGAAGTCCTCCTCATGGCGTCCTGGGGAACCCTTGCTCAAGCGCCGCTCTGGAAAGCCGTGGCCGTACGGGCCGGCGTGCCTGCCGGGCGGATCAGGATTTACCGAGGCAGGCGGTCGTTCAAAAAAGCCCGATTACAAAAGGACCGTTTATGGCGACGTATTAGACATGCTCCCAATGGCAGTGTTTTCATTTTCACAGGTCACAGTGACCGTGTCGGCCTGTCTCTGCGTCCGGGCCTTTCCACCTCGGAGGAAATATCACCTGTAAACCTGTCATTGGCAATTCTTAGGGGGGGTCCGGCCCATTTTCAAACGCTGATAGACGGTTGTGAGGCCGGGTTATTTGCTGAGGCACTAGCTTCGTACTCACTCCTTCCTGATAATGAAGGGCCGTCGATCATTGCCACTCCGGATCTTGATCAAATCTCTTTTCTGGACGGCTTTGTGAGGGCTCTCGTCAGGATGCAGAAGAAAAAGCCTGCCGGGCCCATCACTTATCAAGACCTGTTTTTTCTTAACGACGATCTAAAATTTTTTAATCAACAGAGTTTAACCTGGCTGCCTTCTTTTCAGCTAAGCGAATTCAAGGCTTTGCTGCCTTCCGCCGCGCGGCTTGGAGTGGCCGTAGGCCGCGACGATGCGCCGCGCTTTTTGGCGCATGGCGTAGCGGGGGCGAGGTTGGCGGCAGCTGAAGAAACGATCCGGCAGACCATCCGTACGGTTGTTCAATCCATACCTGTTTTCGGAGTTGCTGCTTTGGAATTCAAGCTCCCAAGTGCTGATCTATCCGTAAGGGAGGCAGTTCGGGGTCTTGTCTACAATAAGCTAACGGATGATCCTGTGGCTATCGACTTTGTGAAAACGGACTCCGGCCTATTTCAAAAAGGAGACATTTTTGTCATGGATATGCAAGCCGCTATTCACAAACCGCTACTTTCGGACTTGGTCTTCGACCGATGGATGCCGCTTGTCTATAGCGGCTTTCAGAAGGATGCAAACGCCCAATACCACATTTTTGTTCCGGTTGTCGGAATTTTGTACAGTAGGCAGGACGCATCAAGCTGGGCTTTACCGATCTTGATCGCTACCGATCAGGATTTGGATTTACAACGCATTTTCAAGCTTTCCTCCGGCGCCTCACCTTATGTGAAACCGTCAGGCACGAAGGACCGTTTTGATCGCCTCCGGCATCTGGCTCTGAAACTTAGAATTGAGCAAGTACCCAGCTTAGTTGATTTAACAAGACGCCTGGATTATGTGTCTCCAGAGATTAGGGAGCATTTGCTAAACGTCCTCAATCATTCTTGGGAGGTAAGCCATGGAGCTGCTTCTGTAAAAAGCATCGATCGACTCAAACCGGGAGACGTTCTTGTTACCCCTGTGCCAGGTGAGCATAGAGATTTTGTGGATAGTATCAACATCCGGACAGGTGAAGGAATTTTTCCCACGGTTATCATAGGACCCGAGCCGAACAATCCTTCTTTCGTCATTGCAGTCGACGAGAGTGGAGGCATTTTCAAAATCGACAATAATCTCCTCAAAGCCCATGAGTACCGAAAAATCTGGGCACAGGGTGCGGATGCCGCCCGGCTGGCGCAGCCCACATGGTTTACAGATCATCTGATGTCCTGGTTGAAGAAATGGCTTCGCCCTCTGGTACGTGGCACCACGCATAACCCAATGGATCCCGCGCTAGTCCGATTTCATCCGATTTTAAAAGAGCTTCTTAGTGCTTTTGGAAGTATTGAGAAAATGAAAGGCCTTAAAGGAGTGGAGCTTGGACCGTTAAATTTGCTCGGGCTTCTTGAATATTTAGTAAAAGAAGGGGTAGACATTCATGGGATTGGCCTTGGTCTCCCGTCGGACAACCCTTATCTTATCTCTGTAAATGACTATAACGATTATTTTGTAGACCCAAGTAAGTGGGGGTCCCTCGACTTCATTTATGCCCGTGTGTCTTTGTATCTGGCGCAAGACGCCAATACGCCTCGATCTGAAAGGATTTACCTGAGCTACGCCTTGCTCAACAAGGCGCTTAAGGCCAAGGGGATTTTAATCACCGCTCACTACAAAACGGAAAAAGAGCAATTTTTGAGTCAAGAAGAGGCCCGAAAGGTTGGTTTCCGGCTTGTCCGGCGTTACGAAAAAACCATAGCCTCCGGTCCCCATGGAAGATTCAAGGCGCCGCTTGTAATCACTGTGATGCGGAAAATCGCGGAGCCGGTTTCGTTCTTACTGCCTGGCCGACCGGCAATCGCCGCGCGGCTGGCAGTAGAAAGACCCTCCGCCGCCCGGCTGGCGGGGGGATTACTCCATTTTCGGCTTTATAGTGAAATGGATTCCACGCAAAAAAAAGTGGCAAAGGAGTTCATGTCATCCAGAAGAAAAGCCGAAGCTCCGGAAGATAACCCCGATGATTGGTTCGCTGCAGCCCCTTTTGTGGTGAAGGATGCCTGGTTCGCATACATCGGAGATACAATCGTCGGCTGGCAGAAATTTAAGGCAAATTTTGACGCTCATCTCGCACTCGCCCGTGGAATATTTGTGGATCAAGATTTGGCCGGGGGCAAAGGTATTGGGACAGATCTGCAAAGGAGGGTAACGGTCAATTATTTGAAAGCACGGGGGGTGAATACTTTTCATATCCCTGTGGACAACACTGACGAGGCTCAACATTTTCATATGAAACTGGATGGTGAAGAGGGTGTCATCATCCATAGAACTTCTTCCGGGCCCGACCAAGGCAAAATCGAGTTGGTTGAGCTGAATTTAAAGGTCTATCAGCCTAAGTTGAAGCATTCAACCAGGCATTCCAAAATTATCCGGACAGCTTTGATTCTAAGTCCGATACTCTTGGGTGCTTTATATGTAGGCTACCGTTGGTTTCACCGGGAGCCGGTTGCGGCGGAGGAGGGGTTGGCGACGCGGCCTCCGACTTCCTCCAAGCCGAAGAATTCTTCAGCGGAAGCTTTAATTGGAGTTGCAAAAGAAAGCTACGCCTCGCCCCAAATGGCCCGCCTTAAAGCTTTTGAAGCTTTGACCGCACTTAAAGACCTTGATTCAACGCTCGGTGCGCAGAAGTACCAGCGCTTCTTGTTGGATATGTCGGGCATTGTCCAATCTTTGGGCGAGCGAAAGGAAATCCGCCTGGCGGCCCTCAGACTCTTGGCCCAACAAGGCCCGAAGGCAAACTACGTCTTGAGAGAGCTGGGGAATCTCAGCTTTGATCTTTCATTGGTTTCAGACGCCGATTCGGAGCTTAAACAGACCCTGCAGGAAACCCTCGAGGCCATTCAACAAAAAACATCAGTTTCCGAAGATTTCGAAGGCGCGCGGCTGGCGGTTGCCTTCACAGAGCTTGTACGGCAATCGGAGAGTAAGAAACTTAAAGAAGGCCAAATATTAGAAATTGAAAGCGTCCAGGGAAATAAATTACCAGGTGTCGTGTTTAGAGGTTTTGATGCTGATAATAAAATCTTACTTGCAAATTACAAAATGGAGTCTATCAGGATTCCGGAGGCAGTTGTACGCTCTGCAGTAGTTTTTGAGGTGCATTCAACACCCGCCCTTGGGCACGAGTTTGAAACCAGTCAGGATGGTCGCAGAAGGGAGGGCAGAGCGGCTTATCAGGTCATCAACGCTGACGATGGACGTCTCCCGCTTGGGGATTTTCTTGTCTGGATAACAGCGCACAACTCTCTTGTAGGTGAAATTAAAAGCGTGAGAACTTGGCATGACCTTGAGCTAAAACAAAAGGATGAAACAGAGGCTTTGGATAGATTGTTTGGAAATCAAAATCCAGCGGAGACTGCATCGGCGCCTGATGAATCTTTACGGAGTGGCTACATAGTTGAGATTGAATTTAATTTCAGAGAAGATGGGGGCTTTCTTAAAGAACTTGGCGCCCGGCTGGCGCACGAAATAACCGTCGAGCAGCTGTTGGGTATTCCCGAAGCGATAAACGTTGGACACAACTGGCCTTTGGCCGGCTTAGCGGAATATCTTAGGAGCACCATAATCAAATATGGCTTAGCCTACCGCGTTACTAAGGACAAAGTGTATGTTCTTACCAAAGCGGGAAATGCCGCCCGGCTGGCGGATATAAAAACGCTTGAGGCTGTGGGAAATTGGGAAAGAATCATCGCGGCTGCGACGCATCAGTCTAGAGTAAAAGACCGACCAATTTTTGTTTCCGGTCGGAAAGTTTCTTATCGGGATTTAAACAGCTTGCCGGAAAAATTCAGATTCGATCTCGACAAGCGCTTCGCCATGTTTATTGAAATGACCGGATATGTTGAAAAAGCTAGCGGAGGCCAGGATTTTGAAAGAAGTTACAAACTAATCAAAACCGAAATCCAGCCTCTTTCGGACGGCGACCTTAAAACCCATTTAGTCGGCGCCTACAAAGATCGTGGTGATATTATCGAGGAGATCGCCGTATCAGATCTTAAAAGGAAAAATGAAAGTCTGCTGGCTCTGGGCATTCCTAAAAAAGAAATCAAAAAGATGAAAGATGCCATTCGTTACAAGAAAGGCAAAGAAACCGTGATGGTCCATTGGGCAAGCTATGAAGCTTTGAGCGCTTACAACGGGTATTACCTTATTTTCGCTGCCGTTGAAGGGAAAAGGGACAGAGACTACACGTTTGCCTATGATATTCAAAAGAAAACCATTCGTCTTATCCAATACGGTGGAAGTGACTTTTTATCTGGATCAGGCATAGGTGTCTATCCGGTTAATACAAAAAGCAATAATTTAAGAGCGGCCGTTAGGGCTCACGTCGACCGCAGAAACCGTTTCCGTCTTTTCAGTGCGACGACCGGAGAGCGCATCCCTCTCGACGACAAGCCTTATATTCAACTGAAAAAGTCTAAGTGGGGAGAATCGGATTACAAAACCGAAATACGAAGCGGAAAAACCATTTTTGTGTTGACACTTCGCAATAACCAAAAAGCACGCTTTGACGCTAAAGGCAAAAAGCTCTCCGCCGCCCGGCTGGCTGCGCTGCCTTCACTCACCCCGGATGAGATCGAAGAAGCCGTGTTGGAGTTACGCCGAGAAATGAGGCCTCGTGAAATGGTGTCAGGTTATGCGAAGGCCCCGGTTTTGGCTCTGCTTTGGAAGTATCTGGGAAGAAATCTTGAAGGTAAAAATGGCGTTGAAATGGGCGTCAGCGAAGAATTTATAATCCTGTTTGAATATCTTACTATGAAGGGCGTGAATATGAAGGGTATAGGGTTTAATGCCCCTGTTTATTGGCCGCAAATGATCAAAGGAGAAATCGGGCAGATCCTGAAATCGCAGGGGAAAGATTCTCTGGATTTCGTCTACCACGTAAGAACTCTTTCGCAGGGGCGTCATTCACTCGATCACAACACTCCGGATAACCTGACGCATGTTTACGGGGAGCTTAACCGCGTTCTAAAATCCGGGGGGATCGTTATTGAAATTTTTAGAACAGGCTCCCGTTATCTTGAGGATAGGACGGTTGAATCAACAGGCTTTGATATCATTGAACGGCTAGTTAGTTTTGAAGGAATTGACATTCGAGTTCTAAGAAAAAGAGTGATTGCCGCACGGCTCGCCACAGAGCATCAGCGGGTCCGTCCCAAAAACGCACCGGACAAGTCCACTGTGCTTTCTGACGGACCGGCGGATGATAACTCGACATTATTGCCTATGCAAAGCGGAGTTAAGTTTAAGGTCTCATTTGTTGTGGCCACCATGAACTGGTTACAAATGCTTTCCCCGAAGCTTTTTCTAAAACTTGTGAGGGCCGCACGATCTAATGAAGCGGTACCGTCAAGAATTGACCGAGATCATTTGGAGTTTTTCCTCAATGAAGATGGATTTTTAAAAGAAGATGCAAAACAAGTGGTTCTTTCTGCCGTGGAGGGGGATGAAGAAATGCTTGAACTTCATTCTCCGGTGGCCCTGGGGGGATCTGATTTTGGAAAATCTGAGTGGAATACTACACTCGGAAAAATTCAGCACGATATTTTAAACACTTCGCAGATACGGCAAGCGGCTATTGAGGGGACTCTGACTACGGCTCTTTTTATACGGCATATGCAACATTACCCGCGGCCAGATGAATACCCGATATTAGAGGACAGCGTAAGTCGGGGGCTTAATGGCTTGGTTTACAATGACTATCCCCTTCTTGTGGCCATATATCCCAAAGATCGTAAGAGTCCCATAAAATATAAAGTGCACCCCTTATTTCTTCCGGAATTGCAAAGGTTGAATCATGTTATCGTGTCTGGACCGACGCTGACTAAGACAAAAAGAACGGCCATCCCTGACCAACAGCGGGTCCCGGACTTAATACGGTTTTTAATCAGTCGGCCGATTGGGAAGGAAGTTTTTAGCATAAATGACGTGGTAGCAGAGATGAAAATTGCTCCCATACCTTCTTTCAGTAATGTGAAAGACAAGAGTTTGTACGCTGCAGTGCGACGGATTCTTTTCCATGCCGAGCGGGCGGGCCATGTAAAACAAGTAAAACGCCCGTCAAATAGGCCCACGTCTGCAAAAAGAGCCCCGACGCTCTATTATCAACTCGAACGCCGAACCTATAAAATTTTCGGCGCCCGGCTGGCGAATATCTCTCAGCTTTCCACGCCTCAGTTTCTTGCCACTCTCGTTCCTGACAAGACAAAGCCGTTAACGTTTCTTGAGATCGGAAAAGGAGGGTCCAATTTTCTGGATCGTGTCTTGAGATGGATCGTGGCGAGCGAGTTATTGACAGTTCAAAAGGCCTATTTGTTAGAGTCCAGGGGACTTAAAGAGCTGGATTTGAACGGGTTTTTGAAAGACCAGGGCAGATACGCCGCGCAATCGGTGCCGGTGGACTTGCGAGACGACCGGGTGCAGGGATTTTTCCCGTCTTTGGATATTGCTATGGATTCGCGGTCACCGGTCCATCGTAAAGCTGACATTACTTTCTTTAACGCGCCTCATTTGGCAAAGGGGTTGGGAATTGAGGCGGCTCGTACCCTTCGCGCCTCAGCGGCACCGGGTTCCTATCAATTAGTTCGTTTTAGTTCTGCTGACATTGAGGCTGTTGGGCGTATAGGAAGGTTCATAACGGATATGCGCCGGACCGATGACCGACAATTTGCTAAGGTACCGATTTTAAACTTGGTTGGTTTTTATTTGGAGCTTCCTCGGGGTTACCCTTGGACTCTCAGTACGATCGAAACGCAGGTACCGCTTTTGGTGTTTCAGGAGGGTCCGGCGTTGAGTGAACCGTCCGAAACTGAGAAGTCGGCTAGGAGCTGGATTGAATTAAAGATTGCCGGCCAAGGTTCTTCCGCCGCGCGGTTGGCGGGTAAGGTTCTGCAACAGGGACTGCCCACGGGAGGGTTTGTCTCAGAAGCGGAGCAGGTGTTCATCGATTTGCGGGACATCCTCTACAATGAAATTGGTGATCCGGCCACCGTCGGAGAATCCGTATCATTCTTGGATTTTGGGGCAGGTCGTGGGCACGCAACACTAACACTACCGAAGTATCTAACGCAGATGGGATATCAAGATCCTCACGGCGTTGGCATAAGCATGGATTATGGTCGGGACGAACCCCAATTCAGTCGTATCGAGGGCATTAGGGAGGGAAAAAACTTTTTCGTCCGTGATATAACTCGCTTGAACCATCGTGGTCCTCATGTGCTACGTCGTGGGTCCAATCACTTTATCGTAATTTTTGCTCCTACTCCTATGGACACCAATATAGACGCGTGGCTTGATGTTGGGAAACGGTATTTACGTGATGACGGTTTTTTCCTGATTGCGTTGGATGAACAGGACGAGAAACGAGGTTATTGGAATGACTGGGAGAGAGCCATAAAAAACGCCGGGCTGTATTATAAGCGTTTTCAAAGACCTTGGCGCGATTTGACCGGGTTGTCCAGTCATGACTTGGGTCCTTTAATTCTTGCCAAGAAAACCCCTTTGGCGGGTCCGTATGGGAGCGC
>Ga0105164_10001469_pt1 | contig 15117 bp, 9 predicted proteins | sample VDWuncwatermetaG_FD_89674 | JGI IMG/M metagenome (GOLD analysis project Ga0105164, IMG submission 89674) | Wastewater microbial communities from Netherlands to study Microbial Dark Matter (Phase II) - VDW unchlorinated drinking water | ecosystem: Environmental > Aquatic > Freshwater > Drinking...
GCATATCGACGGCGGGCCCGAACTGTGCGACATTTGTCGACCTGTCCCATGGGACTTCGAGGTTTCGCAATCACGGATACGCCAACACCATGAATGCTCCGGCTTTTTTTGCTCCCCGTGCCAGTCGCATTGTGCGGCCGGGAGAGCGAATGTTGCCGCCGGATGCTGAGCGCTATCGCGTCAAGGGAGGAACCTCAATAGTCGTTGATGTCTTCGCAGGCGATAGCATCAGGCTCACTGATGTGGAAGGTGGGCAAGCTATTGAGGTTGCTTTCTGCGACGCCAAGGGGCGATTTGACGGCAGCGCTCTTGTGCCAAGTGGAATAGAGGGCGGCCCTCACGGCAATTCTGGCGACGGGTCAGCACTGAAAGCAGCACTGAGCGGACTAAACGCTGACCCAGTCCGTGCAGCAGCTTCACTCAAGCGACGCGGCATCGATTTGGGTGCGGCCCGCAGCTTCCAGGTCTTTGCCGCCGACACCCCGGCTGGCGCGCACGCGGACTTCAAAGTTCGCTTCGATGGTGTGCTGCTCGTGGTAGTGCCACAGGTCGACATGCGGCCAGACGCCACCAATACACCAACAGACATTGAGCTGTTGCTGAGGAGAGCCACTCCCCGGAAGAAGGTGCAGGGCGATGACTTGCCAGAGCCCCTCAGTGATCCTTTGCAGGATTTCCGCATCAGGGCTGCGACGGCGCAGAGTTTTCTTGTTGAAGCGGGCCAGTTCATCCAGATCATCGACGTTTCGGGACGACAGATGACGGATTTCCAATGCTTTTCGGTGCGCAAGCTCGACAAAGGCATAGAGAATGCCCTTGATGCAACGGTGACACGCACACTTACGGGGCGAGCCTACCCCACGCCTGGTCTACCTTCCAAGGCATTCGGTTTCGATTTCGAACCAATGGTAGAGGTGGTGCAGGATACGTGCGGACGCCACGATGCCTTCGCCACCGCCTGCAATCCGCGCTACTACGAAGATGTTGGCTATCCCGGGCACGCCAACTGCACAGAAAACTTCAATAATGCGCTCGACCGATTTGGCATTGCGAAGCGCCGGGGCTGGGAGGCACTCAACTTCTTCTACAACACGCGGATGGACGCCGCCAATGTCATCGTTTCCGACGAAGCTTGGTCGCGGCCCGGAGACTATGTGCTCGTCAAGGCCCTTACAGATCTTGTTTGCGTTACATCGTCCTGTCCGGATGACATTAGTCCGGGAAATGGCTGGAACCCAACCGACATTCATGTCCGCACCTATTCCGCTAAACAGAAATTTTCGAGAGCTGTGGCCTATCGCATGACACCTGATGCTGATCCCGTGATGACCAAGGAAACCGCTTTTCATCCCCGGTTTTCCAAAATGACACGCAACTATGGAGAATACCGGGGGTACTGGTTGCCGGGTCGCTTCAACAACGAAGGGCCGGTCGAGGAATATTGGGCGTGCCGCGAGAAGGCCGTGGTGATTGATCTCTCGCCACTTCGGAAGTTCGAGGTCACTGGGCCTGATGCCGAGGCGCTCTTGCAGTATTGCTGCACACGCGACATTCGCAAACTGGCGACAGGCCAAGTCGTCTATACCGCCATGTGCTACGAGAATGGCGGCATGATTGATGATGGTACAGTGTTTCGCCTCGGGCAGAACCTGTTCCGCTGGATTGGCGGCGATGACTACTCCGGAGTGTGGCTGCGCGAGCAGGCCGAGAAGATGGGTTACAAGGCCTGGGTCAGGTCGTCCACAGATCAGGTGCACAACATTGCCGTGCAAGGCCCGAAGAGCCGAGACATCCTTAAAGAGATCATTTGGACCAGCGCGGCACAGCCGGCAATCGATGAACTGCAATGGTTCCGCTTTGCGGTTGCCCGCATCGGCGATCATGACGGTGTGCCCATTGTTGTTTCTCGCACGGGTTATACGGGCGAACTTGGCTATGAAATCTTCTGCCACCCCAAACATGCCCTGCAGGTCTTCGATGCAGTCTGGGAAGCTGGCAAAAAGCATGGTCTGAAGCCCATGGGCCTGGAAGCGCTGGACATGTTGCGCATTGAGGCCGGGCTGATATTCGCCAATTATGAGTTCACGTCTGAAACTGATCCGTTCGAGGCAGGTATCGGCTTTGCTGTGCCGTTGAAGTCAAAGACTGATGATTTCATCGGCAGGGCAGCGCTTATGGAGCGCAAGGAACATCCGCGCAGGAAGCTTGTGGGATTGGAAATCGATTCCAATGAGGCCGTTGGCCACGGAGATAGTGTGCATATCGGCAGGGCGCAGGTCGGTGTAGTGACAAGTGGCTGTCGCTCACCACTCCTCAAGAAAAATATTGCGCTCGCCCGGGTCGATGCGCTGAACAGTGAAACTGGCACTGAGATTGAAATCGGAAAGGGCGACGGTCACGCCAAACGCCTGCCGGGGCGCATTGTGCTATTGGCGCATTACGATCGGGACAAGACGCGGGTTCGCGCCTGAGGCAACGGGAGATGGAGTTTGCACCAGCGCCGTGCGTATGAAGCAACTTTCAGTTCACGCTTTCAGATAGGCGGCCATCGAATCATCCATGGCGTCAAGCCACGGTGTGTGGTGAAGGGGCTGCATGTTGCCGGTTATAATTGAACGATAGGCATTGTTGCGGAAGCCCATGATGTTTTCAGCCTTGTGGTGCTCCCAATCCATGAAAGTCTTGTTCACTGTTTCGATGTCAAAGCTTGGGTAGTCCGTGGCAGCAATGAGTTCTTTCACATAATCACCCTGGAACCAGATCATCTGTTCGGCATCTTCCAGCGTTTCCTCGCGTTTGCGCCACTTTGCCGAGTTTTTCTTCATGGCATCGCGTTTCGGAAGCTTGATGCGACCCAGAATCTGGTCACGGACAAACCAAGCCTGGGCGTCAAACATGTTGAACGTGTAAAACTGGTCTTGCATGCCAATGAAGGAAAGTTTTGGATTATTCTCCCACAAAACACCCTTGTAGAGATCCAGCGGCCAGAGCCGATTTGTGGTCTTGAGACGCAAGTCTTCAGCAAGGAATGGGAAGTGATGCAAGTAGCCTGTACAGAGCACAACAGCATCCACTTCCTTGCTGCTGCCGTCCTTGAAATGCGCTGTCTTGCCTTGCAGCTTCTGCAACAGCGGTCGCTCTTCAAAGCGTTCCGGCCACTTGAACCCCATGGGTTTGGAACGATAGGTGGCTGTGACCGAGGCGGCGCCATACTTCCAGCATTGTGAACCAATGTCCTCAGCTGAATAGGAACGGCCAACAATCAGCACATGTTTCCCCTTGAATTCCAACGCATCACGGAAATCATGGGCGTGCATCACGCGGCCGTTAAATGTCGAGATGCCTTCAAACTCCGGAACGTTTGGCGTGGAGAAGTGTCCGGAGGCAACAATTACATTGTCGAATTCCTCGGTATACACCCTGTCCTTCACAAGGTCATGGGCTGTAACGTGAAATCTCTTTTTCTTCTTGTCCCATGTGACCATGCGCACAGGAGTCTTGAAGCGAACCCATTTGCGCACGCCAGCCTTTTCAACACGCCCTTTGATGTAGTCCCACAACACGGCCCGCGGCGGATAGGATGGGATGGGCTTGCCGAAGTGCTCTTCAAACGAGTAGTCGGCGAATTCCAGACATTCTTTTGGCCCGTTAGACCAGAGATAGCGATACATGGAGCCGTGCACGGGCTCGCCGTGTTCATCAAGACCGGTGCGCCAAGTGTAGTTCCACAAGCCGCCCCAATCCGACTGTTTTTCAAAACACACAATGTCGGGGATTTTGGCTTTCTTCTGCTTGGCCGATTGAAAGGCCCGCAAGGCAGCCAAACCTGATGGCCCTGCTCCGATAACGGCAACTCTGGTCATGTCGATCTCCATAAATCTGGGAAAATGCCGGGGTTGGTCCGCGTGACCTGCCCGAAAATATGTACCAGACGTTTCGAGACACTATTGCATGGGTAACCTGCCGTCGAGGGGTATGGGTTTGGACGCTATGGTGTGGAGTGTAACGTAATGTATGCCTCCAACCTCAGTTAGTAGAATTACAGTCGGGACCAAGACACGTTCATAAATGATGTGAAAGCATTGAAACTTCCCGATCCCCCGAAGCCCTGGTTCAATGTTAGGGCCATGAACGAGAACGATATTCGTTAACTTCATCAGTATGTGGTGTCGCCAGGAGAGCCGGGCAAATCAATCCCACCGCCCTCGGCAGAGGAGCCCAAAACGCCTCACAATACCGTTGCACTTCTCACCATACCCTAGAGCTTACAGATGCCGGCTGATGAGTGGTTGAATTGGGGCTGAAACGGAAGTAGAAATTGATATGGGCTTGGTAAGGCAAAAATTTTTGGAACTCGCCGCCCGAGGGCTCGTGACAGCAGTGCTAACGGCGACACCTGCAATTGCATTTGACGACGCGCAGCTTCAGCAATTTCTCAATACCAGGAAATGCGCGGGGTGCGACTTGAGCAACGCGAACATGGGCAACGCGAACCTTTGGAGCGCCAATCTGAGCCATGCGAACCTGGCCAACGCCATCCTGAGCGGCGCAAATCTGGAGTACGCGAACCTGCGCGGTGCAAAATTGACCAACGCGGACCTCAGTGGAGCGAACCTGCATTCTGCGAATATCAGCGGAGACGCGGACCTGGCAGACCTCAGCGGCGCAAACCTGAGCCGTGCAAATCTGAGCGGCGCGCGGTTAAGTGGTGCCAATATGCGTGGCACGAACCTCAGTGGCGCGAACTTGACTATCGCTGACTTATGGGAAGCAGATCTAAGCGGCGCGAACCTGAGTGCCGCAGTACTGACCAAGGCGGCCCTTAGCAGAGCGACATGGACCGATGGCAGAAGATGCGCAGAGGATTCAGTTGGCGAGTGCAAGTAGCAAGCCAAGGCCAAGCCTGGTTATATTCTGGTCATCAAGATTGAGACTGCGGAACCCGCCACGCATTTGAGGTTACCCTCTTCAAGTTCCAGTCCATGTTGGAGCGGATTGCAAATTCGATTGGCGTGAGCCCGTTGCGGTTCGCGTGGGGCCGATTGCAGATGTAGTCTTTCCTCCCTGTTTCGCTGATGTACTGGGCCTGGGTGTAACTTGCGACGAGGTGCTGGCGCAGGCACTCGTCGCGTAGCCGGCCATTGAATTTCTCGACAAAACTGTTCTGCATAGCCTTGCCAGCCGCGGGTTCGCGGCAGACTTTTTCTCAGATAAAGATTAATGCCGAAAAACTGGACTTAGGCGACTCGCAAGTCGTCATTTTTTGATTTCTTATCAATCCTGTTTGGCGATGCGGCTTGCAATACACCGCCAAAAATACCGCCAATTCTCAGTTCCTGCCTTGCGCCGCCGGTAGTAGGCGACTTTTGCAATAATCTCTCACTTCGTCTGGTACAGAATATCAGGCAGGCCAGGACCGTGGGCGCGATAGTAGAAAAATATTTAGGGGGAGGCCCAATCCGAAGTCACGCCTGCGGTAAGTCACCTTAGAGAATTTAATGATGCATCGAATTTTGATCGGCGCTCAAAATCTCGTCCACTCGATTCTTGACGCTCGCCAACTTTCGAGTGTTTCAACAAAATCGACCCATTCCTGAAGACAAACCAGATCGAAGGAGGGGACTACGGTCAGGCGTCACCTCCAAACTGCCATTCGAAGACTGGACATCAGTTCTCGGCTCCGACAGCCGTTGACGCGGCCAACAGCAGAACAGACGCATTGCCTTCACGAGCCCCGGCTCATGGCGCCTCAGTCCATACATTCCGGCAGTCGCACCGGCTTGGGCGTGTCGGCGAGTTCCTGGCTGGTGGCGCAGGCGGGGAAACTGGCGCGGCGCATCAGATCCGCCATCACCTTCGAGGCCTCGGGCCGCCAGTATCGGTTCAGCGCGAAGCGCTCGATGCTCAGGAGTCCGGGGAACTTGGCTACACCGCGTTTCGCAAGGGCGGCCGCCTCATCCGTCTTGCCCAGCGCGGCGAGGCTTCCCGCCACGATGACGAAACCGTCGGTGTTCCATTCGTCTTCGGGCTGGCGTGACTGTACGCGGATGACGTCGTCATAGCGCCCGACCAAGACGAGGGCGAGCCGCAGGCAGGGGACTGCCCATTTGGGATAGGCGGGATTGATGGCGATGGCGCGGTCCGCTGCCTCTGCCCCCTTTTCCGCCGTTGGGGCTAAGCACGAATGGAAAATCAGTATGTCGAAGGCGTTGGGTGTGAGGCGCAGCGCCTCGTTGAGGTGCACCTCGCCCTGTTGCAGATCCCCCGTCAAAGTCAATGCATAGCCCAGCGCCGCGTGGGCATCGGCATCCATCTGGTCTAGGGAGACGGCCTTGCGGGCATAGCGCAGCATCTGCTGAAACAGGTCCGCGGCACCGCCCTCATACGTGGCGAGCCAAGCATAGGTATTTGCATACCTCACATAGGCGCGGGCCAACGCCGGGTCCTTGGCGATCGCTTGGTCGAGAATTTTCTGGGCTTCCTTCATATGCTCAACCGAGAGGTCGGAATACATCGTCTCCTGCGCCAGAAGATAGAGCTCGTAGGCGCCGAGATCGGCTGGCGGCTTGCGCCTGGTGCTGGCTGCCAAACTCTTGCCGACCTTGCCTTCCCTGCCGCCGAGGCTGTTGGCGATGTGGTCGGCAACGTCGCTCTGGATCGCGAAGATTTCGCCGATGAGCCGGTCGTAGCGGTCCGACCACAACGTCTCGCCGGTTGAAGCGTCGATGAGCTGCGCGGTGATCCGGATATGATCCTTGTCGCGCTGGAAGGTGCCTTTGAGCACTTGGCTGACCTTAAGATCCTTGCCCAGGGCACGGATGTCCACCGCCTTGCCCTTGTAGGCATCAGACGTGTCCTTGGCCATCACGCGGAAGTCCGAGTAGCGCGACAGGTCGGTGATCGTGTCGATCGTAAGGCCCGTGGCGATACGCGCGTCGCCGGCATCACCCGAAAGGCTCTCGAAAGGAAGGATTGCGACCGATGGTCTTGTCATCGGTTCCGGTGTCACACGAGTGAAAAACCAGCCCGCGGCCGCAACGGCAACAACCGCTAAAATGGCGGCGGCCGCATAGGCGAGCCTGCTGCGGGGCGTCCCGGGGGGAACGGCTGGCTGTGTCGGAGCAGCGTCAAGCGGTAGTTGTACGGCGGCCGGCGCGGGAGGCACTGGAGCAGGCAACGGGGCAGCCTTCGTTCCATATCCATTTTGGCCATTACGTCCGTTTGATGCGATCTCCTTGCGAAGGTCTTCAATCTCGGGTGATGGCTCGATGCCCAATTCCTCATGCAGCAGTTTCCGCACCTTGTCGTAGTGCCGCATTGCCTGCGACCGCTCGCCGGCGGCGAGAAAGGCCTCCATAAGTTGGCGGTGCGAACCCTCGCGCAGCGTGTCGGCCTGGACAAGGCGGCGTGCCATGTCGATCCGCGCCGCGCCATCGAGAAGCGGCGCCAGCCGGTCCATCGCCGATATGTAATGGCTGGCGTAGTGCTCGCGCTGCCCGCTCAGCCAATGTTCCAATTCGCTCTCGGACACGATGACATCGCTAAGGAACGATCCGCGCCACAGGCCGATCGCCCGTTGCAGGGACTTGGCCGTCCCCAGCCTGATGTCACTCAGGAAGGAGTCGATGTCGAGACTGACTTGGTCGGGTCGCAAGGCAACCGTGGAATTGAGCTCGGAGAAGAAATTGGTTTCATGGCTTTTCAGTTCTTTCCGCAGCACGGCGAGAGCCTGACGCAGGCTGTTTCTTGCCTGTTCTTCGCTGTGCCCCGCCCAGAGAACGGCGGCGAGCGCGTCCCGGCTCATGCTGCGGCCCCGAGCAGATGCCAACATCGCGAGCAGCACGCGGTTCTTCCTGCTGCCAATCTCGATAGCCTCGCCATTGGAACTGGTCAGCGAGAAGGGACCAAGCAGGGAAAGGTGAAAGGCGCCGGAAGACGCCTTTCCCGGCAGAGCAGATGAAGCCCGGTGAACCGTCCCGTTTCGGGTCTTGTCCATAATAAATACTTTTTACACATTTTTTATGGCTTGTCGAAAGGGCGTTTTATGCTCTTCCGCTAGCTTTTGGCGGCAAATCGTCTGCACCAGGGACACTCTTAAGCCCGTTGCGGAGTGCAGATACCAGCTGACTCCTAGGAAGAGGAAACTTCACAATGAAAATAGGACACATCAGGTCACTGACCTGGCTCGCGCTGCTCGGCGCGATGTTCGCACCCGCGATGGCGGAAACCATGCGGGCCAAAGTTGCTTTCAATACCGCCATCCAGAAACCGGCGGCCAGCCAGCCAGAAGGCGGGCATGCGATGACATGGGACGTGAAACTGTCAGGCGGTGAACTCGACGGCTGCATGGCGAGCTTCGCCGAAAGCCTTTTTCCGCGCGACAACATGAGTTGGGGAATGTTTGACATTGAGGGCAGCGTTGCGTGCGACAAGGGGGCGTTCAAGTTCACCGCAACCGGGTCTTGGGGCAAAAATGGCTTTCATGGCGCCGGCGTCATCAGCAAGGACGGCCGTAGCGGGGAGTTCGCGCAGGCAGAGGGACGTGTCGCCATGATCGACGGGACTGTTATGCCAGCGGCCACGGCGGGCACGTTCGATGCCGCTTATGAACTGATTGTTGAACGTTCAGACAAGTAATGCGGGTTGCCCGCGATCGGGAAACTTAACTGAGCCGGATAGGCATCTCATGGTGACTGTCCGGTATCAGCGCTCATGTGCCAGATTCGCTGAATTGAGGCATGGAGGGTTGCTGGCTCATTGTCGCACCATCTGCCGGACCCTTGCGCTTTTCGGCGGCCGAGATTGCCAGGACCTTGGACAACAGATTCATGCGCAATTCTGTGTGTGGCAAACTACAACGCATGAGAACGCGGACTAAACAACCGGTGGGGCCCAAACCGGTGGTCTTCAAATCCCAAAGCAGGTCAACCTAAAACCATCACTGGCACCTGTCGCAATGAGGGAGGCCAGCCTCAGAAAAGATTGACTCACTTACAATTTGCAGGGAGTTTGCAATGCATGTCAGTCCACAACTTCGCGCCAACGCGCTTCTATAATTCCATTGGAAGCCATGAGTCTGTGCTCACTATAGGTGATGGTGACATAGTCGTGACTCAGACCCTCGACGCCCATGGTTTTGACCGCCATGGCGAAAAACGCGCCGATGGTCCGAACCCAATGACGGGACCATTTTATGTCTCAGGCGCGGATCCTGGTGATGCACTGCTCATTCGCGTGGACCGTATCACAATGACCCGCTCCACCGGTTGGACCTTCCAGGGTCTGAGCCCTAACGTCGTGAACCCAAGTGCCGTGGCGCGCTTTCCCGCGCGTCGGGTGACGGACTGGATCATCGACGCAGCCAAAGCTCGGGCGCGCCTCAAGAACCCGCCGGATGCCTTGCAGGACTGGTCGGTGGCGGTGGAGCCGATGATTGGCTGCTTCGGCGTGGCCCCAGCAATGGGTCAGGCGATTTCCACGGCAACCAGCGGCCCCTACGGTGGCAATATGGACTATCGGGGCTTCGGGATGGGCGTTGATGTCATGTTCCCGGTTTCCGTGCCTGGCGGGTTGTTCTTCCTGGGCGATGTTCACGCGGCCCAAGGCGATGGTGAAATCGTTGGAACTGGAATTGAGACTGCAGCCGAAGTTCAATTCACGGTGGAGGTTGTGAAGAAGAAGCCTATCGGCTGGCCGCGTGGTTCAAACACAAAAGAGATATTCACCATCGGTAATGCGCGCCCCCTTGACCAGGCACTGCAGCACGCCACGACTGAGATGCTGGATTGGCTTACTCAGGATTATGGCCTGGACGAAGTCTCTGCAAGCCACGTGATGGGACAAGCGGTACGTTACGACATCGCCAATGTCTTTAACCCTGCCTATTCTGTTGTGTGCCGGATCGGAAGAGATTGGCTGATAAGTCCAGACGCTCAGTAGCTGGACGGAACTGACAAGTTCACGCGGACGAGACGCAAGTGATCCAGCGTCGCGCATCGAAGCGCGGCTTACAGCTCGTCGTCAGTTTGAACTACAGTTGATGGTTCTTTCTTTGGTTTTTTTGATTGTGGGTCTTCGTTTGGTCTCAGGTCCGCGCGGTCCTTGGCATATGCGTCGGAGTTGAGAAGGGGATGTCGGCTCTGGTCGGCAGGCAACGAGGCAATCAAGCTGACATCGCGTTCTTCGTTAAGGCTGACCTGGTTGATCCCCAGTACGGGCCACCAGCATTGGTGGACGGGGGTACGCGTGAGACTTGCCAAATGACCAGTAACGCGACAGTATCAACTCCGAAAGACCGCTCATCGGGTAGATGTGGGTTTGGTTTTAGATGAATTGCGCGGCTCTTATGCGCAGTCTTTTCGCCTTTTCGCACAACGGAGCAGGGGAAACAGCCATGACAAATGCCCAAAACATCGCAGCTGCCGTCGCCGAATTGAAAGGCAGTTTTGGCGGAGAGTTGTTGCGTGCCGGAGACACCGGCTACGATGCAGCACGGAAAATCCACAACGGATTGATCGACAAGCACCCCGCGGTCATTGCCCGCTGCACGGGCACCGCCTGCATCGTTGATGCGGTGAAATTCGGTCGGCAGCATGGCCTGGAGATTGCCGTTCGCGGTGGCGGTCACAATGTCGCGGGCAGGTCGACGGTTGAAGGCGGTCTGATGATCGACCTTGCACCGATGAAGGGTATCTATGTCGATGCCAAGGCGCGCACGGTCAGGTGCCAGGGTGGTGTCAACTGGGGCGAGTTCAATCGTGAGACGCAACTGCATGGCCTTGCCACCACGGGCGGCGCCATTTCGACAACGGGAGTCGCCGGGTTGACGCTCGGCGGCGGTCTCGGCTGGCTGATGGGCAAATATGGATTGACGATCGACAGTCTAGTATCGGCTGAGGTGGTAACGGCGGACGGTGCGGTTTTGACAGCCAGCGCGGCGGAAAACCTGGACCTGTTCTGGGCCTTGCGCGGCGGTGGAGGTAATTTTGGCGTTGTCTCGTCGTTCGAGTTCCGGCTGCACCCGGTGGGTCCGATGATCACGGGCGGCTTGGTGGCGCATCCGTTCGAAAAGGCGGGCGAAGTGTTGCGTTATTATCGCGGCCTGACGGCGTCGCTGCCCGACGAGATGGTGGTGTTTGCCGGTCTCGTTCATGCGCCCGATGGCTCGGGTGTACCGCTGGTGGCTATCTTGGCGTCACACTGCGGCAGCCTGGCCGAGGGCGAAGCGGCGATGAAGCCAATTAAGGCATTCGGCAAGCCGGTGCTGGACGCTTTGGGCCCAATTCCTTACAGCGCCCTCAATACCATGCTCGATGCCGGCAATCCCAAGGGTGCCCTCAACTACTGGAAAGCCAATTTTGTTCCGGAACTGAGCGACGCCGCCATCAACGCGGTGATCAAGGCCTTCTCATCGTGTACGTCGCCCATGAGCGCCATCCTGTTCGAGCATTTCCATGGCGCGGCCTGCCGTGCAGCGATTGGCGATACGGCGTTTCCGCATCGCGCGCCGGGCTACAACATGCTGTGCCTCGGGCAGTGGATGGATGCGGGCGACACCACCCGCCAGACCGGCTGGGTGCGCGACACCTACACTACCATGAAACCGTTCATGGCGGCGGGGCGTTACATGAACTATCTCAACGAAGACGAAATGAGCGAGGGTGGTGCCTCTGCCTATGGCCCTAACCACGCACGGCTCAGGGCGATCAAGCGTAAGTACGATCCTGACAACGTGTTCCACCTCAACCAGAATATCATCCCGAGCTGAGTGTGGAAAACCAAATCCGCCGGAATGGATTTCAGCCGCGAACGCTTCTGGACTTCGGCGCACGAATCCAAGGAATGAACGTTTGTTGATCCGGTCACTGAGTTGGGCGATCTTCGACTCAATCGATATTTCAATTGAGGAATGTCGGTTGGAAGGACGAAGCCTATGAGACGTGTTCTGGAGATCTTGTCGGCCATTGGGGTACTGGCCCTGCTCGTGGTGAGGTTGTCAGGCACAGCTGTGGCTGAGAACGCACTCTCACTGGACGCCGTACTGGCAAAACTCGCCCCACCGCCATCCGATCAGGCGCTGGTTCAGATTCCCGACCCAGGCCGTAAGCTTCTTGCGCTCAGGAGCTATGTTCGTTACGGCGCGAAGATTGCCGATCGCTGGAGCTGGACTGACGTACAAATAAAGGCGTTCCATGGGTCACCTGAGCATCGGGCGCTGTTGACCGACATCGCAACCGTCAACGAGCACTTCAAGACTATGAACCCGGGCTACGAGATCTATGTCCACGGAACAGTGCGCAGTCTCGACGAACAGCTTGCCATCTGGAACAAGAACGAGTCCGTTAGAATGGGAGCAGAGGAGATTATTGTTGCCTACAAGGCCGAGTTTGGAGTGGATGGACTGGAGCCAGAAAAAATCGACTTGAAAAGGCTCAATGCATGGTTGCGCGGTTTCATGCCATCGAAACGTGCTAACTTTGCCGCACCGGGGCTGACTCTGCACGGCCGCGCCAATGCCATTGATTTCCAGGTGATGAAAGATGGGCATATTCATGCCGGCGCCAACTCAATGGAGGTAGAAAGCATATGGAGGGCTGAGGGCTGGGATCAGAAGCTCAAGGCCAGCATGAAAGCCGCCGGCCCTTCTTTCTTCGGACCGCTGACCAATCCGGATGAACCTTGGCATTACGACTACGCGCCGCCAATGGCTGCCCCCTCTAACAACTAGGTCAAGTTTACAAACTTCCGAACCTGAGCCTTGCTGCAGAGATGTAAATGAATCCGACATGCTTTTAGAGGTTTTCTTGCATCGGGTCGCAAAGCATCAGGAGCATTTGAGTTTGTTGAAGCAGCGCTCGATGCGGCTGCGAAGCGCGTAGATGAAGGTGTCGATTGGGATGGGTTGTCGGCAATTGGCTCCGCCTGGAATGACAGGTGTGGCTCCGCGCGCTTCGAGGCTTTCACTGACCTGCCGCTGCAGTGTCAACCGGCAGCTTTTAGAGTCTCCATCAGTTGTATGCCCGATTGGGCGGATTGAGCAACAGGGCGGAACGCGGAGCCATCAGTGAGCGCAGCGTAATTTCGATGATTGAGGGCATACCGGTTGCCCTTGGGTGCACCGGTGGCCTTGCCTCCATTGCAACCAGCATCTACCGTTCGTCATTACCCCATTGCGGTGAAGCTGGCAGCCTAAGCCGCCACTGCAGCCTTCCGCCTGCTGCTGGTTATGGATAGACGCGGATCTTGCCAAATGACCACCAACGCGACAATATTTACCATAACAAGCCGATCATCCGGTGAATACCGAATAAACTACAGCGCGAGGAATGGACGACCATGCCTAAAGCTTACCTAGTTGCCCATATCCGGGTACATGACAAAATCGCTTACGAGAAATTTAAGGCGATGTCCGGCCCTGCAATTGCCGAACACAAAGGCAAGGTACTTGTTCGGAACCCATCACCAGACCACCGGGAGGGGTCCCTTAGGGGAACGACTATTGTCATTGAATTTGAAGATATGGCGGCAGCCCGCAACTTCTATCAGTCGGACGCCTACACTGCTGCGCGCGCTGTCCGAGAAACTGCTGCCGAGACGGATCTGATGCTTGTGCAAGGCGTCTGATTCTGCAATTCAGAAGATGATGGCTCAGTAAATGCGCTAAACGCACTTCAGCAGATACTTCATCGCCGCCCGCCTGGACATTTCCGGCGCAGTGTAATTCCCATGGCTCTGCGTTTCGTTCGGTTAACCGATTTTCCACAAGTTTGGCCAGAGACCAGTAAGCGTGTAATCTGCGAATGATTCATTCAATAGAGGAGTACCAACTTCATGGAATCACGATTGGCTTGGTTGCCCGGCGCTGCGACAGTCTGCTCGATCCTTGCATGCTACGGTACATTGGCGCTGGTGAGTGTCTTGGCTCTTCTTGGCATCAGCATTTCACTCAATGACGGTGCTTGGGCTGGTGCAATCAGTTTTTTTGCTGCACTCGCTGCAGTTGGCATCGGCATAAACTATCGCCGACACCGGTCGATTGGTCCTCTCGTGCTGGCATGCATAGGCGCATTGCTGGTAATTTGGACAATGTTCGGTTCGTTTAACAGGGTCATTGAGATTGCCGGATTCGTCGCACTTTTGGGGGCAAGTCTTTGGGATTGGAAGGTTGGGAGTCGGAACCAAAACATATCAGTCTGAAAGGTGAAAGAATGGCGAGCGAGCCCAAGAGCATTCTTGCTGAAGTCGTTCGCACATTGCAAAACTGGGGTCCATGCACTGCATTTAAGTGTCGGCCAAAATGCGACAGCAGAAAATAGAACTGAATTGGAAAGAGCTTGCTACCGCTTATGGACCGCTTTGCTTCAGTACTATCGTAGCAGGTACTTCATCGCCGCCCGCCGTTCCATCTCCGGTGCAGTAAAGTTCCCATTGCTTGAGGGCATTCCGATTGCCTTTGGGTGCCCCGATGGACTTGCCGCCATGGAACCGGCATTTCCCGTTCGTCATCGCTCCATTGCGGTGAAGCTGACAGCCTAAGCCGCCACCGCAGACTTCCGCTTGTGCACGCTGGCGACTGGGGAACTGGTGCCGCTTAGGTGACTCGAACACCTGACCCCATCATTACGAATGATGTGCTCTACCAACTGAGCTAAAGCGGCTGAACCGGAATGGCGCTGGCGATAGACGCTTTCACCCTGAATTTCAACCCACTCCGTTTCCTTCCGCTTCCACGCCGGGATCGTCGGGCGGACGCTGGAAAGGCAGGGATTGGGCGGGGGCAGTTGCGGCCGCTTTTCCGGCGATGGCGGGAACGACTTCGGAGGTCGATTGCGGCTCGGGGCTTGCCACCGGAAGAACATCAAACGGGACTTTCCATTCGCAGGGCACAATTTCTCCCGTGACGGGCGACACCGGCAACCAACGCGGGCTTGCCACGCCGTCCGACACCCACATGGGATCGCGCGGGGCGTGGATGGCGCGGGCAAACCATTCGCGCGATTTGCCCCTGTCGCCGTCTGCATCTTCAATCTCACCCATAAGGGCGCAGATGCGGGCGGGCGGGCGATCTGCCACATGGGGGCCAAGCGCGGCGCGGGCCACATCAAGGCGCTTTGCCGC
>Ga0105164_10001470_pt1 | contig 15109 bp, 9 predicted proteins | sample VDWuncwatermetaG_FD_89674 | JGI IMG/M metagenome (GOLD analysis project Ga0105164, IMG submission 89674) | Wastewater microbial communities from Netherlands to study Microbial Dark Matter (Phase II) - VDW unchlorinated drinking water | ecosystem: Environmental > Aquatic > Freshwater > Drinking...
AATCGAGCGGTCGCGGCGCTGCTCGATCAGATGGCCTCGTGGCTTCGGGAATGTGTTCGGCACTCGCCGGAATGCGGTCGTTAACGGGGTGCTTGCAAGACCAAAGAGAAAGGGGATGTCGTGAAAGGCCCTGGCCTCTCTGTCCTTTGCGTGTTGACGACGGCCTGTTGGCTTGTGGCTTCGACATCCGACCCCGCCGCGGGTGAGCGCAATCTCGCGAGAGGCAAAAAGCTCTATGAGAACTATTGCTTCGCCTGTCACGGTTCGCAGGGAAAAGGGGATGGGGTTGTCCAGTTTGATCCCCCGGTGTCGGATTTGACATCGAGCGACGTGCTCGTGAAGCCGGATTCCCGCCTCTTGAAGAGCATCCATGAGGGACGACCGAATACAGCCATGGATGCCTGGAAATCTAAATTATCAGACGAGGCCATCCGCGATGTTCTGGCCTATGTTCTGACCTTCCCTCGCTGATTGAGCCGATGAACCAACATGAAAACCTCCTGGAAAACCGGGATCAGTTTCGGATTGACGTCGGGGGTCATTACCACGCTCGGGCTGATGGTAGGACTCCATTCCGGAACGCATTCGCGCGCTATCGTGATCGGTGGAATCCTGACGATAGCCATCGCCGATGCCATGTCAGATGCACTCGGTATCCATGTGTCCGAAGAGTCGAAGAACAGCGCCCCAGTGAGCCAGGTCTGGGAAGCCACGCTCGCCACATTCGCTGCGAAATTTGTGGTCTCGGCCACCTTCGTCGTCCCGGTCCTAATCAGTCCGCTCGATCAGGCGATTGTCATCAGCATAGTCTGGGGACTATTCTTACTCACAGTTCTGAGTTTCTTCATCGCACGGGCGCAGACCATTGCGCCCTGGAAGGTGATTGGTGAACATCTCCTCATCGCCCTGTGTGTCGTAGCGATGACGCATGCGGTCGGCGATTGGGTGAACGGCTTTGTGGAAACGGAGTGATGGGATAAAGCGGTCGGGGACGAAACGATGAGAAGACGACACGTAGGGTGGACACGGAGCCTACTCTGGATCACAGTCGGTGCATTGCTCATGTGTCAGCCACCGACTTGGGGAGCGGACCTTGGCGAGGTTGTTCCGATAAATCGGCCGCACCGTGTCGTCATGCATCTCAACTCCGGTGACGAGAAAGTCCAACGTGGTGCGCTCAACAACATCACGCATCTCTATCAGGAACTTGGGCCGCAGAACCTCACGGTTGAACTGGTCGTGCATGGGGCCGGACTCCCACTTTTGACGAAGAGAGGTACGACATTCGCTGACGAGCTGACTCACTTGAAACGCACCTACGGTGTGAACTACACGGCCTGTTCCAACACCATGAAGACTATGCAGGTGACGAGGGAGGATTTGATCAGTGAAGTAGGTGATACGGTACCGGCGATGGTCCGGCTCATGGAGCGACAGGAACAAGGTTGGGTGTACATAAAGCCGTAACCGATGGTTATTGATTCAAAACTAGAGCCGTGGAGGAAGAATGGAACAAAAGAGTAAAGTGTATCTGTATCAGACCGCAGTGAAGTGGACGGAACAGCGCAAGGGCGTGATCGCTTGTACGGGGAAGCCTGATGTGCAGGTGGCAACACCGCCGGAGTTCAAGGGACATGACGGCATCTGGTCTCCCGAGGATCTCTTCGTGGCCTCCGCCAATGTCTGTTTGATGACGACGTTTCTCGCAGTGGCGGAACGAGCCGGACTCGCCTTCTCTGCCTATGAGAGCACGGCGGAAGGTCGATTGGAGTTGGTGGAGGGAAAATTTCAATTCACTGCCATCACGATCAGGCCTTCCATCACCTTGAAGTCTGGAGAGGATGCGGGCAAAGCCAAGGAGCTGATTGAAAAAGCCGAGGGGAATTGTCTGATTTCCAACTCGATGAAAGCCGCAGTAACCTTGGAGCCGGTCATTCGCTAGCACTGCAGAACTCCTTGCCACTGAGGCTTGTGTTGGTGAGCACGAAGGTGGAGTTGTGAGGTCACAGTCGACGGAGAGAGATTACTGCTGCCCGAGATCAAACTGTATAACCGAGTCTACGCTCTGGGCAGCCACCGCTGCTTCCCATCCATTTTCGCAAGGGAGAAAGCGAACCTGCAACGTATCCGTGAACTGCGCACCCAATCGGGCCCGAACTTCCATATCGACTCCGTCCCCCTCAATGCAGACCTCGCAGTCGGACAGTCCCCGGAGACCGATACCTTGCGCCTTAAGCAGCGCCTCTTTCGCAACCCAGTAGCGGAAGAATCTCATGGCTCGTTGTTCCTCAGGAGCCTGCATGATCGCTGTGTGTTCGGAACGAGTAAAATAGCGCTTGGATAATTTCGCAACCTCGATTTCCGAACGAACGCATTCAAGATCCACTCCAACCTCCTGCGTTTGTGCGACCGCGATGAGCGCACGGCCATAGGCATGAGACAAATTGAACGTGATCGCTGACCGATCTCGTAGTTCCCTTGTCAGGAAGGGCTTGCCTGTTGCACTGCGCTCCAGCGCGACCACATCCGGAGTAACTCCAAGGTACCTACTCAGCACTGCTCTCAAGCCTCCGTGAGCCAGCACGTAACGCTGCCGGATATCGTCCCGAACAAGGCGCGCCGCTCGGTGCCGCTCGATTTCATCCAACCAGCTGGTGCATTGCTCCAGGCAGCGTTTCGATCCGTCGAGCTCGATTCCCCACAGGTGAACGGTGTTCGATGGAAGGCAGATATGATTCTGCCGACCTATATCGGCTAGGCGCTCAAGTGATTGGAACGAAATCAGCATCTTGCAGTTCCAAATGCACACGTCCCGACTTCATGTCGTCATCCTTGCGCCGCTGTCCTTCACATGCTCCACAACCTTCCCGTCATCCAATTTAATGACCTGGTTGCCGAGATGGAAATACCGATCATCGTGAGTAATCACGATAACCGTTTTCCCTCGCGAGCGTAGGTCTGGAAGCAATGTCTTGTAAAACACCTCCTTGTACTGCGGATCTTGATCCGCCGCCCATTCATCAAACACGTAGATCGAGCGATCCTCCAGGTAGGCCGTAATAAGCGCCAACCGTTTGCGTTGCCCTTGAGACAGATCAAGGGTTGAGAAGGTGCGATCGCGTACAGTGACTTTGTGATCCAAATGCAGCAATCGCAAGTATTGAGGCGCGAGGCTATGGACTTGAGAATCCGAGTGACCAAGGAGTTTCTTGAAGAGGTAAAAGTCTGAAAATATGACTGAGAAGTGTTCGCGATACCACTCTCGATTGGCATCAGTGATCATCGTACCAGCCAGTCTCACGTCTCCTCGTAGCGGCTGATACAACCCCGAAAGAACTTTTACGAGTGTGGATTTCCCGCTTCCATTCCCTCCGATGATGAACACCAATTCGCCCGGACATAACTCTAGGCTGATGGGACCCAGCGTGAAGGGCGTTTCGGCATCATTATCTTGCCCGTAAGAAAACACGACATCGGTCCATTGCACGATGGGAGAGATCTCAGGCTCGAGACCTACCAGTTCTCTCGTCTGGACGTCCTCCGGACAGACATCCAGCGATATGCCCAATCGTTCAATATTATCCAATGCCACTTGACCTCGTTCGAGAGTTGGTGCCGTGCTGATAATACTTGAAATGGGGCCCATCATATAGATCATGGCGACAATGTATCCAGTCAGTGCCTCTGAAGAGATAAGCCCAAAAGATGGAAATAGGAAAATGATGAAACCGATGAGGGAGTAGAGGGATACGGCGTTCCAGGCTCCAAGCAGCGCTTGTATCCGCGTTGCTTCCAGATTCGTCTTTCTATAGAGTTCCGCCGCTCCTCGCACTTCCTCATCTACAAACTCCTGTCGCCGCGCCCGATGCATCAATAGCTCCTTTAGCCCATCGGTGAGCGAGCGAAATCGTTGAAACAACTCAGCTCTGGCATCCCGGGATGCGGCAATGATGTCGCGGACACTGGTGTGTAACCACTGATGTACGACGACACTCACGACAGCAACTCCGAGCACTGCTAGAAATACGCTCCACGACAACCAAGCAAGGAAGATTCCGCAGCCCAACACAAGTGCGCCATTCATGAGAAAACTAGGGAAACATTGGATCGCCCAGGTCACCCAACTGACGTCATCCGTTAAGGTGATCAGAATATGGTTGGCCCCTCGTTGCTCGGAGCGAAGTAACGGAGCCCGTAGGATTTTTGCGCAGAGAGACAACGAGAGGTCCAGGATTGTGTCTTGTGAAAAGCGGACGAGCAGAACCTGGGATCCAAGGCTTGCCAGAATCTTGCCGGCGACGAGGCCGACAAATCCTAGCAGTACAAGAGGGGAATGGTCAGAGGGATGATGAACCACATAATTGATGAGCGCTAAGACTCCGGCGCTCAACAGCCCAGACAGGATGCCGACACAGAGCATGAGCCAGGCCATGGAGCTCGACCGTTGCACGATAAAGCGGAAAAATCGTCCAAAGGGCATCGTCGACTAGCCTCACTGTCACCAGGAAAGGAGAATGGATGTGCACACCTAAATTACGTTGGCCAAAGGGGCTGGCTTGTTTTGAGTATCCTCGCCAAGGAAAGCCTGGAGATGCTTTGTTACTTCTTCCACATGTGGCGCGACAAGGAGCTGTCCTGAATTGATGGCTGCAACCTGCACGGTCTTGCTCCCTTCGCCCCCAAAGTCTGGCCAGACATGTCTGGTATCTGTTACTGACTGAGCGACATATCGCTTTGATGCCATGATATTGAGAATATGCCCAGGGTATTTGCGAACGTCGTAGCGAGCCACAGCCTGGAGCGTGGCTCGAGTCACTTGTTCGACTTGGAATTCAAAAAATAGCTGATCGTTAGCGGCATTGGTTTGCGATAACGACATGAGTCTTTTGTATCTATGCTGGAGAACTGAAGCCCAGTCTTTGACTGGCAAACGAGCGAGCTTGGGAATTGTACGTAGTATCCTCCATAGCAGAAACAGAGGCAACCCAAACCTCATCGGCAACTTATAGCGATGTGGGCGATATGTGGATGGATACCATGTATCCATTACCACAAGTGTGACGGCCTGTCCCTGCTCGACCAGTTGCTGAGCCATTTCATACGCGATCAGTCCACCGGTGCAGGCTCCAAGGACAGTATACGGCCCATTCGGGCGAAAGCGACGGATCTGTGCAACATAGTGACTTGCCATCTCCGGCACCGATGTAAATGGCGCCTCTTTTCCGTTTAGTCCTCGTGCTTGTAACCCGTAGGAGGGTTGATTCGGACCTAGCAATTTTGCCAGCTGAGCAAAGACTAAGACATTACCCCCTACTCCGGGTACCATGAAGATCGGTACTGCAGACCCATTCGGCTGAATGGCAACAAACGATTGCCATGGCGGGGTCCAGTTCTCCTGCGAAAGCACCGACGCAAGTTCCGCAATAGTCGGTGCTTGAAACAGCGTTGCGAGCGGAAGACGTCTTCCATACACCTGTTCAAGGAGAAAAAAGAGGTGGGCGGCTTTGAGTGAGTGGCCGCCGAGATCAAAGAAGTTATCGTGGATCCCAATTTTTGGGACTTCCAGTACTTGCCGCCACAAGGCCGTGAGTTGAACTTCTGCCTGATTACGGGGGCCACTGTGAACCAATTCATCTGAGATCGAGGAGACGGCCGATGGTAATGCTTTCCGGTCGACCTTGTTATTGGCCGTCAAGGGCATGGTCTTCAGAAAGACAAAGACGGAGGGGACCATATAATCCGCGATCTCGGACCGAAGAAATAAGCGAAGTTCCTGCTGGCTTGGAGCAGGGCCCTCTTGGCAGACCAGATACGCCACTAACTGCTTTGCACCTTGCTGGTCCTCCCGCGCGATGACTGCTGCCTGACGGACAGCTTGATGACGGCTCAGTGCGGTCTCGATCTCACCCAATTCGATCCGATACCCTCTGATCTTAACCTGGTGGTCCGACCGACCGAGATGGACGATGCGTCCATCTCGGCGATACCGTGCCAAGTCTCCCGTTCGATAGAGTCTTGCGAGGGGCTCTGGAGAAAATGGATGAGGGATGAATCGCTCTGCTGTTAAGTCAGGCTGCCCCCGATAGCCTCGGGCTAACCCATGGCCGCCAATATACAGCTCACCGGAGACTCCGATTGGGGCTGGCTGCAGGAATTGATCCAAGATGTACACGTCTGTATTGGCGATTGGTCTCCCAATGGTAATCTCTCGATCAGTCCGTTCGATTCGTTCGATCGTCGACCAGATCGTGGTTTCAGTCGGACCATACATGTTCCACAAGGCGACGCAACGCTCCAGCAGTGACGTCGCAAGATCAGGAGAAAGGGCCTCCCCCCCACAGAGTACCGTCAGTTTGCTACTGCCACGCCATCCCACCTCAACCAGCATGCGCCATGTGGCAGGGGTCGCTTGCATGATCGTCGGCTGAACGGTTTCACAGAGATCACGCAATTGTCGTCCATCCATCGCAACCGCTCGACTGGCGATCTCGACACGGGCTCCGGCCAGCAACGGCACATACAATTCCAAGCCGAAAATATCAAAGGAGATTGTGGTCACCGATAGCATGACATCGTGAGCGGTACATCCCGGATCTTGCTGTATCGAACTCAAGAAGTTCACCAGGGCGCGGTGCGGAATTTCCACGCCCTTGGGCTGTCCTGTGGAGCCAGACGTATACAGAATATACGCCAGGTCTTGAGGCGTGGCGATCGGGCCTAGATTGTGTTCTGCTTCCTGCGCGATGCGATCCTCCTCACGGTCCAGACACAGCAAGCGGCAGACCTTCGCATCAAACCGATCGGCGAGTGATGCGGAGGTGAGCACGACGGCGAGCGAGGCGTTCTCGGCCATATACCGGAGTCGATCCCGTGGAAAATCAGGGTCGAGAGGGACATAGGCCGCACCAGTTTTCAGCACGGCCAGCAACGCAATGACCATCTCCAAGGATCGATCGAGACTAATACCCACCGTGACACCAGGCTTGGCGCCAAGGGTTCGCAGGTAGCCTGCCAGTTGATTGGCCCTAGCATTAAGCTCACCGTACCGTAGCATCTTCGGTCCCATCGACAACGCAACGGCCTCGGGCGTCCGCTTGACCTGAGCTTCAAACAACTGAGGAAAACATTCAGACTGTGGATACTCTCGTTGCGTGCGGTTCCAATCCTGCAACATCTGTTGCTGCTCGGGCGCCGTCAGTGTCGGGAGTTCGGACAGTTTACGCTGGGGATTTGCCAATGCGCTCTGGAGTAGGAGCTTATACTGTCCGAGCATCCGCTCAGCAGTCTGAGGCTCGAAAAGATTGGTGTTGAACGTCAAATACGCTCTCCGAGAGAACTCTGTCTCGATCGTCAAACTGAGGTCGAATTGTGCGGCTTGCGTCTCCACCTCGAATGGCACCCAACTCAACCCTTGGACGTTGATCTCCCCTATTGGAGCATTCGGGACATTGAAGAGGACCTGCACCAGGGGGGCGGAGCTCTGGTCACGAGAGGAGTGCATCATCTCGACTAATTTGTCGAACGGGAAGTCCTGATTGGCATAGGCTTCTAATGCCGTTTCACGCACCCGCGCCATTAACTCGATGAACGTCGGATCGCCGGAGAGGTCGATACGGAGCACGAGTGTATTGACAAACGAGCCGATGATCGACTCAACCGCGGATTGAGTTCGGTTGGCGATGGGAGAGCCGACGGCCACATCAGTTTGGCCAGAATAGCGACGCAAGAGAATCTGGAAGCAGGCCAACAGGGTCATGAACACCGTCGCATTGTGCTCCGCGCTGAATTGTTTCAGGCGTTCGATCAACGAGGTGGACAATTCCACCATGCGATGTGAGCCGTTAAACGTTTGTACGACGGGCCGTGGATAATCGGTCGGCAACGAAAGCTTTGACAGCCCGGCCAGCTTCTTTTGCCAATAGTCCGATTGTGTGCTGAGCCAGTCGTCGGTCAGACAACGTCGTTGCCACACGGCGTAGTCGGCATACTGAAGAGGGATCGGTTTTGCCGACGGAATGTCTCCTCGGCAAAACGCGTTGTAGAAGAAAGCAAACTCCTGGCCGATGACTCCGAAGGACCACTGGTCTCCGATGATATGGTGCATTGTGAGCACCAACACATGGTCCTCAGGCTCGATTTCAATCAAGAGGAATCGTGCCAGCGGGCCTTGCTCAAGATCGAACTGCTGGTTTGCTTCTTGCTCTACAAGCTCGGCCGCTTGCTGTTGTCGCTCCTCGCGAGGCCGCTGAGTAAGATCGACTTCGACCCAATGGGGAGGGCGAAAGGAGTGGATCGTTTGGGCTGGTCCGTCACCCTTCATCATAAACGTCGTTCGAAATGCCTCATGGCGGTTACAGATGGCATCGACCGTGCTCCGGAGAGCTGATTTGTTGAGCCGTCCCATTTGCCGTGACGCAAACGGCATGTTATACGCCGTGCTCTCAGGAGCCAGCTGATACATCAGCCACATACGTTGCTGAGAATAGGAAAGGGGGAGTGGCTGATCTCTCGGCACCGGAGTGATCGGTGGCATCACAGAAGCCTGCTGGTCCTTCTGGCGCAACCGCGCCACTTCTTGGGCCAATGCTGCAATCGTCGGTCGCTCAAAAAGCGCTGGCAGTGAAACATCAACTTCAAAGAGCTCGCGTATCCGAGAGACGAGCTGAGTTGCCAAGAGCGAATGACCTCCCTGCTCGAAGAAATGGTCGTAGATGCCGGCCTCTGGGACTTGAAGCACGGATTTCCACAGCTCAGCCAGGGACTCTTCGACCTGATTTCTCGGAGCCACCCTGGGAGCCACTTGACCTGTGGTGGTTTCCGGAGCGGGAAGAGCATGTCGATTCACTTTTCCGGTGGCACTGAGCGGCATCGTTTCAAGCCACAGAATGATGGATGGCACCATGTAGTGTGGCAATCGAGCTGTGAGAAAACGCCGAACTTCTTCGAGCCTTGCGTTCAGCGACAATTCGCCGGCAATATAGCCAACTAATCGTTGCTGGTCCCGCTTGTCCTCTCGAAGCAGCACCGCTGCGTGATGCACTCCTGGGAAATTACTCAGCACATACTCGATTTCTCCGAGTTCGATCCGATAGCCACGCAGTTTGACCTGCTGGTCCACCCGTCCAAGAAACTCCACATTGCCATCGGCGCGATATCGAGCCAGGTCACCGGTCCGATACAATCTGGTGCCGGGCACGTAGGGATTCGCCAGAAACCGTTCTTGAGTCAAGTGCGGTTGGTTGACATAGCCACGGGCCAGACACGCTCCCGCGATATACAGCTCTCCCGGCACGCCGATCGGCATCAGCTGCAGCCTTGCATCCAGCACATACAGTTGCATGTGCGCGATGGGTTTGCCGATCGGAACGTGGGCGGCCACTTCTTCCCGAGTCGTGTGATAGACGCTACACCAGACCGTGGCTTCCGTCGGGCCATATTCGTTGTACAACGTGGCCTGGGGCAGGAGTTCGTAATGGCGTCGCACGAGTTCAAGGGGCAGGCTCTCTCCGGCGGTAATGCTGATACGAAGCGAGTCCAGCTGAGCACTCAACGCCTCACCCAGCACGGCGTGGCACAACGACGGGACCCATACGATGTGTGAGATGCGATGGTGCGCGATGAGCGCAGCCAGCTCTGTGGGGTCGCGATGGCCGGTCTCTGATGGGATGACCAGTGCTCCCCCCTGCAGCCACGTCCAAAATATGCCGGTCACAGACCCATCAAAGGCCAGCGAGAAGGTCAGGAGGAATCGGGAGACCGGGTCCAGATAGTACTGACGTCTGGCATGCAGCGAGGTCACCAGACTGCGGTGTGTCACGGCCACACCCTTAGGCCTCCCTGTCGAACCCGAGGTATAGATGATATAGGCGAGCTGATCCGGGGAGACCGAAAGAGCGAGGTTCTCCTCCTCCGCTCTGCTTCCTGTGGGTGTAGACAGGGTTTCTACATCACAGATCTGGCCGCCATAGCTCTGTATCTGGTTACGGAGATGCGCCTGTGTGACGACGATGGAAACGTGTGAGTCCTCCAGCATGAGCTGGAGGCGGTGATCGGGGAAGGACGGATCCAGGGGAACATAGCCGCCCCCTGCTTTGAGAATACCCAAGAGGCCCACCAGGGCATCTACGGAGCGCTCGACACAGAGCCCCACCGGGAGATCTGCACCGACCCCCAATTTCTGTAGCGCGCGAGCGACTCGATTCGCTCGTCGATTCAGCTCTTGGTAGCTGATGGACTGGTCTCCGCACGTGACGGCAAGTGCCAGGGGAGTCCGTTCCACCTGTGCCTCAATGAGTGTATGGATGCTGGAGGTTTGGGTGGACGGTTCGTCCCACGTCAACTGAATGTTTCGTCGCTCCTCGGCGGTGAGTAATGACAGTTGATCAAGACGGGCCTCAGGCTTCTTGAGAAATTCCTCAAGCAAGATCTCGAGTTGTTCCAGCATTCGGTCCACCGTCGAATCGTCAAAAATCGTCGAGTCATGGAGAAACGCCAGTTCCAGGCCGTGAGGCTTGTTCACGACCATCAACACGAGATCGAACTCCGATGCCGTCGGTTCCCAAGGGAGGTGCGTGACCTCAAGATCCCTGACGGTGAACGTGGACAAGGGATCGTCTTCATACACCATCATCACGTTGAAGAGTGGAGACAGTGACCGCTCACGCTGTAACGACAGCGCCTCGATCACCTCTTCAAATGGGAGTTCTTGGTGGTCATAGGCCTGCACCACTACACGGCGTATCTGCTTCAACAACTCGTGACCTGTGAGTCCATCCGATACCTCGGACCGCAACGCTACCGTATTGACGCAATACCCCATCAGGTCTTCGAACTCTCTCCGACGCCTACCGGCCACGATTGATCCAATGACAATATCCGTCTCGTGTGTGTAACGATGGAGCCACGTCGCAAAGACGGCGTACAGCACCATGAACGTCGTGAGGTTCTGACGCTGGCAGAAATGATCGAGACTGGCTGAAAGTTCTGGACTAAGCGATCGTGACCGCACGCCTCCCTCAAATGTGCGCGCACGAGGCCGCTGACGATCGATCGGGAGTTCAGCGGGTGGCTGGGCGCCGCTCAATTGCCGGATCCAGTAAGCTCGATGGATATCACGAAGGCCTTGATCAAGTCTGGTTCTCTGCCAATCGGCATAGTCCGCATACTGAATGGTCAATGTGGGCAGTAGAGCTTTTTGAGCATCACCACCGGCTTCCCATAGAAGGGCCAGCTCCTTCCAGAAGATACGGAGAGACCACCCATCGGCGACGAGGCGGTGGAATGTCAGCGCCAGGACATGCACATCTTGCTCAAGCCTCAGCAGGGTCACTCTGAATAGTGGTCCTTGGCGTAAGTCGAATGGTTGGCTCCTATCCGCTCGTAGGAATTGCCGTATCTGAAGTTCTTGTTCCGTAGGGTCCAATTCTTGGAAAACATGGCGTCCTACTGTGACGATCGTCTCCACGGATACTTCCGCGAATCCTTCCCCTCGCTCTGATCCGAAACGAGTTCGAAGAATCTCGTGGCGACGGGCTATTTCCCGCACCGACCGCTCCAATACCTCGGGGTTGACCGGTCCACGGATGCGCACGCTCATGGAAATATGATTGATCGCGCTCCCAGGATGAACTTGCTCCAAGAACCAGAGTCGCTGCTGAGAAGGGCTGAGAGGAATTCTGCCCTCCCTTGTGGATGTCGAGCGAAGCAGAATGCGCGGAATCCCCGCCCTGTCGCCTTCTGCGTCATCCGGACTCGTGCTTAGTTCATCGATCCGAGTGGCCAGTGCGGACAAGGTCGGACATTCAAACAGCACACTGAGGGGGAGTTCAACGTGGAAGACGTCGAGGATACGCGCAACAACCTGTGCGGCAAGGAGCGAATTGCCGCCGAGTGAGAAGAAGTTCGCGTGACGGTGCGGAAGGTGTCCTCCAAGCACCTCTTGCCAGATATCGGCCAGCCTTGTTTCGATGCTGGTTTGTGGGCTCTCGCTCGATACCCCATTGGCATCAGCGTTCCGATCAGACTCCAGCGTACTCGATCCGACGACAGCGAGCTGGCCGGCCTCAAAGGCGGCTTTGCAGGCGCCTCGTTGAATTTTCCCGCTGGAGGTTCGTGGGATTGTGCCGGACTTGATTAGCACCACGGTGTGAATTTCGAGTTCATATTCGTCAGCCAACGCGCGACGGATGCAGCCCACCACCTCCGCCAGGTCGGATTCAGACACCTGTTTCTCGATCTCATGGACCAACGCCACACGTTCTCCGGTCTTGTCCTCAATCGAGAAGGCCGCTCCATATCCTCGTCGCAAGCCGGGGTGCGCTTGCTGGGCCGACCACTCCAGATCATGGGGATAATAGTTCCGTCCACGAACGATGATCAGATCTTTGAGGCGTCCGGTTAGGAACAGTTCTTTGTTGTGGATAAATCCCAGATCGCCAGTCCGTAAATAGAGACCCTCACCTGACCCAGCAAGAGCGGCCTTAAATGTGGCATCCGTTTCTTCTGGTTTGCCCCAGTATCCAGCGCCGATCCCGGTTCCGGCCAGCCACACCTCTCCTACCACGCTTGATGGGCACTCAGCGTGAGTCACAGGATTCACAATCCGTACATGCGTCTCTTCGAGAGGCTCCCCGCATCCGACCAATGTCCGCGTTCCCTGTTCTGAGGCGGGAGCCTCTTTGATGATCGAGTCGGCCAATGCGTCGGTCTCAACATGCAGGAAGCTCGGCTCTGCTCCGGCCCGCTTCACCGTCACCAAGAGCGTGGCTTCAGCGAGTCCATACGCCGGGGCAAACGTCGTTCGCCGGAAGCCATGTGGACCGAAGATATCGATAAACTGCTTCACTGTCTCCGGACGGATGGGTTCGGCGCCGCAACTGGCGACGAGCCATGTACTCAAGTCAGCTCGCCACTCCTTCTGTTGCCGCACAGCCCTGAGACACGCCTCATAGGAAAAATTCGGTCCCCCGCTGTGGGTAATCTCAAATCGAGACACCGCATCGAGCCAACGTAATGGTCGCCGGAGGAACGTGACGGGTGACATCAGATAGGCGGGAATGCCGGCGTAGAACGGGGCGATGATTCCGTGCAGTAATCCATAGTCATGGAAATAGGGCAACCAACAGAGCGACCGGCTGCTGTCCGATACGTCTCCGGCCAGACTCAAGGCCCTGCAGTGAGCGAGGACATTTTCCTGGCTGATCATGACACCGCGAGGAGTGGCCGTCGATCCTGACGTATATTGTAGGTAGGCAAGAGGGTTCCCGTGAGGCCGTGGCCACTCAACCGAATTGACTGCAGTGTAGGGTTGATTGGTTGCGACCCACGTGATCGGACCCGTCTCGTTGGCAATCGCAAGCTCTGAAGACAAAGCCGTGATACTTGAAGTCGTGAGGACCAGCGATACTCGGGCATCCTCGATAATGCTGCGCAGTCTGGGCAGAGCATGTTTCCGCCTGATGGGGTCGGGAGCCGGAGCAGGAACTGGTACAAGCCCGGCACAGACACATGCCCAAAAGGCGCATGCGGCATCGAGTCCCTGAGGGTAGAGCAGAAGGGCTCTGGTTCCCGGTCGAGCCACGTGTGTGAGATGGCCGGCTAGCGAACGTACGGTCCCTTCGAGTTGAGCATAGGTCAGCTGACTCTCAATCTCGAGGTTGTCACGAAGAAGCGCATAGGCAAGTGCCTCTGGCTGTTGGCGGCATCGATGCTCGAAGAGATCAGGGAGGTTGTGGATCGCCCGAGGTGGAAGTTTATACATGGATGCGAGACACAAGGCTGCCCTTGAATCGCTAAGAATAGCTCCTATCAACTATCTGTCTAGCGACGAGTACAAACGTAGAATGATTGATCATAATTAGGAAGAATTTCTCGTTTTTTAACCGGCTCAGAAGTTGACCACCGTGTATTGTGGCGAGCCCTCTTGCCTGGAGGAGGAACCCTTTCCGCAAACTGATGCACAGGTCATGCTCTGTTGTGAAGGCTGTAGCATCTTGCGCCAGTGGGCGAGGAGGTCTTGGGGTATTTGTCGCCAGTTCAGCTCCCTATTCTCCGCACCATCGTAACAAAACCATATAACTAGTCGACGAATAAGGAGAAAACTCTCTAGATCTCTTGAGAGACAATGGCACATTGATCGCAAGGTTTGGCCCTCGAAGGGAGTGCAAATGCAGATCACACGACGACTGGTAGTCTGTTGCGCAATGTTAGCCGGTCTGTTCGGACTGGGGTTCAGCAATCTTGGTGTGAAAGAGCTTGCTGTCACGGCAAAGGGCGGTGATCCGGTCAGTGGGCGGGAAATCTACGTGAACACCTGCATCCGCTGCCACGGAATCGACGGGAAAGGTGCGCTCGGAATTAAACTTGTTCCACCTCCGGCGGATCTGACCTCACTCGCCGTTCAGAGTCGGCTCGACGGGACCTTGTTTCGACGAATTCACGGAGGAAAACCCAATACTGCCATGGGTGCGTGGAAACATGCGCTCTCCGATGAGGAAATTTGGGATGTCCTGGCCTATGTGCGCACATTCGGGGTGGAGTCCGGCGGGCAACCATAAAGTTGAATCTAATGGGTAGGAGTTGTCTCATACGAGGGTGTCAGGAAAATAAGATCAACTCCATTGTTTGATGAGGAGGTAATGCCATGACGTGCAATGTTGGAGGGATTGAGAGACCTATACGAATTGGAGCAGGGCTGCTGGCCATCATGATCGGCATCTTTGCTGGGCTTTCGACTGCAGTAGCGGGAACAGCACTTGCGGTGGGGGCCATACTGCTGCTCACGGGAGCGGTGGGATATTGTCCGCTGTTTACGTTGTTCGGAATGAGCACCTGCTCTCGGGCGTCCGGTATGAAGAAATGAGGTGAACGCTGTGAGCCGACCGGTCATTGCAAGCGTCATGTTAGTGAGTCTGCTGGTGGGGACGATCAGTTGTGCCCCACCTCCACGAGTGGCGGAGAGTGAGGAGACGGCTGTACGTCGGAGCACGGGGTCGCCAGTCGATGCGCTGTTTGTCCCGCCATCGCCCGAAACGATTCCAGGTGATCTGAGAGGCGAGCAGATTCGCCTGGGCTACAAGATGATTGTCGACACGCAGGAATATGGGAAACG
>Ga0105164_10001471_pt1 | contig 15106 bp, 13 predicted proteins | sample VDWuncwatermetaG_FD_89674 | JGI IMG/M metagenome (GOLD analysis project Ga0105164, IMG submission 89674) | Wastewater microbial communities from Netherlands to study Microbial Dark Matter (Phase II) - VDW unchlorinated drinking water | ecosystem: Environmental > Aquatic > Freshwater > Drinking...
GTCAATTACTTCCGGCGTGAAATGTCCGGAGCCTGATTGCGGCGGAGAGCTGATCGAGCGCCGCTCCAAGCGCGGCTTCTTCTATGGCTGTTCTAATTTTCCCAAGTGCCGCTTTGTCTCAAAGGATCTGCCTGGAGAAAAGAAGGCTGATAAGAGCGAAGAGGACGAGGAATAAAAATATGCTCAAGATCGTTTTTTGATAATTATTTTGCTGTGTGCATTTGTTCGCGCACGAAATTTTTTTCCGTGCACTACGGTTTACGCTTCACTTCCGGGCAGTATGCTCACGCAGGCCAACGCGACCTTTCGTTCGGCGTAAAGCCTTGTGCACTTTTGGAAAAAAATTTCTAATGTGCGCTTACAAGCGCCCACAGCAAAATTCAATAATTTACTTTATCGCTAGCGGGTGACGAGGCATGTTTCGAGCAGCACGTACGAAAATTTTTGCGGGCACGGTTCGCCTCGTTAAAGATACCATCCGAGAGCAAAAATTTCCGCCGAGCGAGGATTTCCTCGCAGGGGAAATCCGAGCGGTGCTGCGAGAAATATGCCTCGTCAGGACCCGCTAAGCAGTTCAAAAAATACGATGGAACGTTATATTGAAAAATTTATTAGATACTTGGATATTGAGAAGAATTATTCTAAGTATACGATTTTAAATTATAAGCTAGACCTGGAGGGGTTTCGGGCCTTTTTAAAAGAGACATCTTTAGAGAATGTTGATTATCTTACTTTACGTAAATACCTCGCAACGTTAAAGGAAAAAAAATTGACTAGCCGCACCGTCGGCCGTCACCTCTCCACATTGAGGTCATTTTTTAAATTTTTATCCCGCGAGGGGCTCTTAAAAAATAATCCGATCCTTAGCCTTTCCAGCCCTAAGCTCGATAAGCATCTGCCGCAGTTTTTGACTGAAGAGGAAGTAATTAGGTTAATTGATTCAGTGGTACCGAAAAATGAAAAAGACGAACTGGGGTTACGCAATAAAGCCATTATCGAAACCTTCTATTCTACGGGCATGCGTATTTCTGAAGTAGTAGGTTTAAATCTTGAAGATATTGATTTTGTCAGTGACACGATTAAGGTATTAGGCAAAGGGAAAAAAGAACGGCTGGTGCCAATCGGCGATCATGCGGTAAGAGCAATCAGGCTGTATTTAGATAAAAGAAAAAAGGAAAGCCGCGTTTTATTCTTAAATAAAAATGGCAATCGGATTACCGATAGAGGGGTAAGGGGTGTAATGGTGAAATATTTACATGCAGCCAGTATTAAGGACGGCATCTCACCGCATACCCTGCGGCATTCTTTTGCCACGCATTTATTGAATCACGGAGCGGACCTGAGGAGCGTGCAGGAACTATTAGGGCACGCGAATCTTTCTACTACTCAGATTTACACACACTTATCTACGGAAAGATTAAAAAGCGTCTACGATAAAGCGCATCCCAGGGCATAAAGCAAAGCCAAAAATAAAATATGTTTATATTCTATGACATTATTTTTTTGATCTTTAGCCTGGCATATTTGCCGGTTTATTTATTTAAAGGCAAATTCCACCCAGGATTTTCTTCGCGTCTCGGTGTGTTACCAAAAGGGCCGAAATTCAATCGTCCGATCTGGGTGCATGCGGTAAGTGTCGGGGAGGTCGTTACTGTTAAGGGCCTTTTAGCGGCGTTAAGAAAGGATTTTCCGGATAAAGAATTTGTGATTTCTACTGTAACGCCCACGGGGAACCAGATCGCGAAAACTATTGCCGGTAAGAACGATTTTGTCACTTATCTTCCTTTAGATTTTAGTTTTATTGTGAATAGGGTTTTAAATCGGATCAATCCGGAAATCTTTGTGATTGCGGAAACCGAAATCTGGCCGAATTTAATTTCCCTTCTCTATAATAAGAAGATACCAATTGTAGTGGTAAATGGTCGGATCTCAGATAAATCCTTTAAAGGTTACTCCGCTATTAAATTTCTCTTAAAACCTATATTAAATAAAATAAATTTTTTCTGCGTACAGTCAAAGCTTGATGCAGAAAGATTATTTTTATTGGGAGTATCAAAGGAGAAGATCAAGGTAACCGGTAATATGAAATTTGATGCTTCTCTGCCACGCGGCAGTAGTTTGTCCGAAGCAGGAGAGATAAAAAAAATCCTAGGATTAGAATCAGGCGGTAAACTTTTTGTCGCCGCCAGTACGCATCCCGGAGAGGAAGAAATCATTTTAGGCGCTTATAAAACGCTTCTCAAGGAATTTCCTCAGCTTAAACTTTTGATTGCCCCGCGCCATCCGCAAAGAAGCAAAGAGGTTGCCGGTCAGGTTAGGGATTGCGCCTTTAGTCCGGTTTTTCTTTCCACGATTGCAGTTGAGGCCAGAGAAAATTTTAACCAAGTGGTATTTATTCTTGATATGGTAGGGCAGTTGGTTTCTTTTTACGCGGCAGCAGATGTAGTTTTTGTGGGAGGTAGCCTAATAAAAAAAGGCGGGCATAATATTTTAGAGCCGGCAGGCCTGGGTAAGCCGGTAATCTTTGGACCCCAGATGTTTAATTTTCGGGATATTAGTGAACTATTCCTGAAGAACAGGGGAGCAATTTTGGTGCATTCGCAAGAAGAGTTAGCGGAAAATATTAGATATTTGTTGGGCCATCCCGCAAAGATCCAAGAAATGTCCCGGCTTGCGCAGAAAATTATTTCAGAAAACCAGGGTGCTACAGAAAAGAATAGTCAGGTTATCCGGAGTTTAGTCTAAGTTAAAAATCATGAAGAAATACCTTTATAATTTAGCTACTGATAGATCTAAAGGGTTCATCGCAGAAATTTTGAAGTTTTTTCTATTTTTGCTTTCTTTGATTTATGCCTTTGCGATAAAAATTTTAAGTTCCTGGCATTTGCGCAATGCTGTTCGTTTAAAATGCAAGGTGATTAGTGTGGGCAATATTACGCTTGGCGGAACGGGAAAGACCACACTTGTGGAATATATTGCTAAGTTTTTAAAAGGAGAAGGTAAAAAGATTGCAATCTTAACTCGTGGCTATGGTAAGAAATGTTCACGGTTTGCGCTACACGCTACACGGTACGAAACGATGGGCGATGAGCCGTATATGTTAGCGGATAACCTTAAAGATGTTACGGTGTTGGTCGATTCAGAGAGAATTCGTTCTGCGCACAGGGCGATAGAAGATAATTGCGTAGATACCGTAATTTTAGATGATGGCATGCAGCAGTGGAAGATCAAAAAGGACATGGAAATCGTCACTATTGATAGTTTATCGGTATTTGGTAACGGTGAGCTTATTCCGCGGGGAATTTTACGCGAGCCGCTTTCTGCGTTAAAACGGGCGGATATTTTTCTTCTAACCAAAGTTAACCTAAATCCGCAAATCGAAAAAATAAAAAATTATTTGCGCCAAATTAATCCCAGGGCAGAAATTTTTTCCTCCGCGCATCAGCCGGTAGGTTTTTATGAATTGGGTAAAAAAGAGGAATTATTAAATCCTTTTGTATTAAAGGGCAAAAATGTCACTTTAATCTCCGGAATCGGCGACCCCGGTTCTTTTGAGGACTTAATTGTTAGCCTAGGAATAAATATTAGCTTAAATTTTAAGTTTTGCGACCATTATAATTATCAGCAAGAGGATCTAGAAAAAATCATGCAGGAATCAAAAAATAATAATATTGATACTATCGTTACGACGCAAAAGGATGCGGTCAGATTAGCGCATTTAGGATTTAAGAATTACGGCTTACGTCTGATGGTAATGCGTATCGAACTAAAAATTATTGAAAATGAAGAAAGATTCCAGAGTCGATTACTTAAGCTATATCGCGCTTAAATTAACCGGGCCGGTAATATGCAGACTACCGTTGGGTTTTTCGCTTTTTCTTGGGCGCTGTATCGGCAGGCTGTTATATTATTTTGACTTTAAACATAAGGCAATTGCTTATGCGAATATCAAGAAAGCTTTGGGAGATAAATTAACTCCTAGCCAGATCCGCTTGGTTACGAAAAAATTTTACCTGCATTTCGGGCAAAATATAATCGACATATTCCTTATTCCGTTAGTGGATAAAGAGTACCTGAATAAATACATTGAGATAGAAAACAGGCAATACCTAGCTCAGGCTTTTAAAAAAGGCAAAGGCGTTATACTTCTAGGAATGCATTCGGGCAGCTGGGAGCTTTCCAATTTAGTTTGGGCAAATTTAGGTTTTTCTTTTAATTTGTTCGTACGCGAACAGAAATATCCGCGGCTTAACCGATTAATTAATTCTTATCGTCGCCAAAATGGGTGCAGGTTGATTGAAAAACAAAATCAGACCCGCCAGTTGATTGAGGTGCTTAAAGCTAATGAGTCAATAGCAATGACTGCTGATCAGGGAGGAAAGAACGGCGAACTAGTTAAATTTTTCGGTAAAAGCGCTTCTTTGTCTTCTGGCGCAATTAAGCTGGCGTTAAAATATGGTGCCGTAATCTTGCCAGGATATTATTTAAGAAAAAAAGGAGGGCATCATAAGATTATTATTGAGCCGCCGTTTGAACTGGATGTTACTAATGATAAAAATGCTGACATCCGCAATAATTTAGCGCGGCTGACGCAGATTTTCGAAAAAAATATCCGCAAATTCCCGGAAGAATATCTCTGGACCTATAAAATCTGGAAATATGGCAAGGAAAGGCAGATTCTAATTTTAAGCGATGGTAAAACAGGGCACCTGCGGCAATCTCAGGCAGTGGCTAAAATTATCGGCGTACATTGTGTTGAAAAGGGAATTGATTGCCGGATTAATACGGTGGAAGTGAAAATAAAAAATAAAATTGCCCTTACGGCTTTGAGCCTTTTCTTTGGAAAATATAATTGCCAGGGGCACTCGGGGTGTTTAAAGAAATTTTTAAGCCCCGATACTTATCATACTTTGATTCGCGAGAGTCCGGACTTGATAGTTTCCTGCGGGTCAGGCTTAGCGTCGGTAAATTATCTACTCTCTCGGGAAAATTTAGCTAAGTCAGCAGTAATATTACGGCCGTCATTATTAGGCACAAAGCGTTTTGATCTGGTAATTATGCCAGAACATGATCATCCGCCGAAAAGAAAAAATATTTGTGTTACAGAGGGCGCGCTCAATTTAATTGATCCAGTATCCCTTAAGGAGCAGGCGCAAGAGCTGATAAAGAGTACCGGAAACCGTTTGCCGATTACTGGAAAATATATTGGTTTATTAATCGGGGGGAATAGCAAAAAATTTCATTTAGAAAAAAATCATATGCTGCAAGTAATAAAACAGGTAAAAAATACGGCAGAAGAATTAAAAATGGATCTTTTGATCTCAACTTCCCGGCGTACCTCGAAAGATATCGAAAGCCTATTAAAAAAAGAATTCAAAGATGATGGGCGCTGTAAGCTTTTAATTATTGCCAATGAAAAAAACTATTCCTGTGCGGTGGGCGGGATTCTCGGGCTAAGTTGGCTTGTCGTTACCTCTCCGGAAAGCATTTCTATGATTTCAGAAGCCGTGAATAGCCAAAAATACGTATTGGTATTTAACGCGACAGGCTTAAGTGTAAAGCATCAGAGATTTTTGCAGAATTTTCACGAAAAGAAATATATTTTTCTTACCTCTGCGGATAACCTGGCAAAGAGCATAAAGGATATCTGGTTAGAAAAGCCGCAGTTGAACATCTTAAAAGATAATTTACTAGTTAAAGAAGCGATAAAAAGAATCCTATGAACATTCTACAAATTTTACCTGAACTAAACGTCGGAGGAGTTGAGACCGGTACGCTGGACATGGCCAGAGAGCTGGTGAAGCTGGGGCATAAGGCGGTAGTAGTTTCAAACGGTGGAGAACTGGTCAAAGAGCTTCAAGAAGCGGGTGCAATCCACTATCAACTGCCAGTCCAGAATAAATCAATCCTCGTGATTACGCGTAATGTCTCTAAGTTAGTGGAAATTATCCGTAAGGAAAATATTGATATTGTGCATGCGCGTTCCCGGGCACCTGCTTGGTCCGCTTATTGGGCGGCACGTAAAACCGGAAAAATATTTATTACTACTTGCCACGGTTATTATAGCAAACACATTTTTAGTTATGTGATGGGTTGGGGTAAGCGGGTAATTGTTTTAAGCAATGTGATTGCCCGGCACATGATTGAAGATTTTGCTGTTCCTTACGAGCGCATCAGGTTAATTGCGCGTAGTGTGGATCTGGAAAAATTTAGGTATATCAGTCCGGAGATCAAGAGGAAAGAAGTATTTAATGTGGGAATTATCGCAAGGCTAACTCCGATTAAGGGCCACTTAAGTTTTATCAAAGCGATGTCCAAGGTGTCAAGGCAGATCCTTAAGCTTAAAATTTGGATAGTAGGAGATGCGCCGGCGAACAAGTTGTCCTATAAAGAACAGGTTCAGGTCTTAGTACACAGACTCAATTTATGGCACTGTACAGAATTCTTGGGCAACCAAAGGGATATTCCGGCGATCTTAGCAAACTTGGACCTTCTGGTTTTGGCCACTACTACTCAGGAAGCATTCGGTAGGGTAATTATTGAGGCCCAGGCAGCCGGAGTGCCGGTAATAGCTACGAGAGTAGGAGGGACAATTGATATTATTGAGGATGGAGTAAATGGCCTACTGGTTTCACCTGACGATCCGGCCAATATGAGTACAGCTGTGATAAAAATTTATCAAGATAAAGCGCTGGCAAAAAAAATTGCCGAGAATGCCTATAAAAAAGTAAAAGAGAAATATAATCTGGGGCTGATGGTAAAAAATACCCTAGGGGTTTATAGAGAGGCCAGAGAAAATTTTAATATTCTCTTGATTAAATTTAGTTCGGTAGGAGACGTAATTCTTTCTACTGCTGCTATCCGGGCGGTGCGTAAGAAATTTCCCCCTAGTTACAAAATCAGCTTTTTAGTAGGGGCTGAATCTAAAGATGTACTTCTTGGCTGTCCTTATATAGATGAATTGATTGTTTGTGATCTTAAAAACAAAGATAAGGGGATAGCAGGCCTTTGGAACTTAGGCAGGGTATTAAGAAAAAAGAATTTTGATCTGGTAATTGACCTGCAGAACAATCGCAAAAGCCATATCTTATCTGCTTTAAGTATGGCATTGGAACGCTACGGATATAATAATAAGAAATTCGGCTTTTTACTAAATCACAGCATTACCGATAAAAAACCAGCCATTGACCCGTTGACACATCAGTTTGAGATGCTAAAGCTTTTGGATATAAAGTTGGATGGTGGGCAGCATTTGGAACTCTGGCCAAGCCCAAAGGATGAGCATTATATCGAGGGATTTTTAGGTTCCGCATGGCTAAGCGCCAATCAGAAATTTATCGGTATCAATCTTAGTGCCAGCTCCCGCTGGATGAGTAAAAATTGGCCGTTAACCAGGATTGCCAAGCTTTGCGAGGAATTATCGCGTCGGGATATTTTGGTAATTGTTACCGGCACAGAGAAGGATGCGCCGCAGGCAAACACCCTTATGTCTTGCGCAAAAAATATTAAAATCATTAATGCCTGTGGCAAGACCACAATTAATCAGCTGGCATGTTTAATCAAAAAATGCGCTGTTTATGTATCTTCGGATTCAGCGCCGCTACATATTGCCGCAAGCATGGCTACACCTTTTGTTGCACTTTTTGGGCCCACCGATCCGGCGCGCCATCTACCACCTGCGAAAGATTACGTGTTGATTAAAAAAGATTTATCCTGCAGCCCATGTTATAAAGCAAATTGTAAAAATAACAAGTGTATGCAGGCAATCAGTGTAGAGGAAGTATTAACAGCAATTGAAAAATTATTAAAATGAAGGTTCTCTTAATTACAACTCATCTTAACATCGGCGGAATTTCAAGCTATCTCTTATCCCTCTCTAAAGGGCTAAAGGCAAAGGGGCACGAGGTTTATCTTGCTTCTAGCGGCGGGGAGATGGTCGAACAATTTAAAAAAGAGGGGATAAGTTATATTCCGATTCCGATCAAGACCAAGGCTGAAATTAGCCCCAAAATCTTGCTTTCCCTTTTTCAATTAACAAAAATCGTCAGGGAAGAAGAGATAGATGTTATTCATGCCAATACTCGTGTGACACAGGTATTAGCATGTTTATTAAGCAAAAGTATGCATAAGCCGTTTGTTTCTACTTGCCATGGATTCTTTAAAAAGAGATTGTTTCGCAGGCTTTTTCCTTGTTGGGGGAAAAAGGTAATTGCGATCAGCGAATCAGTGAGGGACCATTTGATCCAAGATTTTCATCGCGAAGAGAAAAATATCAAGGTAATCCATAACGGTATTGATATTGAAAAGTTCAAACCACAAAGTCACAAGGCCACAAAGTCACAAATGAAAGAAAAACTAGGATTAAAAGACGCTCCGGTGGTGGGGATTGTCGCCAGACTTTCTGATGTTAAGGGCCATATCTACCTGATTGAGGCAATGAAGACAGTTTTAGAAAAGGTCCCTACGGCGCAGCTTTTGATTGTTGGTAGCGGTAAGATGCAAAATGAACTTTTGAATTTAACCGCGAGTTTTAAAATAGAGAAGAGTGTAAAATTTATTCCTTCAGTCTCTGATACAAAAGAAGTGCTTTCTGCCATGGATATATTTGTCATGCCTTCGCTCAATGAAGGGTTAGGCTTGGGGCTAATGGAGGCGATGGCCAGTGGTTTAGCCGTAGTCGGCTCTTATGTCGGTGGGATCAAAACTTTGATTCAGGATGGCCATACCGGAATTCTGGTCAGGCCTAAACAGGTAAAAGAATTGTCCGACGCTATAATTTTATTGCTACTCGATGAGGAAAAAAGAAGGTGCCTGGGTAATAATGCCCAGATTTTTATCGGCAGTAATTTTTCCATAGAAAAAATGGCTGAAGAAACCGCTTGGGTTTATGAGGTTGTGAGGGATGTTTAAGCGTAAAATTATAGCTTTTATCTTGGGTGTCGTAATCATTGCGGCTGTGAGCGCGGCTTATTTTTTACGCCAGCAGTATGTTGTGCCAATACTAATGTATCATTCCGTAGACCCCCGGGCCGAGGAAAAAAATGTTCTGGCAGTTACCCCGGAGATATTTGCGCGCCAGATGGATTTTTTAAAAAAACATCACTACAATGTTATCCCGTTAGAAAAACTGGTTGATTTGATCAAGGCTAAAGCCAAAATTCCGCCCAAAACCGTGGTGATTACCCTTGATGACGGATATCGGGATAATTATTTTTATGCCTTTCCGGTATTAAGAAAATATAATTTACCGGCAACGATTTTTGTGATTATTAATGAAGTAGATAGGCCGCAGCATGACCGTTTAAGCTGGGAGGAAATTAAGGAAATGCAGGATTCCGGGATAATTTATTTTGGCAGTCATACTTTGGGGGCAGAGCCGCTGGTAAATTTGCAATCTGAGCAGGAGGTCAAGCGCCAGATTTTTGAATCAAAAAAAATATTAGAGGAAAAGTTAGGCCGTAAGGTTTTGGTTTTTAGCTATCCGGAAGGGCTTTTTAACGCTAAAATAAGACAGATGGTAATTGATGCCGGGTATACGGGTGCGGTTGCCACCAATCCAGGGAGGAATTCTTCGGATAGAGACAATTTTGCGCTGAAGCGCCTGCGTATCTCGCGCAATGCCGCTAATCTTTTTGTTTTTGCTGTCGAAACCTCAGGCTACTATACATTTTTTAAAGAGAATAAAAAACACCGCCATGAAAAAAAGTAAATATTTAGTAAAGAATAAGCGAATTTTGATTTTTAATGTCAACTGGGTAGGCGATGTTTTGTTTTCTACGGCAACAATTAGGAATATCCGGCTTAATTTTCCCGAAAGCTTTATTGCCTGTATTATTCCCAGTCGTTGCTATCAAGTGCTTAAAGGAAATCCTCATCTGGATGAAATTATCATTTATGATGAAAAGGACCGGCATGGGCACGTATTTGCGAAATTTGATTTTGTACGCATGCTCAAAGCCAAGAAATTTGACCTAGCAATTTTATTGCATGGATCGCTGACCCGGGCATTAATTTGCCGGCTTGCCGATATACCTGTTAGAATTGGCTATGATACCAAAAAACGCGGCTTTCTCCTGAGCAAAAAAATTCCCTCCCCGCCGAAAGATTCACTGCATCGCATAGATTATTATTTAAATATTATCGAGCAGGCAGGGCTTAAAATCGAAGATCGCTACTTAGAATTTGTTTTCAGCGAAGAAGACGGGGAATTCGTAGAGAGTTTTTTTAAGAAACACGGTATAAAAAGCGATGATTTTATCGTGGGGATCAATACCGGAGGAAATTGGGACCCCAAGCGCTGGCCAAAAGAATACTGGGCCAGGCTTGCTGATATGCTGATCGAAAAATTCAAAGCGAAAGTAATTATTACCGGTGGGCATCAGGATGTAATTTTAGCAAAAAAGATTACGCAATTGATGAAAGAAAAGCCGGTTCTTGCCTGTGGATTGTTTAATTTAAAACAGTCAGGCGCACTTTTTAAAAAATTGGATTTATTTATCTGCGCAGATACCGGGCCGTTACATATTGCCAATGCTGTGGGCGCAAAAAATATTATTGCCATTTTTGGGCCGACCGATCCTTCTGTTACAGGTCCGTTTCCTTTAAAGAATGTGATGGTTTTACGTAAGGACGTTGGATGTAAAATCCCCTGTTATACGGTAAAATGTAAAGATAATCGTTGTATGAAGGCAATTGTTCCAGAAGACCTTATCGAGGGAATCAAAAAAATTAAAGATGGTAAATAAAATACTCTTCATTACCTTAAGCAATATTGGCGATTGTATATTAACTCTACCGGCGTTGGATGCCTTAAGAGAGGCTTTTCCGCAGGCAAAAATTACCTGTGTGGTTGGGCCCAGGCCAAGAGAGCTATTTGAAGGCAATCCCTTTATTGCGCGGACGATTGTTTTTGAGAAACGCAGCAGCTTAAGGGAAAAAATACAATTGTTCAAAGATCTAAGTAAGGAAAAATTTGACCTAGTGGTAGATTTACGTAATAGTATTTTCGGGGTCTTTGTCCCTGCAAAGTATAAAATTGCCCATTTTCTAAAGATTCCGAAAAATATCCAGCATATGCGGGATAGGCATCTTTATAAAGTAAACAGTCTTTTGGCCAGAATGCAACTGGGTTCGCCTAAAGAGGTGCAAGAAACCACTCTTTTTATCCAGCCGGATGAGCGGCTGCAAGTAAAAGAACTCTTGGAAAAATCCGGTATCAACGCTCAAGATAAGGTAGTAGTGGTTTCTGTCGGAGCGAAGAGCCATATTAAAAGATGGTCTAAAGAGAAATTTGCCGATCTAATTACCTATTTAATTAAAGATTTGGGTGTAAAAATAATTTTAGCCGGGGATAAAGAAGATCATCCGGCTGCAGAATATATTCTCAGACGCTGCGGTGATTCCGTGATTGATCTAAGCGCAAGGACGTCCCTTGGTCAGTTGGCATATTTATTGAAGCACGCAAGTCTACTGATTACCAATGATAGCGCAATTTTGCATATGGCTAGCTACATTAATCTGCCGGTGCTGGCGATTTTTGGCCCGACGAATGAAAAAAAATACGGCCCTTGGTCGGACATCAGCGCGTTTACAAAAAAAGATATTTTTTGCCGGCCCTGCGAAAAGGCGCAATGTAGTTTCAAAACCCTAAACTGTACTTCTCTGATCAAGGTTGGCGATGTTTTACGCCTGGCAAAGCAAATGCTAGTTGAGGCAGGGCCGTTTAAACTCGAAAATGCTTATAAGCGCATCCTGGTTGTACGCACCGATAGGATCGGAGATGTAATGTTGTCTACTCCGGTAATTAAAGCGCTTAAGGTTAAATATCCTCATGCGTATATCGCGATGATGGTTGGCCCTCATGCGAAAGATATTGTCGAAGGTAACCCCTATTTAGACGATGTGATAATTTATGATAAAGACGTAAAACACAAAAGCTGGCAGCGTTCAGTGAAATTCACTCTTAATCTTAAGAAAAAGAAATTTGACCTGGCAGTACTTTTGCATCCTACAAACAGGGTGCATCTGGTAGCTTTCTTCGCTGGGATCAAGCGCAGGATTGGATATGACCGTAAGCTTGGGTTTTTACTAACCGATAGGATCGCGCATACCAAACAGTACGGGGAAAAACACGAATTGGAATATAATCTGGACTTGCTTAAGCCTTTGGGAATCGAGGTTGAGGATAAAAGTTTATTTATGCCGATAAGAAAAGAATCAGAGGAATGGGTGGATGCATTATTCCTGGAAGCGGGAATAAGAGGAACGGATAAATTATTAGCCTTACATCCCGGGGCAAGCTGTCCTTCAAAAATCTGGCCGAATAACCGTTTTGCGGAAGTTGCCGATAGATTAGTTGATAAATACGGTTTTAAGGTTTTATTGGTTGGTGGGGCGAAAGATGTGACTTTAGCAGGGAATGTGGCACAACATATGCTGCACGAAGCAATTAATCTTTCAGGGAAAACTTCCCTTAGCCAATTAGCTAGCGTCTTAAAAAGATGTGAGCTTTTTATTTCCAATGATTCCGGTCCGGTACATATCGGCTCGGCAGTAGGTGTAGCGGTAATTTCTATCTTTGGCCGTTCGCAAAAGGGGCTTAGCCCAAAGCGCTGGGGGCCGGTAGGAGAGAAGGATCAGGTAGCACATACGACTATCGGCTGTGTTGAATGCCTGGCGCATAATTGCGTCAAAGATTTTGCCTGCCTTAAAGCCGTGACTACAGACTACGTCTTAAACATCGCGGATTCGATTTTGAAATAGATTTATCGGGTTAATTCGTAATAAATTAAAGAGGAGGCGCGTTGATGCAGAAAGACAAAATAAAGGTAAAATGGAATCAGCCAAAGCTTACCATTTTAGTAAGGGACAATAACCAGGAGCGGATACTCTCGCTTTGCAAGTATTCAGGTATCATGCCTATAGCACAAGAGAACTGGTGGCAGGGTTGCGATTTTCTGATGTTTGATCAACAAGGGCATGGTAGAGAATGCCGAAATTGTTCAATGCGTCAGACTTCATAAATGAATCTGTCTGTTTTCTTTCGCTCAGGGAGATTTTGATAATTTTTTTGCTGTGTGCATTTGCTCGCGTGCTGAAATTTTTTTCCGTGCACTACGGTTTACGCCTCACTTTCGGGCAGTATGCTCACGCGGGTCAACGCGACCTCTCGTTCGGCGTAAATCCTTGTGCACTTTTGGCAAAAAATTTCTAATGCACTCTCCCAAACGCCCACAGCAAAATATATTAAAAGCTCCATTCGCTCGAACCCACGGCCAGATTCATTTTGTCGACAAATTAAATTAAGTGGTCAAAAAATGAAGAGGGAAAGAAATAGTATCGATAGGTTGTCTATTGCTAAAGAATGTGTAGATAGAGAAATTCGCGATGCGAATGTTTATTATAAGCTGTTATTTGAGCTAATTAATGGGCTTTTAGAAAATAAGAATTTTTATAAGAATTTTGATAAACTATTTTTTTATATTCGAGAAGCTTTAGAAACAAAATATGTTTTTGCTTTAGCTAAAATATTTGCTTCAAGTAAAGAGGAATCCCTGTGGAGATTGATTGTAGAGGTTAAAAAAATCCCGGATGTGGATTTCTATTTAAAATTAAAAAGAGAGCAAGGTTATATGCAAGGCCAAATAAAAAATGAAAGGTTGATTTTTTTTAATAGTTATAATAGTTACATTATTGAAATAAATAAAATTAAAAGTAAAATAAGTTTTTTGAGAAATACGCAAAGAGCGCATAATTATCCCCTATGGTCGAAGAAAGAAAAAATTACATGGCAACAAACTAAAGATTGGCTTTCTTTTGCTGAGAAAGTTTTCTCAAATTCGGTGGAAGCAATTTGTGAAAGCTCTCCTAGCCCCGGAAGCTTTGTTCCAGACGATTTTTCTACTGATATAAGGTATCTTGTTTCAGTTATAAAGACCATAAATTTGAAGTAAAGTAATGATTAGGAGCGGATGGCTTGGCTGTGGTTGAGCGGATATGGTGAAGATTTTATGGTTTTGCTGGAGCGTGCATAAGAAATTTTTTGGTCCGTTGTTTTAACCTTGGAGTGTGTGAGGAGTTACGCCGAACGAGAGGTCGCGTTGACCCGCGTGAGCATACTGCCCGAAAGTGAGGCGTAAACCGAAGCACACGGCAAAAAATTTCAGCACGCGTAAGCGAAACCATAAAAGCAGATAGCACCCCGCGAAAGCACAGACAAGACAGTGCCCGCTAAAAGCCGAGAATATTTTCTTGACACTTGAGCCTTTATCAAGTATACTTTTACTATAAGTAAGAATGTAAGGAAGTAAGAATATAAGGAAAGAGAGGGTAAAATGACTGTGATTGAAACCGCAAAAATTACATCGAAAGGGCAAGTAACTATTCCTAATCGTATCAGGAAACTTTTACATGTCTCAACCGGGGCTTCTTTAGCCTTTGGCTTAAGCAAAGACGGCATAGTTTTGTTGCCCTGCAAAGTTACTGCAGAATCGCCTTATACTGCCAGCGAATGGCTAAAGATTGAGAAATTGGCCTCTGCTAAGGGGAAGGTTTATAAAAACGTAAAAAAAGCCAAAAAACATATTGATGCTTTATGAGGTTTGGATTTAAGCCTTCTTTTGATAGGTCCATAAAGAGCTTTCGCGGTAGAGAAAAAGAAGAGCTCAAAACGGCTGCCCTTCAGGCAATAGATATATTATCACAAGACAGGATAATTCATAAAGGAGTCGGCTTAAAGCGCCTCAAAGGTGATTTTTGGGAAATCAGAAAAGGCCTTAAGGCGAGGATTATTTTTCGTTGGCAGGGGGATTTAGTAGAGTTTATCCTTGCTGGCGACCACAATGATATTAAGCGTTACTTAAAAAATATTTAGACCCGCCAGCTATTTACCGTAATAAAAATCCGGGAAAAATCCATAAAATTCAGGTTGATTTAAACGCAATTTGTGCTAAAATTATTAGTTCAATGATTAATATATATAAGGTAAGGTAAGGACATTTTCCGTGAAAAAGCGCTACAGCAAGGTGAATCGGGCTGATTTTGCCAAGGTTCCCGTGCGCGGTAGCAGCTTTACAAAATTCTTTGATTCGCTACCTAATATCCTGAA
>Ga0105164_10001473_pt1 | contig 15092 bp, 19 predicted proteins | sample VDWuncwatermetaG_FD_89674 | JGI IMG/M metagenome (GOLD analysis project Ga0105164, IMG submission 89674) | Wastewater microbial communities from Netherlands to study Microbial Dark Matter (Phase II) - VDW unchlorinated drinking water | ecosystem: Environmental > Aquatic > Freshwater > Drinking...
AACCTGTTGGGTGATCGGCGTCCTGGCGGCGGTCGAGCGATCATGCTCGGGACTGGTTCTGGCGCAGCGCACCGCCGTCTGCTGCGCCGCGCTCCCCGGACTCATCGCTTGTAGAGAGCCATGAGCGACGCCTTCGCGAGCGTATTGAAGTTCAGATAGAACCCGACCACCGCCGCCGCGGTGTCGGCCGTGACGGGGAGCGCCTCCATCGACACGGCGTGCAGGGTGAAGATGTAACGGTGCGGATGGTCGCCTTGCGGGGGACACGGGCCGCCGTAGCCGGGCTTGCCGAAGTCCGTCCGGACTTGGAGCGCGCCGGGCGGCAGCTTGCCGGTCGCGTGGTTGCCGGCGTCGAGCGGCAGGTCGGTGACGTGCGGGGGGATGTTGACGACGACCCAGTGCCAGAACCCGCTGCCTGTCGGCGCATCCGGATCGAAGCACGTCACGGCGAAGCTCTTCGTGCCGGCCGGAACGTCCTGCCAGCGGAGGTGCGGGGATCGGTTGCCGCCGCTGCAGCCGAATCCGTAGTCGGCGGAGAGAACGTGATCCTGGTCGAGGTAGTCGCCGTCGCGGAAGCTGTCGCTCGTGAGCTTCATTCATCGTCCTCCCTGTCGGTAGGAGAAGGTCGTCCCGTCGTGGGGGCCCGCCGGTGGTCGAGCTCGGATGGGGCCGGTCCGCCATCTCAGTGCCCTCCCAGGTCGATCAGCACCGGCACCTCGATCGCGGTGATCTGGCCTTTGTAGCGGATGTCCGCCCGGCGGGCCATGCGCGGCTGCTGACGCTCACGGCCGTTTCAGCCGCAGCTCCTCGGCCGGCGCCGAGAACGGGAACGCGGGGATCAGGTTGAGCGCCGGCTCCTCCACGCGCGGCCCGACGCCACGAATGAAGGCGTTCTCCCAGATGGGAGCGTAGACCACGCGCTCGTACAGGATCTTCTGGAGCTGGTGGAGCAGCTCCAAGAGCCCGGTGCCTTTCTTGTTCGCCATGTATCGCTCCTTCCGTCTTTCGTACCCGCGAGCTTACGCCGACGAGCCGAGCAGGCGCTGGCCGAGATTCGTGCGCGCTTGCGCGAGCCGCTCCTGCATGTCGGCCGCGACCTGCGGCTTCTCCGTGCTCGCAAAGACGTCGACCTCGACCTGAAGCGTCCCCGCCACCTTGTCGAAGGACGTCTGCGCGAGGTGCGACTCGATCCCGAACGCGGGCAGCCCGACGTCGAATCGCGCGATGACGTGCAGCACGTCTCCGGGCAGCCTCCGCGCCGTGCTCTCGCTCTTCTTGAGCCACGTGACTTCGGCCTTGACGGGGACCGCCTTGGACGCGCCACGCAGGTCGAGCGTGCCCTCCCCCTCCACGCGGAGCGTCTTGCCGTCCTCGAGCGCGGCCCGTCCGGCGGGCGCGCTGATGCGGCCGAGGGTGAACCGGACCGTCGGGTGCTTGGCGGCATCGAGCCAGCGGTCGCCGCGCATGACGTCGTTCATCATCGGAATGCCGGTGTCGAGCGACTCGACGGGCACCTGGAACGCGACGCGCGGCTTGTCGGCGACGTTGCCGAGATCGAGCTCGATCTCGCCGGTGACGTCGTTCGTCCGCACGAGGATGGTCTCGAGCGGCGCGCGGGACAGCACGGTGACGCTGTTGCGGGTCATCGGATCGTCGACGACGAACTTGGTGGTCGGCATGAGCTATTCGCCTCGCTAGAGTTTGGTTGGTCAAAGCTCGTAGAGTCGCGCGCAATTATCGCACAGCACCTTGCGCTTGCTGTCGCCCGAGATCGCCGTCTCGGCCAGGAACCCGTCGATAGCAATGCGGGAACCTTCCGGTTCAAGAGTCGCCTGCTCTTCATTGCCAACGCCCTCAAGCAGCATCATATCGGCCTCGACGAGGTCGACGACGGGATCTGGTCGATCTACTTCTGCCGCGTCCTCTTGGCCCGACTCGACGAACGCGACTTTGTTATCCGCCCGTAGGCGAACGTGCCGAGGCGCCGTGGGCGGCGCGACCATCCCCGAGCCGGGCGCGGCGAGAAATCGGGCTCCACAATGGCGCCAGGATCGACGATCTCCATGGGGGGTATCTCCCTATTCCCGTCCACGCCGTGTCCCACGGCATCGGGGGCGGTACGACCCCTGCATTTCACCCACACGACTGTCACCTATCCTCCCGGTCTATTCTGTTACTCATGTCCCCGACCGTTCACACTAAGATGCTTCCGCAGCAGCAGATTCCGGTGTCCGCGTGGATGGTCATCCACCGCTGCCACAATCTGAAAGCCGCGCTTTGCGTAAAACACCGGAGCTTGGAAACTGAACGTCGTGAGCAGGATCTGTCTGCAGCCGCGCCGGCGAGCCTCCTGCTCTGCGGCCCCGAGCAGCCTCGTCCCCAATCCGTGTTTACGCCGAGATTCCTCTACCCAGAACTGGCGGATCTCCAAGCAACCGCCCCAGGTATTCCCGCAGATGCCCGCGACGATTCGATCCCGCTCGTCCCTCACGAAGATCGCGAGCCACTCGCCGTCCGTGACGCCCGTCACGCTCGAGTTGAACTCGTAGAGTCGATCTTCCAAATACTGAACTTGCTCGGGCGTAGGCTGCGTCTCGATGACGAATTCGGAAGCACTCATCACTCCCACCTCGTTGCCAGCTAACGGCCAAGCTCACCTGCCGGGGCCGCTGCAACAGCGTGACGTCGCGCGAAACCGTAATGCGGCCTCGGTCAGGTGCAGCGCCTGGTTCGGCGACTCACTCAACCTGCCATAAGCCCGGGTACTCGGTGACGAACCCCGCGGCGTTCACCCGGAGATCTGCGACGAAGGTGCCGCCGGCGCTCTCGTATCGGTAGCTCGCCTCACCGGTGCGGCGGTAGAGCTGATCAAGCGGTTCCAGGGCGAAGCTCGGGAACCGTAGCCAGGCCGCCCGCACGGGCACCTCGGCACCGACGGCCAAGGCCAGCCGCCGGATCGGCAGCAGATTCGTGGACGGGCTGAAGTTGAGGTCCAGATCGTCGCAGCCTGCTACGGCCGGGCAATCGACCCCGTTGAGCCGCCATCGGCCGACATCCGCTGCGACTTCGACCTCGACGGAGGCAGCGCCGAACCAGCCGGTCACCCGGCCGGAGAGCGTCCGCCAGTCCGGACCGCACACCACCAAATAGTCCAGCCGACACGGCCGGCCGTCGCTGGCGAAGACGGCCGTGCCGGTCAGGTGCCACCCGCGCCCTCGGGAGAACAACCGGGCGGCCTCGTGGCCGGGCTGGTCCAGCCTCCGCCAGATGATCGACACGTCAGTCACGGTCTAACCTCCCCACTCCGCCAAGCCGCCGAACGCAACGCTCAGCGGCCGGGGCGAGCAGCGCGAGCCCCGGTCCGTTGGAGCGCCAAGTTCGACGCCCCGTCTCTTGCGGACGTGGATAACATGCCACTTTCGGTTCTGAGAGTCCCCCGCGTCTCGGTCAATCGATGACTCGCTCCGCGCGGAGTAACAGCGACGGCGGGATGGTGAGGCCCAACGCCTTCGCCGTCCTGAGATTGATCACCAGGTCGAACGTGGTCGGCTGCTCAACAGGAAGGTCGGCAGGCTTGGCGCCTTTGAGAATTTTGTCCACATAAGTGGCTGCGCGACGGAAGATGTCGAGACGGTTCGCCGCATAGCCCATGAGGCCCCCAGCCTCCACATGTTCGAGGATGCCGTAAATGGACGGCAGTCCGCTCTTTACGCTGAGATCGGCAATCCGTCGTCGCTGGCCAAGTAAGATCGGGTCCGCAAGCACAACGAGAGCCTCGGCGCGCTCTTTCTTGATGGTGGTGAAGACCGCATCGAGGTCATCAGGACCCTTGACGTCGAAGGAAAGCAGTGTCACGCGCAACGCCACAGCTGCCGATTGCGTCTCTTTCAACTGGACCGCGTTCGCGGGATTAAGCGGATTCGCCAGGACGGCCACACGGCTGAGCTTGGGGACGATCTCCTTGAGTAGTTCCACGTACTTGCCGTATATTTCCGGACCGGCAGAGAGGGAGAGCCCGGTCATGTTCCCGCCCGGCCGTGCGAGGCTCGTGACAACCCCGAGCTCTACGGGAGTGTGGGCTGCGAAAACAATAGGAACCTCTTTGGTCGCGTTTTTGGCAGCCTGGATGCCCGGCGTAGTGAACGCGAAAACGAGATCAACTTTGAGACGGAGTAGCTCGGCCATCAGTTCCGGAAGTTTTTTGCTATCCCCGCCAGCAACTCGGTACTCAATAATGATGTTTTGTCCCTCGATATATCCGAGATCACGCAAGCCCTGCTTAAATGCATTGCGGCGAGGAAGGTCTACAGAAACGGAGTCGCTAGTCAGATATCCGAGCCTGGGAATTTTCGTCGGCTGCTGCGCCGCCGCTGGCTGCGCCGCGAAAGCGAACGGCGAAACGGAAACGACAAGAGCGAGGGCCAGGACGCTGAGATGCATGACCCGCCTCCGCCGAATCTCCGCGGTGGCACGCCGGCGGTCGTTGCGATTGAATTCATCGACTCTCTTCACGCCCTTTCCAGCGCCCGGCGCCGCCATCCTCGTGGCGTTTGCGGGATAACGTTCACGATGACCGGCCGGTTGCCAGCGGCAACCGGTCCGGTCCATCGTGAAGTTAGACGCTGTCTTCACTTTGGTGCTGTTGGTTGCAACCGTTCCACCGGTGCCGGACGTTCCGCGCGCCCGTCGAGAATGCCCTGTGTGACGTCGCGCATGCGCTTTTCGAGAGTCCGACGGGCATCGCGAAACGTCGGCTGGTCGAAAACGGTGATGTCGACATGTCGCGCGAGTTCCTCGCCGAGCACGAAGCCGGTAGCTGCGAACGCGGCAGCGTTATATCTCAAAGAATCGGATAATTCCTTGGTGCCTGGCGGAACATTCCCAGGAACCACAGCAGCCCACTCGATGACCAATCGATTGTATCGGTCCTGGAGGTCTACGACGAGGCTTCCGGTTCGGACGTACACCTCGATGAGCGAGACGACTTCTGGAGGAAGTCTAGCCATCACTCTGTCGTCCTGAAGCGCCGCCAGTGCCATTGTGAGGCTGAAGCGGTTCATAAGCGCCACACGCTGCTTTGCATCCACGGTCACGACGTCGCGCACGCGGAGTGCGGTATCCCAGTTGGCCTCGGCTTCGCGTCGCACAAGAACGAGTCTGGTGAGAGTTGCCGCCTTGGCGGCGCGTTCTGACTGAAGGGAGCCCAGCAAAAATCCCAAAAACGCACCGACCAGGGTTGCGAGCAGTGTATGTGCAAGCTGAGTGCGGTGACGAGCGTCGGTTGGCCAGAGAATCCGACGGGCGGTGCTCCACACTGTTCGGACTCGAGCGAGACGCGCCATGCTGGCTGTTATGCGGCTAGACAGTATGACTTCCGCGAGGTGAGGCTGACCTCCGGCGCTCAACGCGGGTTAGCCTCGAGAGGCCAGAGCCGCCGTGTGCTCTCGGCACACTACGAGCGTGGAGGTCAGCCATGGAACAGTCTAGCAAGAGCCTGTACGTCGGTCTCGATGTCCACAAGGAGTCCATCGCTGTAGCGTACGCGCCGGAGGAGCGGGCGGCGGAGGTCGTGTCGCTGGGCGCGATCGGCACGCGGCAGTGCGACATCGACAAGCTGATCCGGAAGCTGCAGTCGAAGGGCGCGACGCTGGTGTTCGTCTACGAGGCCGGGCCGTGTGGCTACTGGCTGTATCGCTACCTGACCCGGAAGGGACTGGCCTGCCACGTGGTGGCGCCGTCGCTGATTCCGCGGAAGCCGGGGGACCGAGTGAAAACGGATCGGCGCGATGCGATGGCCCTGGCGCGCTTGATGCGCAGCGGGGATCTGACGTCGATCTCCGTGCCCCAGGTCGAGGGCGAGGCCCTGCGGGACCTGAGTCGAGGCCGCGAGGCCGCGAGGCCGCGAGGACGCGATGCAGGATCTCAAGCGGAGCAAGCGCCGGCTGAAATCGTTTCTGCTGCGGCAGGACATTCGCTACGCAGGCCGGGCCAACTGGAACGCCGCCCATCTCCGCTGGCTGTCCGAGGTGGTGTGTCCGACGGCGCCGCAGCAGATCGTGTTCCAGGAATACGTGCGCGCGGTCACCGAGCAGCAGGAGCGGCGGCAGCGCCTGGAGACCGAGCTGCACGAGGCGGTGAAGAGCTGGCGCCTGTACCCGGTGGTCGAGGCGATCCAGGCGCTGCGGGGGGTGGAGCTGACGGGCGCAGTGATCTTGATCGCGGAGCTGGGCGACCTCACGCGGTTCGACAACCCCCGCCAGCTGATGAGCTACCTCGGGCTTACGCCCTCGGAGTACTCGTCGGGGCCGCACCGGCGGCAAGGCGGCATCACCAAGGCCGGCAATACCCACGCCCGGCGCGCGCTGGTGGAAGGCGCGTGGGCCTATCGGTATCCGGCGAAGGTGAGCCGGCATCTGCAACTGCGGCTGGAGAAGGTGCCGGCCGAGGTCCAGGCGATCAGTTGGAAGGCGCAGGTGCGGCTGTGCAAGCGGTATCGGCAGTTGAGTGCCCGCGGCAAGCACGTGAACCAGGTCGTGGTCGCCATTGCCCGAGAGATGGCGGCCTTCGCCTGGGCGATCGCGCGCCTCGTGCCGCTGGCCTCGTGACCCTCCACCGAGCGTGGACGGCCGTCGGAGCCCCGTCATCGGCGATGACGCATCGCGCTCGGGCGCAGGAAGGCCCCCTTGTTCATCGCGGGGCTATCTCGGTATCCCCCTCGGGGACGCCGAAGAGGCGACAGACGTCGCGCGCTCGATTCCGATCGCCCGCGGCGCGCCCACGAGGTTCGGCCAGCAAGACGCCACCCAGCGGTGAAAGTGCAGAGACGGTGATCACGATCTCGAGTCATCGGCGGAGGCGCAGCCCCGGTATCGGCGCAATCTTCGAGCGCGTTATGAGGCTTCGACCCTCGCCCCTAGAGCGAAGCAGGCGCCGCGACGGACACCAGTAAGGTGGTACCCAACCCACGAATATCAGCATGATCAACCGTCGCAGTTACAGGCTCCGTCTCTTCCGGTGGCTCGAGCACCTTCGATGAAGCGAACCCGCAAGAGCCGAGGAGCGAACGGCACCCGCGATCCGTGCGTCACGGTGACCCTTGACAGTGGAAGTCATATCAACACCCGCGGTCAGCGGCCGGAGGGCGAGCAACGCGAGCCCCCGGCCCGCTGGAGCGCGAAGTTCGAAGAGCCGATCGCCGACGGAGCTACGGTCGATGTGATGGCGGATTGACCCTTTTGATCCTCCAGCCTGGCTGGCCTCCGCTGAGGCGGGTCAATCAAGGCTCCTCACGGCCCCTGGATCGTGGCTCACCAACACGGCGACTTTCCACCCGCCGCTCGTCTTGCGCAGGACGTAGATGACGCCGATTCGGTCCAGCTCCTGCCCGTCCGGCTTATATCGCACATAGAGTGCGTTGGCCTCAGCTAGGTCGGCACCGAGCTGCCTGACATGTAGCTGAGTGTACTCATTTCGCCCTTCCCAACCCCGCTCTTTCAGGCGCTGGTAGAGCGACTTCAACCACGCGTCAACGTCGGCACGAGTGGCCAAGACGAGAGTTCTCGCCGCAGTAACTAGCATCAACGGCTCGTCGTAATACGGGAGGACGCGCTGCGTGTCGAGGGTACCAAAGGCAGCAACGTACTCTTTGAGCGTTCTGGTCACTGCCGTCTTCTCGTCCTGAGCTTCGGCGAACACCACAGGGGCCATCGCCATCAGCAACAGCGAGAAGACAGCCGCCTTGTGACACGTCGTGGAGGAAAGGGCGATCCTCGTGATCATGGTGTCACCTCCGCCTTGCTCGAACCTGGCGCCTTGGCCTCGTAACGGCCACGCTCGGTCTGCGAACTCGATGTCGCAGGAACTCGCTAAAACGGCGTAGGTTGCGAGCCCGGACAGGCTAGCGCCGTTCGACGGGCCGGGTAACGTAAGAACTTCGCGCGCCGCGGTGCCTCTTTGTCCGGTAGTGCGACAGAGGGCGTCCCCGCGTTACGCTGACCGGTGATATCCGGAGCGCGGCGTCTGTAGTTCGCGGCATCGATGAATCTGGACATCAGAGAATCGGCATCCGATCGGCCGGACTTCGGACGCCTGCGGGGCCGCGATTGAGCACGTGCGTGTAGATTTGCGTCGTGCTCACGTCGCGGTGGCCGAGAAGCTCTTGCACCGTCCGGATGTCGTAGTTGTCCTCGAGCAGGTGGGTGGCGAAGGAATGGCGGAAGGTGTGACAACTCGCCCGCTTGGCGATGCCGGAGCGGCGGACGGCCTCCTTCACGGCCCGCTGGAGCACGGATTCGTGGAGGTGATGGCGGCGGCGCTGGCCCGTCTCACGGTGGAAGTAGATGCGCGTGGCGGGAAAGACCCGCTGCCACGCCCACTCGCGGCCGGCGTTCGGGTACTTGCGCCCGAGGGCCCACGGCAGTTCGACCCAGCCCGCGCCGTGCCCGAGGTCCGCCTCGTGCTGCCGTTTCACGAATTCGAGATGGCGGGCAAGCGCCGGCTTCACGGCGTCGGGCAGCATGGTGACGCGATCCCGGTCGCCCTTTCCGGCGCGTACCACGATCTGATTCGTGGCGAAGTCCACGTCCTTGATCCTGAGGTGCGCACACTCCAGCAGGCGGAGGCCCGCGCCGTAGAGCAGGATCGCCATCAGGCGGGGCGGGCCTTCGAGCCGTTGGATGACGGCACGGACCTCGTCCCGCGTCAGGACGACAGGAAGCCGCTCCGACGTCTTTGCCCGCACGATGCCGTCGAGCCACGGCAGTTCCTGCTCCAGGACGTTGCGGTAGAGAAAGAGCAGGGCGCTCAATGCCTGGTTCTGCGTGGAGGCGGCCACGTTCCCTTCGACGGCGAGTGAGCTGAGGAACTGCGTCAGTTCGGCGGCGCCCATGTCCGCCGGGTGGCGTTTGCCATGGAACAGAATGTACCGGCGGATCCACGCGACGTAGGCTCTCTCCGTGCGCCGGCTCCCGTGGCGAGCCCGGAGAGCGGCGCGGACGCGTTCGAGGAGTCGGGGTTGACGCGGCGCGGGTGGAGTGGCCTCCCTCAGGACGAGAGGCGCTCCAGGCATAGTGCTGTACGAGACTCTGAGCGCCGTCGTTGGGACCACGATGCGGGCATGATAGTGCCGGAGACAACGATAGGCAAGGTGTGAACGATCTGATACGGGCGTGGTCGGTTGGCTAACTAACCGGCGACTTCAGACGCAGGGCGCGCGCGGGTCAGTCGCTCCACATACAGTTCCAGCACGCGGTCCGCGTTCACGTCGACGCACACCGTGACGTTTGGTTCCCGGCCGAGCTGGCCGCGGACATCGGCGATCGTCTGACCGGTGGTCAGCTCGCCGCGCACTTCCACGTCGACGTAGAGCGCCTGGGTGGTGAAGAGCGTTCCGTCGAGGACGTAGGCCAGCGCCGTGGAGTCGTGGACAGGCATCGCGGGGCGGCCGAGGCGCCCGCTGTGATACTGGAAGTAGAAGGGCGTGATGGCGGCGAGGAAGTCGGTGACGCGGGTGTGCGCCTCGTGGAGGCGCTCGAGCCGGTCCGCCGTCATCAACGTCTTCGTGGTGACGTCGGGCCCCACCATCGTGATTGGCCAGCCCGCGTGGAAGACGATGCGCGCCGCCTCGGGATCGTGGTGCACGTTGCTCTCCGCCGTCGGGCTCACGTTGCCGCGGCCGATCGCGCCGCCCATGACGACGACCTCACGCACGCACCCGGCGATGACAGGCTCCAGACTCACGGCCAGGGCGAGATTCGTCAGCGGACCGACCGCGAGCAGCGTCAGCTCGCCCGGCGACTGCATCACCCGCTCGACAATCAGGCTCGCCGCGGGCGTGGCGATCGCCGCGCCGCGTGGGGACGGCCGGCGGGCGTTCCCGAGTCCATCGTCGCCGTGGACGTGGACGGGATACTTCGCGATCGCGGGCCGCGTGAGCGGCTTGGCGGCACCGCGCGCGACGGGAATGTCCGTCCGTCCCGCGATGTCAAGATTCGTCAGCGCGTTACGCGTCGTCGTGTCCACGTCGCTGTTGCCGAACACCGTCGTCAACGCTTCCACCCGCACCTCGGGCGATGCCAGCGCGAGCTGGATCATCATCGAGTCGTCCACCCCGGGGTCGGTGTCGATCAGCAGACGGCGCATGCGGCCGTTCTTACCGGCGCGAAGGCTCGGCCGGGGGCGATGCGACCACGGCGAAGCGAATGTCAGAATCCTCGCGGCGTGCCGTCAAGCGGGTTCTTGTGTGCGCGCCTCGCCGTGCGGAGCGGGCCCGCGCAAGGGTGCCTGTCCATCGCCGCTACTTCGCCGGGATCACCGGCAGCAGGACGTGGGCCGGGCGGTCCGGCCCGGCGTGCAGGGTCACCTCGCCGCCGAAGACATGCGCCGGGCGGTCGCCCGGATCGTCGTGGGTGAAGAGCCCGACACCGACATAGGGCTTGAACAGGCCGAAGCTGACCGGGTCGCCCTGGTACTCGTAGTCCTTGCCGCACACCGTCACCGCCAGCCGGTAGCCCTTCGGCACTCCACGCGTTTCTCCTTACGGCCTCAGGAACTCGCGCACCATCCGGGCGACCGTGTCGGGTTGCTCGAGATGTGGGGCGTGCCCGCAGTGGTCGACGCTCTGCGCCTGGGCCCCCGGGATGCGCCGCACGAACTCGTCGGCGTAGATCGGACGCACGAGTCGGTCCTCCTTGCCCCAGATGAGCAACGTGGGCGCCTGCACGCGGTGGATGCGCTTCTTCAGCCCCTTGTCCGGGATGGGCCAGATGAACTTCCCGGTGGCGCCCATGGACCACACGAGCCGCACACGGGCCGCGGCCACAGCGTCCTGCGGCTCGGACGGCCCAAACATCCGCCTGGCGGCGTCGCCGTCGGGATCGCTGAAGATGTGAGCGCGAAGGGCGTCGGGATCCAGCACCATCCAGTTGATGACCGGATCGGAGTCGCGCCAGAAGCCGACAGGGTCGATCAGGATCAGGCGGCCGGCCCGCCGCGGATACGCGGCGGCCATCTCGCACGCCACCATCGCACCGAAGGAGTGGCCCACGAACGCCGCGCTCTCGAGTCCCAGTGCCTCCAGCAGTTCGTCGTAGCAGAGGATGAGGTCCCACAGCCCGTCGAGGGCGTAGATGTCGTCCGGCGCGTCCGGCGTCGTGCCCGGGTGCTCGGGGGCGAAGACGGTGAAGCTCCGGGCCAGCTCGTCCAGGAACGAGTCCCAGGTGAGGCCCCACGGGCCGTGAAAGAAGACGACCGCCGGCCCGCTCCCCTTCGACAAGACCCTGATGTGGACCTGGCCTTGCCAGACGGAGTGCGTTTGCTCCCGCGTCATGCCTGGCTCGCGCTGACCCGGGCGACGGCGCGCGGCGTCGCCGGCTCTCGCAGCCCTTCGGGCCACCAGTGGTTCACCCAGCCCTCGTCGTCCCAGACGTCTCGCAGATGCGGCAGCACCTCACGGGCGAAGAGGTCGATGTTCTCCAGGGTCAGTTCGTGAGGCATCGAGCCGATCTGCAAGAGGACCATGAGGTTGCCCACGCGCAGGCCCTGGATGACCTCTTCCCTGAGCCGGTCGCGAACGGTGGCCGGGCTGCCCGCGATGACGTATCCCTTCTCCACGAAGTCCCGATAGCGCAGGCCCTTGGGATTCTCGGCGCGGCGCACCGGATTGGCCACGGTTGCGACGAGGCTTCGGTAGTCCTGGTTTCCTGGCGGGGAGAACCAGACACCGGGTACGTGGAGACACTTGTGGTAGAAGTACTCGACGTGCCGCGCGTACTTTTCCTCGGCGCACGCGTCCGTCTCGGCGACGGCCACCAGCTGCAGGAACCCGGCGCGGTACGGGTTTGCGTCTCGCCCTTTCTCGGAGACGACCTGCCAGTATCCCTGCATCATCGTTCGGGCCGAGCGGGCGCCCGAGTAGCTGAGGAAGCAGTAGCAGACGTCGTTCTCGACGGCGAAATCGAAGGTGCTGATGCTCCCCGAGCCCGGCACCCACACGGGTGGATGGGGCTGCTGGATGGGGCGCGGCCACAGATTCACGTTGGCCAGCTGGTAGTAGCGGCCGTTCCACGCGAAGATCTCGCGGGCCTGCCACGCCTTCAGCGTCAGCGCGAAGGCCTCTCGGTAGCGCTCGCGGTGCTCCATAGGCGTGACGCCGTAGCAGAGGTTGACGTCCATGGGGCTGCCGAGCGGTAGTCCGGCGACAAGCCGGCCGCCGCTGATGCAATCGAGCATGGCGTACTCTTCGGCGACCCGGATGGGTGGATTCGAAGTCAGGAGCGTCGCGCCCATCTGGACGATGGCGACGTTCATGCCATTCGTGAGCTTCGCCAGCACGCTGCCCATCAGATTTGGGCCGGGCATGAAGCCGTACGCGTTCTGGTGGTGCTCGTTGGTGCAGACGCCGTCGAAGCCGGAGCGCGCCGCGTACAGCAGTTCGTCCAGGGTCCAGTTGTAGTACTGCCCCACTCTGCGCGCGTCGGCCAACTCCCACCATGGAGGCGTGACCCAGACGGAGTGGTAGCGCTTTTCGAAATCGACGGGCAGCTCTCGGTGGGGCATCAGGTGGAACGCGCTGATCTTCATGGGGACTAGCCTCCCAGCTTGTGCGAGAGCCTGTCCGCGACCGTGCGGAGCTCGCGCGCGAGCGTGTCCACGTCGATCTGCCGGATCTGCTCGCTCACGCCCACGACGACGACTTCATGGCTCACCGTTCCGCCTGCGCCCCTCACCGGAGCGGCGATGACGGTCACTCCCCGGATGTCGTTGCCCTGGTCGACGGCGTACCCGTTGGCGCGCGTGACCTCCATCTCGGCACGCCAGGCGCCCAGCGAGGGCGGCCGGTCCCAGCGCAGCGCGCGGAAGCGACGCTCGAGCGTGGTCCATGGATGGCCGCCGAAGGCGGCGATGCAGCGCCCCGATGCGCTGATCAACGCCGGGAAGCGGCTGCCGATGCCGACGTGGAGCCGGACGGCGTGATCCGAGCGTGAGATGGCGACTACGACGATGTGCTCGAGCCCGATCACCTGCACGTGACGGTCCTCGGTTCATCCCAGACGCCTACCCTCGGGGTCGAACACGTAGAGACGTCCGCCGCGAACATCGAACTCCACGCTTGCGCCCTCCTCCACCCGGAAGCCGGGATTGGCCACGGCGATCAGCAGGCGTTCGGAGCCGTAGTCGAGATAGACCAGAGTTTCTTTCCCCAGCGGCTCCACCAGCGTCACGCGGGCGGGATGGCCACCGACCACCCCGTCGAGTCGCACGGCCTCGGGCCGGACGCCCAGGGTGACCGGTCCGTCCGGAATCTCCTCCATCCCGTCGAGAGGGACATCGTTCCCGCCGAACGCGAAGGCCGGCCCATCCGGCTTCCGTCGGACCTCACCGGCGATGAGGTTCATCGCGGGGGACCCGAAGAAGCTGGCCACGAACTGGTTCACCGGCTCGTAATAGATCTCCATGGGGGTCCCGACCTGCTCGATCCGGCCGTCCCGCATGACGACGATGCGGTCGGCGAGGGTCATCGCCTCCTCCTGGTCGTGAGTCACGTAGATGAACGTCTTCGACAGCCTGCTGTGCAGGGCGTCGATTTCTGCCCGCATCTCCTTCCGGAGCTTGGCGTCCAGGTTGGAGAGCGGCTCGTCCAGGAGAAATGCGCTCGGATTGGTGACGAGGGTTCGGGCCAGCGCCACGCGCTGGGCCTCGCCGCCGCTGCACTGCGCGGGGAGCTTGGCGAGGAGGTGTCCGATGTGCATGGTCTTCGCCACCTGCTCGACCAGCCCCCGGCTCTGAGTGGCGGGAACTTTCTTCATCCGCGGGCCGAAGGCGATGTTTTCGTACACGGTCTTGTGGGGGAAGAGGGCGAGGTTCTGAAACACCATGCCGATATTCCGCTGGCCCGGCTCCAGATCGTTCGACGGCCGCCCGTCGATAGAGATCTCGCCCGACGTCGGCTCCTCCAGGCCCGCGATCATCCGTAGAGTGGTGGTCTTGCCGCAGCCCGACGGGCCGACCAGGACCAGGAACTCGCTCTCCTTGATCTCCAGATCCATGGCCTGGACCGCCACCGTTCCCTTGAACTCCTTGCGGAGCTTCGTCAGCCTGATTTCGCCCATCCCTCTACCTCTTCAGCATCCCGAAGCTGAATCCGCGAACCAGGTGCCGGTGGATCGCGTAGCCGATGACGATCAGCGGCACCGTCACCCCGATGGACATCGCCTGCTGCCACCCGTACAGGCGCCCCTCCGTGGCGCCCTCGTACTTGCTCAGCGCGACCGGGAGGGTGGAGATGTGGGTGGCGGAAAGGGTCAGGGCCAGGAGGTACTCGCTCCAGGTGAGGATCAGGACGAACATGAAGGTCGCCACGACGCCGGAACGGATCAGGGGAAGGACGACCTCCCAGATGGTTCGCAGGCGCCCAGCCCCGAGGAGCTCGGCCGCCTGCTCCACCTCGACCGGGATCTCGTCGATGAAGCTCTTGGTCATCCACAGGGAGTAAGGCAGCGTGGAAACCACATAGATCGTGATGAGGCCCACGTAGCTATCCAGGAGTCCCAGGGTGGAGTAGTAGATGAGGATCGGAACCGCCACGACGATCGGTGGGATCATGCGCAGCATCAGGAAGCGGAAGAGGGTCCGCTCGCTGAGGATGCCGTAGCGCGACACCCCGTAGGCCAGGAGCATGCCGAGGGCCACCGAGAGCGCCGTCGACGTCCCGGCGATGAAGACGCTGTTCAGCAGGGCGTGGAACGGGGTCTGGATCGACGCCGACTGGACGTACTGGGTGTCGAGGAGCTCGCCGAACCAGGCGACGCGGTAGTTGTTCAGGGTGAAGGGGTTCGGGAACCACGTGGGGGGCCACGTGAACCACTGGTAGGGTGGCTTGAACGAGGTCATCACCGACCAGAAGATTGGGAACAGGACGACGACGAGCCAGAGGCAGAGGACGACATAGCGCCCCGCGCTCACGAGCCTCCGCCTCGTTCGTCTGGTCATGGCGAACGCCGGTAGAGGGCCTCCAGGGCCCGCTTCTCGCGCAGGAGGATACGGATGCAGACGTAGACGATCGCGGCCACGATGAGAAGGACGAGGTAGGAGAT
>Ga0105164_10001474_pt1 | contig 15090 bp, 11 predicted proteins | sample VDWuncwatermetaG_FD_89674 | JGI IMG/M metagenome (GOLD analysis project Ga0105164, IMG submission 89674) | Wastewater microbial communities from Netherlands to study Microbial Dark Matter (Phase II) - VDW unchlorinated drinking water | ecosystem: Environmental > Aquatic > Freshwater > Drinking...
CGCCCGAAATATATTTACTCTTGAAGGTAAAACTTTTAAAGTCGAGAAAATCGACGATTATAAAATAAGGTTCGTCTTGCCCAAGAAGTTTGCCCCATTTTTGATGGGTATGTCGCAGGAAATTATGCCCAGGCACATCCTGGAGAAACCGCTTAAGGAAGGAAAATTTAATTTTGCCTGGGGAGTCGATACCCCCGCCACTAATGTTGTCGGAACAGGGCTATTCAAATTAATAAAATATCTACCCGGCGAGAAGGTAATTTTAGAGAAAAATCCTTTATACTGGAAAAAAGACGCCCGCGGCGGGAGGCTGCCTTACATAGAAAAAATTGTCTATATTATTATCCAGAGTCAGGACACCGCTTTCTTGAAATTTAAAGAAGGTGAGATTGATTATTACGGCCTGCGAGGGGAAGACTACCCGGACTTAAAACCCAAGGAAAGCCAGGGCAATTTTACGGTATTTAATACCGGCCCGGCTTTCGGGGAAAATTTTTTAGTCTTTAACCAGAATCTCGATATTAATCCCCAGACCGGAAAACCCTTTGTTGAATCCAAAAAGTTGGGCTGGTTCAGAAATCAGAAGTTTCGCCAGGCGGTTGCCTGTGCCATAGATAAAAGCTCTATTATTAATATAGTCCTGAACGGACTGGGTATAGCGCAGTATTCGAGCATGAGCCCGTCTTCGGGCTTCTTCTACAATCCTAACGTAAAGAAGTCCGAATACGACTTGGAAAAGGCAAAAGCGATTCTCAAAGAAGAGGGTTTTATCGCTAGGGATGGCGACGGGATTCTGGAAGATAAAGAAGGCAACCGGGTCGAATTCAGCCTCTATACCAATTCCGGGAATACCGAGCGCCTAAAAATCGCCCAGCTTATTCGCAAGGATTTAGAAAGAATCGGGCTGAAAGTCAATTTTATTCCTTTGGAGTTCAATCTTTTAGTCAGCAAACTCGATTCCACCTATGACTGGGATGCCATAATTTTAGGATTTACCGGAGGGATTGAGCCGCATTTCGGCGCCAATGTCTGGCGGTCTTCGGGCCAGCTTCATGCCTGGTATCCGCGCCAGAAAAAACCTTCCACCGACTGGGAAGCGCGGATTGACGAAATTTTTAATCAGGGGGTGCAGGAACTAGACCGAAATAAACGAAAAATACTATACGATGAGTGGCAGGGAATTGTTTCTCAGTATCTTCCTCTGATTTATACTGCCCTGCCCTTGAATATTTTTGCCGTGCGCAATAAATTCGGCAATCTGTATCCGACTTCCTACGGCGGAGCGTTCCATAACTTAGAGGAAATCTACATCATAGATAAGAAATAGAATGTTACGTTTACCGTTAACCGTGTACCGTTTACCGTAAACGGTAAGCGGTAAACAGCGAGCTCCTATGAACCTAAAGCGAGCGGGTAAACGGTAAACGATACGCTAATGAAGGCCTATATTATTCGGCGTTTGTTTATTTCCATTCCACTTCTTTTAGCCATTTCTTTTATTACCTTTCTATTTATCCAGCTGGCCCCGGGTAATTATTTCGATACCCTGCGGCTCAATCCTCAGATATCGGAACAGACGATTAAATTATACGAATCCCAGTATCATTTAAATGCGCCCTGGATAGTCCAGTACTTTTGGTGGTTGAAAAATTTGTTGAGGCTTGATTTTGGCTATTCCTTTACCCAAAAAAATCCTGTCCTTTCTGTAATAAGAACGCGGCTGTCTAATACCTTGCTTCTATCGGTGACCAGCCTCATCTTCACCTGGCTGATATCTATTCCCTTAGGAATATTCTGTGCCGTAAAGCAATATCGCGCCTGGGACAAAATTTTTTCCGGCTTGTCTTTCGTCGGCCTGTCTATTCCCAGTTTCTTTCTGGCAATTATTTTACTCTTTTTAGCCAGTGCGAGTGGAGTGCTACCCTCAGGTGGGATGCGCTCGGCTAATTTCGAAGAACTCAGTTCTTTCCTGAAAATTCTGGATATTTTAAGACACCTGATTATTCCCACAATCGTAGTTTCCTTGGGCGCCATAGCTTCGCTCCAGCGGATTATGCGGGGCAATATGCTGGAGGTTTTACGGCAGCGCTATATTTTGACCGCCCGGGCAAAGGGGTTACCCGAGTCTAGAGTTTTATATACTCACGCCTTGAAAAATGCCATTAATCCCTTGATTACAATCTTTGGTTATCATCTCTCCGACATCTTAAGCGGTGCGGCGCTTACCGAAATTATCTGCAACTGGCCGGGCTTGGGTTCGGTAATGCTGACCGCGGTAAGGAGTCAGGATATATTTTTGGTTATGGGAGCGATGTTAATCAGCGGGGTTATGCTCATTCTAGGCAATTTGCTTGCCGATATATTACTTACCTGGTTTGATCCGAGGATTCGTTATGAGTAACACAGATGGGCACAGATTTTGGAACACAAATTACTACTAATTTAATACGAATTACCACAAATTAAAACACAGATGGGCACAGATACGGGAAAGCAAATAAGGACGCCGGGGCAGATTGCACTGGTACGCTTACGCAAGCATCGTATGGCTATAGTTGGATTCTGGACGCTTGTGGTTTTGTATTCTTTAGCCATATTTGCTGGTTTTATCACACCTTATAGCTTCGATAACGAGCAAAGAGAAAATTCATATACTCCTCCGACCAGAGTTCATCTGGTTGATTCCCGGGGTAAACTCTGGCCCTTTATTTATTCCTCGCGCCAGGAATTTGATCAATTCTACAACCGTATTTATTCTGAAGATAAAAGTAGGGCTTATCCGGTCGAGATCTTCCATCGCGGGGATGAATATAAGTTTTTGGGAATTCTTAAAACGGATTTACATCTTTTTGGAGTGGAGGAGCCGGCCCGTATTTACCTTTTGGGAGCAGACAGCCGGGGGAGGGATCTTTTCTCCCGCATCTTGCACGGGGCACGGATTTCTTTATCCATCGGCCTTATCGGCGTGGCCATTAGCTTTATTCTGGGGATGTTTCTGGGCGGCGTGTCCGGTTATTTCGGCGGTAAAATAGACAATTTAATTATGCGTTCCTGCGAAATTGTCATGATGGTGCCGGCATTTTATCTTATGCTTACCTTGCGGGCAACCTTTCCTTCTAATCTGAGTTCGGTCGAGGTCTATTTTCTTATCGTGGTCATACTTTCATTCATTGGTTGGGCAGGTCTGGCGCGGGTAGTGAGAGGGATGGCATTATCCTTAAGAGATAAGGAATTTGTCCTGGCTGCCCGGGCTTGTGGCGTAGGCCATATAAAGATTATTCTGCGGCATATTCTACCCAATCTATTTTCCTATATCGTTGTTGCTTTAACTCTCTCCATACCGGGATATATTTTAGGAGAATCGGCTTTAAGTCTGCTCGGTTTGGGTATCCAAGACCCCTATGCCAGCTGGGGAAATTTATTATCCGAGGCCATGGCCATAAGTGAAATACACCGGCACCCCTGGATTCTTATTCCGGGTGTTTTTATCTTTATTACCGTGGCTGCGTTTAATCTTTTAGGCGACGGTTTGCGGGATGCCTTCGATCCATATAAGACGATATTAAAGTAAATAAAGAAACCGGAAACCAGCCGCCAGAGGCGAGCCTCGCCAAAGGCGGGAGTACAGAAACCAGAAAAGTCTTCTCTGGTTACTGGTTTCTCTAAAGACATGGATAATTTATTATCGGTCAGAAATCTAAGGACTTATTTTCATCTGGAAGAAGGTGTAGCCAGGGTTATCGATGATGTTTCCCTGGAAGTTGGACGAGGCCAGACAACCGCCTTGGTGGGTGAGTCGGGTTGCGGCAAGACGATGTTGGCTTTATCTATTTTAAATTTGGTCCCTGGGCCCGGGAAAGTTGTGGGAGGCCAAATATTCTTCCAGGAGAAGAATCTTCTTAAACTATCCGACAAAGAATTTCAGACTTTAAGAGGAAAAGATATCGCCATGGTTTTTCAGGAACCGATGAGTTCGTTTAATCCGGTTTTAACTGTCGGCTTTCAAATTGCCGAGTCTCTCATTTACCATCGAAATTTATCGAAAGAAGAAGCCACCGAGGAGGCAATTAATCTTTTAAAAAAAGTCGAAATTCCCGAGCCCGATTTGAGATTTCATGATTATCCGCACCAGTTGAGCGGTGGGATGCGCCAGCGGGCCATGATTGCCATGGGTTTATCCTGCAAGCCCAAACTTTTGATCTTAGATGAGCCGACCACGGCCTTAGACGTAACCATCCAGGCCCAGGTTCTGGATTTGGTTAAGAAAATTAAAGAGGAAGAAAAGTTAACGATTGTTTTAATTACTCATGACTTAGCCATTGTCGAAGATTTAGCCGAAAAGGTGGCTATAATGTATGCCGGGAGAATCGTAGAAACAGGAAGCATAAAAGAGATATTTCTTGGCTGCCGGCATCCTTATACCGGGGGCCTGCTGGCTTCGGTTCCGGATTTGGCCCATCCAAGAGAATTCTTAAAGGCAATAAGGGGAACTGTTCCTGAGCCGTTAAATAAACCCGGAGGTTGTCCTTTCCATCCTCGATGTGAACGCAGGATTGAGCCCTGCGATAAAGCGTTTCCGGCAGAAATCAGGATAACCGAAACGCATTCGGTCGGGTGCTATAATCCCGTAGACGCGGATTTACGCAGATAGCAACGCGGATTTACGCAGATCAAAACATTATGAATATATTAGAAGTTAAAGAGCTAAAGAAGTATTTCCCGATAAGACGGGGCTTGTTTTATAAGACGGTGGGATATGTCAAGGCCGTGGATGGGGTCTCTTTTTTGTTAAACAAAGGTAAGACCTTAGGCATTGTAGGAGAAAGTGGTTCAGGTAAGACTACCCTGGCGAGATTGATAGTAAGATTGATGGAACCGAATGAAGGACAAATTTTTTTGAAAGGGGCTGAAATCACTCATTTCTCGGAAAGGAAATTCCGTAGCTCAAGAAAATTTGTGCAGATTGTTTTTCAAGATCCCTTTGGTTCGCTTGACCCCAGATTTACAGTGGACAGAATAGTTGGCGAAGGTATGGAGTTGTTGGGAAGTGGAGTTGCAGAAAGGAGAGAAAAGATTAAGCAGCTAATGGGTATGGTGGGGCTCTCGCAGGATGCCCTGGGTAGATTTCCCCATGAGTTTAGCGGAGGCCAGCGTCAAAGAATTAGCATTGCCCGGGCGCTGGCAGCCGAACCGGAGCTTCTTATTTTAGACGAACCTGTATCGAGTTTGGATTTATCCATCCAGGCCCAGGTAATTAATTTACTTTTAGAATTGCAGGATAAATTCAATCTTACCTATATATTTATTGCCCACGATTTGCGGGTCGTGCGCCATGTGAGTGACGAAATCTGCGTGATGTATCGGGGTAAAATTCTGGAGAAAGCCAGCTCCAACGAAATCTTCAAAAATCCACTGCATCCCTATACCAAACTATTGCTTTCGGCAATTCCTTTGCTTGGGAGAAAGAGAGACCTACTCGAAGAGGTTAAGGTTGAGGCTAAGGCTAAGGTTGAGGTTAAGGCCGAGGTCAAGATTAAGGAAAATAGATGCCGATTTTTAGAACGTTGTCCTGAGAAAGATAAGATTTGCGTAGAAACAGAACCAGAGTTGCAAGAAGTCCTGCCCGGACATTTTGTTTCCTGCCTCAAAAAAAACTAAGACTAGAGCAAGGGATATTTTTTTGAAAATTGTGACGGTGCCAGGCACCGTGTTTTAATTATTTGAAAAATAGAGAGTTACACTTCGTATATTGATACTTCTGATAAGATAATTTGCCCTAATTGCCTTCCTAACTTAAGACAAGATAAGGAGATAAAAACGAGTGCCTGGCACCGAAAGAGAAAATGTTTAAATTAAAGCCTGCCCAAAAAAATATTTTCCCGCCCTTGACAACCCCCAAAATATCAGCCTTTCAAAAATCTCTTGCCATCTTTAAGTTCGTTGTGGTATATTTGTGTCAGAATATATTCGTGGTAATTCGCATACCTATCTGTTGTTGGTGTAAGAATTCGTGGTAATTTGTGTTAAAGATGCTACGCAAAGCCAAAATTAGCGATGTCAAAGAAATCCAGCGGCTGATTAATTTTTATGCTCAGCGCGACCTGATGCTTCCTCGCTCCTTGAATGAACTGTATGAAAACCTGCGGGATTACTTTGTCGATGAAGAAAACGGTAAAGTCCTGGGGACTTGTGCCCTGCATATCTCGTGGGAAGATCTGGCGGAAATTAAATCCTTGGCAGTTGATGAATCAAAACAGCGCCATGGCATTGGCTCGAGTTTATTAAATCAGGCTCTAAAAGAGGCAAGGGATTTTAACATTAAAAGAGTATTTGTTCTAACTTATGAGCCGGAGTTTTTCCGCAAATTAGGTTTTAAAGATATAGATAAAGCTCAGCTTCCCCAGAAAATCTGGGGTGAATGTATCAACTGCGTGAAATTTCCTAATTGCCAGGAAATTGCCTTTATCACTGAGCTGAAATGAAAGTTACGTTTACCGTTAACCGTGTACCGTTTACCGTGACGGTAAGCGGTACACAACTACGAACGTAGTGAGGAGTGGGTAAACGGTAAACGAAACATGCAATTTAAATATAGATGAAATGAAACTGACTATTACCGAGAAAATTTTACTGGCTCACACGAAAGACAAAGAAATCCATCCCGGCAAATTTATCTTGGCTAGCGTGGATATGGCCCTGGGTAACGATATTACTGCGCCCATTGCGATTAAGGAATTAGAAAAGGCAGGAATTAATAAAGTCTTTAATCGCAATAAAATTGCCTTAATTCCTGACCATTTTACTCCGGCCAAAGATGTGGCTTCCGCAACCCAGGCAAAAATTTTAGCGGATTTTGCCAAGAAACATAACCTAAAACATTATTATGAAGTTGGCCGTATGGGCGTGGAACATGCGCTTCTTCCGGAATTAGGTTTAATCAAACCTGGAGATTTAATTATCGGAGCCGATTCCCATACCTGTACCTATGGCGCGCTGGGAGCATTTTCTACCGGCGTGGGCTCTACTGACTTAGCTGCAGTATTTGCCCTGGGACAGGTCTGGCTTAAGGTTCCGGAGTCAATAAAATTTATTTATTACGGCAAATTAAATAAATGGGTTGAGGGTAAGGATATTATCTTGTACACCATAGGTGACATCGGGGTGGACGGAGCATTATATAAGGCTATGGAATTTAGCGGTGAAGCAATTCGTAACCTAAATATCGATAGCCGTTTTTCAATATGCAATATGGCCATTGAGGCCGGAGGAAAATCGGGGATTGTTGAACCTGACCGTATAACGTTTGAATATCTCAGGAGAGTCAACAGTCAACAGTCCACAGTCCACAGAAAAAAACTATGGACTATGGACTATGGACTATGGACTGAATTAAATAGTGACAAGGATGCGAAATATAGTGAGGTTAGGGAATACGATGTGCGCAAATGGAAGGAACCGGCAGTGGCTTGTCCGCATCTGCCTTCCAATGTCAAACCGGTTTCCGAGTTGAAAGACATAAAGATTGACCAGGTGGTCATTGGTTCCTGCACCAACGGCCGGATTTCGGACTTAAGGATTTCGGCAAAGTTACTTAAAGGTAAAAAAGTCCATCCCTGTGTACGGATGATTGTCATCCCTGCTACTCAAAGCATATATCTTCAGGCCATAAAAGAGGGTTTAGCTGAGATTTTTGTCAAGGCCGGAGCAGTTTTTTCTACGCCCACCTGTGGGCCATGCTTAGGCGGACATATGGGGATTTTAGATAAAGGCGAGCGCTGTATCGCTACCACCAACCGCAACTTCAAAGGCCGTATGGGCCATTCTGACTCCGAAGTTTATCTCTCCAATGCCGCCGTGGCCACTGCCTCGGCAATTAAAGGTAAAATCGTCCATCCAGAAAGCTTAATTAAGATAATTTAGTCACCCTTGACGATTACTAATTAATATGTTATAAGTTAGTTAACTTAGATAAATTTATTATAAATAATTATCTTTATTAATAAACAGGAGGTGAAGAAATGGAAAAGAGCGTAAAATTCTTAGCAGTTTTTATTGGCTTAATTTCTCTGCAATTTTTCTTTCAGGTTAACCGTGCTTATCCGCTACTTCTTGCCACAGAAAGGCCGGCATCAAATATTCCGGTTACTTTTAAACTTAACAGTTCCCCGGCTACACCTATTGGTGAACCGGATTTGTTCACCCTGCTTAATTGGAAGGATTGGGTAGTTAACGTAAATTTATTAGTTTATCAAGGCAGTCAACACGAAGCAGAGCCTGATTCAGGTGTTACTTATCCGGAAGGGCAGATTAATAAAGTCATCGATCAGTCGCTACTGAGCAATATAAGTCAGGCAACTAATTCGGAAGTGATTGCAGTTGGTAAATTCGATATTGCCTCGGAATACACTCATTCAAAATCCGGAAAGCAAAAATTGGGTAATGAGGAGCTTTTTGTTGCTTACAGGTATGCAGGCAAATACTATCTGGAGGTACACGCTTATCTGGAAGATGTGACTCCCAAACAGATACTTAAATTTACCAGTATGCCTTTTCCGGATGGGTATAAGCCGTTGGGTTTTTTAAATCACGAAGGTAATTTTTATCTTGTGGTTGAAGATGCCCAGAAAAAACGGTATGCCATCCAGTTAGTGATGAATGAGTCCGGACAAATTGCCTTACCCCAGGATAGCCAGGGGGAAAAATACGGAGCTTTATTCTTGAACAAGGATATCAATGTGCAAAACGGTCTTACCTCAGCAGGCAGTATTGATGGGATTGCCGCTTTGTCGGGCATTGATCCCCAGAAATTTAACACATCTTTAGGTGCTTTAAAAAACAAATTGGTAGCCGAAGGATATATTGTTAAGGATGCGGCTTTATACCGTTCAAAAAACGATAATGCGGGGATTGATTACAACCTGGCCGTGGCTTTGGTTAAAAAGAATAATGAAGGAAAGGTTGAGGAAAACAGGGTAAATATCTATGACCTAATTTATGATAAAGAAACCGGCGGGATTAAGCTTGAATTAAGGGAACATTTCAGTGAGCCGCCATTTTCTTATGCTCCGGATGCCGAAATTAACGGTATCAGCGTTATAGATTCCGATAATGAAACTGACCAGCAGGAATTGGTATTTAACTTTATTGATTCTCATGTAGGTATCTGGGTGGCGAACTTAGTTAATAAAGAGGAAGTTGGTAATTATGGAGATTTGGAACATAATCCAGCTGTGCCATCTCCGGAATCACCTGTATCAAGTCCGGCTCCAGAGCAACCCGGACCAGGTCCTGCACCTACACCGCCGCCACCTGGCCCCGGTCCCACTCCCGAACCACCTGGGCCGAACCCCACTCCAGAGCCACCAGAACCAGGTGCGGGAGGAGGAACCATAGGGTACTGGAAAAATCATCCAGATGAATTAGCCAAGATGCTTGAGAAAACCGGAGGAATTGATCTGGGATATACTAAAATTACTACTGTAGAAGAAGCACTCAAAATACTTCAGAATGCTAATGCAAAAGATCCCAGAGATATGCTGGCTGCGCAGCTTCTAGCGGCAATATTAAATGTCGCCAGCGGAGCAGGAAGTCCTGATATCCAGCAGAGCATTGAGAATGCTCAACAGTTCTTAAAAGACCATCCTCCGGGGACACCTCTTACGGAACAAGAAAGAACGGAGGCGCTGGATTATAAAGATAAATTGGACTCTTTTAATAACACTGTTGATAGTCAAGCCAGCGAAGGTAAGGAAGGTAAAGACGGCGACAAGGACAAAGACAAAGACAAGGACAAGGACAAAGACAAGGACAAAGACAAAGACAAGGACAAGGACAAGGACAAGGATAAAGACAAGGACAAAGACAAAGGCAAAAACAAATAAACTAAGAAGTTAAAATAAACCCACCTTGGATATCTAAGAAAGAATGCCTAAATTATTTCCTCTGGAAAGTCTTTAGGTTTTTGTATTGATTCCCGCATCATGCTTTTCCTTTATACTTTTCCTTGCAATTCCACCTAATTTTGCTAAAATAAATGAAACCACCCTTGACAAGCTTGTCAAGGGTGTGGCTGGGTTTAATTCACACAGGTAAGTTGTGTTCGCTTCGCTCCATAACTTATGTGCTCATTAAAATTAAAAGGACGAGCCTGGATTTTTGGAAACGATATCAACACCGACGAAATTATTCCGGCGAAGTATCTGATTACGAGCGAACCTGAAGAACTAGGTAAGCATCTGTTTGCGGATTTAATTCCTAATTTTTACCAAAAAATTGCCAAAGGCGATTTTTTGGTAGCCGGGAAAAATTTTGGGTGTGGCTCCTCACGCGAACATGCGCCCTGGGCAATTAAAGGATGCGGAGTATCCTGTGTCATTGCGATAAGTTTTGCCCGCATATTCTTCCGCAACGCCATAAATATCGGCCTGCCGATTTTAGAATGCCATCAGGCAAATGAAATCAAAGCAGGAGATTTATTGGAAGTGGGTTTAAAAGAAGGAAGGATTAATAATGTAACCCAGAATAAAATTTACGAGACCCAACCCTTTCCGGAATTCTTGCAGGAACTGGTAAAGCGGGGAGGGTTGATGAATTATGTTAAAAGCCGTTATGCTCGTTGAGCTGGTTATTCTCGTTAATTTAGCTTAGACGAGCTAAACGAGCCAAACCAGCCTAACGCGCTAAACAAACTAAAGGAGTTAAATGGGCATACATAAGATTGCAGTGATTCCGGGAGATGGAACAGGTCCGGAGGTAATCCGGGAGGGACTGAAGGTGCTCGAGGCAGCAGCCAAGATTAACAAATTCAAATACGAGACCAAAATTTTTGATCTGGGCGGGGAGAGATACTTAAAAACAAGGGAAGTTTTGCCCGAAACTGTTTTTGCCGAGATAAAGAAGTTTGACGTGATTTATCTGGGGGCGATCGGACATCCGGATGTCAAACCCGGAATTTTAGAGAGAGGAATCCTTCTTAAATTACGATTTGATTTAGACCAGTATATAAACCTCAGACCGGTTAAACTCTATCCCGGAGTCTGGACCCCTTTGAAAGATAAAGGGCCGGAGGAGATTGACTTTGTGGTTGTGCGAGAAAATACCGAGGGCTTTTACGTCGGTGAGGGAGAGTTTAAGAATAAAGGAACCAAAGATGAAATCGCGCTTCAGGTAAGCCGCAACACCCGTAAAGGAGTGGAGCGTTGTATCAGGTATGCCTTTGAGTTTACGCGTAAGCGTAATAAGAAGAAAAAATTGACGCTTTGTGCCAAAACCAACGTTTTGAATTATGCCTCGGATTTATGGTGGCGGGTATTTCAGGAAGTAACTAAAGAATATTCGGACATCACTACCGATTATGCCCATGTGGATGCTACCTGTATGTGGATGGTGAAAAACCCCGATTGGTTTGATGTGATTGTTACGGATAACATGTTTGGTGATATTATTACTGACTTGGGAGCGATCATTCAAGGTGGTTTAGGAATTGCTGCGGGAGGAAATATCAACCCCAAAGGCATCTCCATGTTTGAACCCATTGGTGGCTCTGCTCCTAAATATACCGGCAAAAATGTAATCAATCCCCTGGCTGCCATCTGTGCTATAGGAATGTTGCTTGAACATATGGGAGAAGAAAAATCTGCCCAGATGATTGAGCAGGCAGTGATTGAGGTTACTTCCAAAAAATTGAAGAGCTTGGCAGCCGGTAAGATGGGCTATTCCACCTCCGAGGTGGGGGATTTGGTGGTTAGCTCGCTGAATAAACCAAATTCAACCGCGTAGGTTGAATTCTAGGTAGGGAGTTATAGCATGGTAAAAAAGAAGTACAGCGTTGTAGTCGTAGGTGTGGGTGTGGTAGGAGTGGAGATGCTCAGGGTTTTGCGCCAGCGTAAATTTCCCGTAACCCAATTAAAGGTTTTGGCCCGGAGTGCAAGAAATATTATAGTTAATGGTGAAATTTATCCGGTCAGAGAAATTAAGCCCGAAGAATTCAGGGGTTACGATATTGCCCTTTTTGCTGGGACCGAAGGAGAAAAAGGCGCCGCAGTTACCTATGCGCCTGAGGCAGTAAAGCAGGGCGCAGTAGTCATTGACAACGGCGCGGATTTCCGGATGGACCCGAAAGTGCCTTTGGTTGTTCCTGAAGTAAATCCCCAAGATGTAAGCCCCGTTAGAAATTGGTTTAAGTCAAAAGCAAAAGATATTTCTAACGGGGTAAAGAAGCACAGGCCAGAAGGCCGTGGTTTGGCTTCCCATAGCCAAAGCCATAAGGGAATCATTGCCAATCCCAATTGCTCGACTATCCAGATGGTCGTGGCTTTGTGGCCGATTTATAAAAAGGTTGGTCTTAAAAGAGTAATTGCCACTACTTTTCAGGCCGCCTCAGGCGCAGGAAAAGGAGCAGTGGAGCAGCTTATAGAAGAGGTTGTGGCAATATCTAACCAAAAGCCTTTTAATGTATCCGTACCCGTACACGTAAACGTAGATAATAAAATTCTGCCGCAACAGCTTGCCTTTAATGTTTTTCCCCATATAGGTGCTTTCGGCGAATGTGACTACACCTCCGAAGAGTGGAAGTTAGTAAAAGAGACGCATAAGATTATGCACGATGATAAAATCAAAATCTCGGCCACTACGGTGCGCGTTCCTGTGCGCACCGGTCATTCCGAGGCAGTTTACATTGAAACTAAAGAACACATCGAGCCTGATGCGGTCCGTAAACTTCTGGGGAAATCTCCAGGCCTAAAAGTTATGGATGCGCCTAAGAACAATCTGTATCCTTTACCCAAGGATGCCGAGGGAAAAGATGCAGTCTTTGTTGGACGTATACGTAAAGACCCCTTTGTGAAAAACGGCCTTTGGTTATGGGTGGTAGCGGATAATCTGCGCAAAGGCGCGGCTACCAATGCGGTGCAGATTGCGGAACTGGTCATAGAATTAAAGAAATAGTTGCGTTTACCGTTTACCCGTCCCGCCGTTGGCGGGACTGTTTACCGCTTACCGTTTACGGTAAACGGTACACGGTTAACGGTAAACGAAACATTGTTTAATCATTTAAAGTAATGTCTCGACCGAGAAAACCGCGTGATGCCTGGAAGACGAAATTAGGCGTGATTATGGCCGTGGCCGGTAGTGCCGTGGGCCTGGGAAATTTCCTGCGTTTTCCGGTTCAAGCCGCTTCCAACGGCGGGGGAGCCTTTATGATTCCCTACTTCGTGTCGCTGTTTTTGTTCGGTATTCCCCTGATGTGGATTGAGTGGACCATCGGTCGCTACGGAGGAGGATTCGGGCACGGTACAGCTCCGGGAATATTCCATACCCTTTGGGAGAAAAACCGCTTTATCAAGTATTTCGGGATCATTGGCATTTTTGGGCCCCTCTTAATCTTTATCTATTACACCTATATAGAATCCTGGACTCTCGGATATAGCTTCTTTGCCCTGACCGGAAAATACGCCCACATCAGCGCTGCAGCTTCCATGCGGTCCTTTTTAGCCGGCTACCAGGGCCTGGAGAAGAATCAGTTCTTCTCAAACCTCAGCTGGGCATACCTTTTCTTTGTGGTTACCTTTCTTCTCAATATCTGGGTAATCTATCGCGGAATTTCCGGGGGCATTGAACGGTTGTGTAAGATTGCCATGCCGGTCCTTTTTGGCTGTGGCATCCTTCTGGCCATTCGAGTACTCACTTTAGCCATACCTGATCCCACTAAGCCGGACTGGAATATTCTCAAGGGGTTAGGGTTCTTATGGAACCCGGATTTCAGTGCTTTAAAATCTCCCAAGGTCTGGCTGGCGGCTGCGGGGCAGATATTTTTTACCTTGAGCGTGGGAATCGGAGTAATCCTTACCTATGCCAGTTACTTATCCAAAAACGATGATGTGGCTTTATCCGGGCTTTCCGCGGCCAGCACCAACGAATTCGCCGAGGTAATCTTAGGCGCAAGTATCGTCATTCCGGCAGCGTTTGTTTTTTTCGGCCCGGTGGAAATTCAGAATATTGCCCGTTCGGGTGCATTCGACTTAGGTTTCGTGACTATGCCTCTGGTTCTGCAGAAGATTGCCTTTTCCCAGTTCTTCAGTTTTGCCTGGTTCCTGTTACTTTTTTTAGCGGGAATTACTTCCTCCATATCTCTCGCCCTGCCTGCGGTTTCCTTCTTGGAGGATGAGTTTAATATCGACCGCAAGAAAGCGGTGGGTATTTTCAGCATTGCGACTTTTGTTTTATGCCAGCCGGTTATTTTCCTGCTTTCCAGGGGAGTGGTTAATGACCTGGATTTCTGGGGAGGCACGTTTTGCCTGGTGCTTTTTGGGACAGTCGAGACAATCCTATTTGCCTGGGTCTTTGGCATGGAGCGGGCCTGGACCGAAATGCACCACGGGGCAGATATCCATATCCCTAAAATCTACAAATTTATCATTAAATATATCACTCCTTTGATCTTGCTGGCGATTCTGGTTTCCTGGATTCTGGGTAAGGACGGCCGCGACGTCATATTTATGCGTAATGTCGCTCCGGAAAATAAAATCTATATCCTGGCAACCCGCATTCTTTTAATACTTTTGCTGGCTGTCCTGGCAACTTTAGTCAAAATTGCCTGGCGCCGTCGCCGCCTTAAAGCAGCTCAAGAAATCCTCGGCCTGCACAGCGAGCATAAAGGTTGAATTGCCATATTGCCGTATGGTTATATTGCTAAAACCCGAATAGATTTAAATTTTGCTTAAAGAAAACATGAATCTGGGCGGATGGATTTTTATAATTTTTTCTTGGGGGATAATTATTTCTTTAACCGCATTCTGCTTTTACCGGGTATTTAAACCCAGAAAGTAAAATATGAAAAATCTCTTTGTTTATATTATCTTAGGTATCTTAGGTTTAGGGCTATTTATCGGCCTTTATAACCAGACCTATCCTACTGCCGCAATAGAGCTGAAAGTTCCTAAAGAAAAGGCGGTTGAGCTTTCGCGCGTTTTTCTTAAAAAGGCCGGGTATGGTTTAGATAAATTTAATCCCACGGTTGTTTTCTCCAACGATGATAATCAGGTATTGTATCTTCAGAGCGTCATAGGAATAAAGAAAACCAATAAGCTCATC
>Ga0105164_10001476_pt1 | contig 15083 bp, 13 predicted proteins | sample VDWuncwatermetaG_FD_89674 | JGI IMG/M metagenome (GOLD analysis project Ga0105164, IMG submission 89674) | Wastewater microbial communities from Netherlands to study Microbial Dark Matter (Phase II) - VDW unchlorinated drinking water | ecosystem: Environmental > Aquatic > Freshwater > Drinking...
GAACATTAAAAAAGAATGATAGCCGCGGACCAAAATCATCAATCTTAAGTCCCCGCGCGAGCGCGGCTTCGACATAAGTGATGCCGTTGGCCAACGTAAACGCCACCTCTTGAACCGCCGTGCTCCCCGCCTCTCGAATATGGTATCCACTGATTGAAATGGTGTTCCACTGTGGAACCTCATTGCGGCAGAACTCAAATAAATCACTAGTGATCTTTAGACTCGCCTTGGGAGGGAAGATAAAGGTCCCACGCGCAATATACTCCTTAAGGACATCATTCTGAATGGTTCCGCGCAATTTCTCTCGAGGCACCTTCTGCTGATCCGCTACGGCGAGATAAAAACTAAGCAGTATGGCCGCAGTCGAATTGATGGTCATCGACGTGCTCACATCGGCCAAAGGGATTCCGCGTAGTACAATATCCATGTCTTCAAGCGAACTGATCGCCACACCGACCCGCCCCACTTCTCCGACCGCAAGCAAGTGATCCGAATCGTAGCCCATCTGAGTGGGCAGATCAAAAGCGATGCTGAGTCCAGTCGTCCCCTGAGAGAGCAAATATTTATAGCGCGCGTTGGCTGCCGCTGCGTCGCCAAACCCAGCGTACTGCCTCATCGTCCAGACTTTTTTCTGGTACATGGAGGCGTGGATTCCACGGGTGAAGGGATACTCTCCCGCCCGTTCAGTCAGTCCCTCAGAATCATTTTGTTTAAGCATCTAGCGGAGTGTAGTGAAGGTCTAGAGCAAACTCAAGCGAGTACTAGTAGAGCGGCGTGCCAGTCCATCTCACGAAATACTTACGCAGACTCCACAAGGCAAGCCCACCGATGATCGAAGAGCTTAAAGTAATTTCTAGAAAACTTAGTAATCGACTCGATGATTCATTCGACTCAAACACCGTCCGAATTCCCACTGAAATAACCACTGCGATCAGAATCAGACCCACCCAACGAAGTGCAAAACCATAAAAACCTCCGAAGCTCATGCCCGCATCGTGGCGCTTTAAATGCGGTACAAGAAGCCCCCACAGGACCACACAATAGAGAATAATTCCAAGAGTTCCAGCAAGAGCCAATCCAAGATGCGCGTGTTCTTTAGATAGAATCGAATAGAGCGGAATCACAAGCACGCTGATGAGACTGCCGATCAGTGAAGGCAACCATGTCTTCTGAGCCGAATAAAAAACCCGAGCAAGCAGGATCTGGGCCGTCCAGAAGAACACCCCAAACCCAAACACTTTAACCGTTTGGGAGGTTTGAAAAAGATCTGCGGATGAAAGTTTTCCGCCTCCATAAACAAATTGAGTGATCGGCAGTGAATGGACGATAAGAAGCACAGACGCCAGAGGGGCCAAAGCCCACAGTTTCTGAAGCTCTCGGATCAAGGTCTGATGGTACGTCCCGAAATCTTTCTCAGCCCAGAGCCGGGAGAGGTAGGGAAAACTTGCAATGCCTGCCGCCTGACCGACAATTGCGACAGGAATTCTCATCTCGGTCCGCGCGTAGGATAACCAACTAATCGCTCGAGGCTCGAGCATCGAAGCAAAATATTTCGTGATCCATTCGTCCGTCACGACGAGAGAAAACCCTAACGAGATCGGCAAGCTTAACCATAAGTATCGACGAATGGCCTTCCACACTTCTGAATCTAAGGAAAAAAGAGGGATCGCCGAATACCCCAGCTGTTTAAGTCCCCACCACTGAAGAACTCCGTGGCTAAAAAAGCAACCCACGGTCACACCTATACTAAACCCTAGCACTCCATGGGTCTGATGCAGCAAAAGCCCAAATACAATGATCCCAAGATTGTAGACGATTGGCGCCAACGCCGAGAACAGAAATTTTCCATGGGTCTGTTGAACCGCGATCGCTAGCCCACCCCAATAGAAAAAGAATTGCGCGGGTAAAATAATCCGAAGAAGCTGAGTCAGCAATTTCGATTGCTCAGCATTAAACCCAGGCGCGATGAAAGCAGTCAGATTCGGTGCCATCCACTCAGCCATCGCAATCAAAATCACGATCACTAGGCCCATCCAGGAAGCAGCCGCTCGAAACACTTTCTGTCCCTGGGCCTGATCAGCCTTCAGATACGGCGCTAAAATTGGAATGAACGAAATACTCAAGGCTCCCGCAGCCATCAAGTAGTTGATAAAATCAGGGATCGTAAACGAGGCGTAATAGACATCCGTCATTTCGGTCGCCCCGACCGAGCGCGCCAGAATCATTTCTCGAAAAAAACCAATGACGCGAGATAGCACAATGCTCGCCATCATGAGTAGCGAAGCTCGTTGAATTTGCGACTGTAGCTTATCCGCCATTCACGGCCCTTATGACTGGATGCGCTTAGCGTTTTACCGAAGAGTTCGCTAAACTAGTGATTAGTTCCCCTACATTTTAGTCTCTCCGCGACAAAAAGCTACAACCATTCGAAATCAAAATGAAATACAAACTTTCTGAACCTGTGCTTGTTCATTTATACCCTAAAGATGGGCCAGGACTCTGCCTAAAACTTTATCCGCAACGAGTGCTAAAAATCGGATTGTTAATTTCGCTTTTTGGTCTTCTGACGTTAAGCGGAAGTTTGCTCTTCTTTCGAGAGATCGAAATTAACCGAAATCTCCATGAAAGGCTGATGGAGTTGCAGAACTGGAAATCATTATCTCAACTTCAGATATCGTTGTTTCAGCCGCCGACCGCCGTAGAATCTCCGATACCCCAAGCCGTTGAGCGCCGTCTTCTCAGCACCCCAACTGTCACCGCAAAGCTCAATGACCTCAGTCTCGAATGTGCCCAAGGAATCTGCCAAGTGGGTCTGACATTAATTCCCTCAACACCCGGGTCGGCCACTGGCTCCTTGCTCTTAATCCTTGAAGCGAATATCTCCAAGATTGGCGCAGCCGCGGCAGAAGAATCATCCTACCAACGGTATATTCTATCGCCTGGGGGCAAGGTCCTTGAAGCGGTGGACCCCAACGGCCTCGCTGCATTTGAGAAAAAAGCCTTTCAGTTCTCACGTATCTTAGAAACGGAAACTGAGTTTAATCTCAAAGACACCTACCACCCGATTGCGATACACGCCTACGTGTTTGACGCAACAGGTCAAGTGATTCACCACGAACGAAAAGCCATGAAAGAATCGCCTCATGAACCCTCCTATTAATTTTCCCACTTACCTAGCAGAGGGAACCCGCCTGCAGGGAGATTTCTTCTTTCAGTCTAGTTGCGTTATTGACGCACTGATCGAAGGGAATATCACCCAACAAACGCTTGAGTCTGTTCGGATCGGCGTCAACGGTTGGATCCACGGATCAATCTCAAGCCAGGGCCCGATCACCGTAGAGGGGCGCGTCGACGGCAATCTCTTCTCAAGCACAGAGATCAAACTCAAACCGACTGCCAAGGTCCGAGGCACAATCATTGCCCCGTCGATCCAAATCCTTCCGGGCGCCATCGTTGAAGCACAAATCCACATGCAAACCAAGTCAGTCGCCCAGAAAAAAGCCGCCTAACCCTACGAGTCAATTCACTCCAAAAAGCCCTGATCTCATTGCAGTCTATAGCCGATAAGTGTCTTGATGGTGTCTAAAGAATCTATCAGCCCACGCTTGGTCATTATTGAAGGCCCTGAAAAGGGAAAAGTTATTCCTCTTAAGCCAGGCAATACCATTCTTGGCCGCACCCAAGGCGACTTCATCATTTCCGATCCACGCATGTCGCGCTCGCACGTTGCACTTCAATTTGATGTTAAAAATCAAAAGGTCGAATTCACCGACCTCAATAGCCTAAATGGCACGGTGAGAAATCTGAACCCCGAAGAGAGCGGTGTCCTAATCGACGGAGATAAACTTCAACTTGGAAACACGATCCTGGACGTGCAACTCAACCCCGAACCGACCCACACTCATGCCGCTAGCCTGGCAAGTTTAAGTTTGGCCAAAAGTGATTTAAAGCCTCTTTCCGACAGTGAAGCATCGGCAATCTCTGAACCCCACGTGAAAGAGCCAACACCCTCTCAACCAGAACCTAGGTTCAAAACTGAGCCGCCATCCTTGTGGATTAGTCGAGCTTCAGAATTTACCCAGAGCCGAAACGGTCGATTTGCGATGGTTGGCATTGTCCTACTAGGAATTTGGATACTCCTTCCGACCCAGCGACATCAACACAGCTCATCACAATCCCCAACCGTTGAGAAAGTTTCGGTAGCGCAAATCCCCGACGCTGAACTCGCCGAAGTGACTCGGTATTTTACGACTCAGAATTGGCCCCAGGCAACGTCTCGAGTGATCGAGTTGATGCAGAAATATCCCGACGATTCCCGAGGGCATCTATTAGCTGGTAATATCTATCAAGCTCAGAAACTTTATGAACCCGCGATCCAGGCTTTCTTAAAGGCCCATGAATTCACCCCGACAGACCCCCTGGTCCACGCCCATTTACTCAGAGCCTATATTCAGACTGGCCTTAAGGACGCAGCCTCCAAGGAGTTGGGCCACATCGACACGATCATCAAAGAGGGAAAGGCCCTGCCCGCGCTCTACACCGAAGTCGGAGAACTCTTCTTAGAATTTCCAGAGCTCAACGAACCCATAGAAAAAGTCTTTATCATCGCCAAGGCTCTTCAGAACGATATCGCCCCAGAGCACCCAGTGGGTTACAAACTTGAAGCAAAATACTACTTACAAACAAATAAACCTGACGAAGCCATGGCCGCTCTGGAACACGGGTTAAAAATTAACCCTCTTGATCCTTGGCTCTTTGAGCAAACGACGCTCACCCGCATTGCCCGACAGAATTTCTCAGCTGCCGTCACCGCAATGGTGAACTGGCTGAACGTCCAACCCGGGGGAGAGACAGTCCTGAAGGCCGCACAGAAAATCGAAGATCCCCGCGAAAAAATACTACTGTTCGCAAAAGGCATCTACAGTGAAACAAACCCTCAATCCACTATGGGCTATAAATTTGAAGCGCAGCTTTACTTTTCTCAGAACCGAGCAAGCGAGGCGGGAGGAGCGCTAGAGCGCGCGCGCAAACTTGCTCCGCAAGATCCGTGGCTTCTAGAGAACCTCGCGTTTGCACGACTCGCCCTCAATGACATCGATGGGAGCATAAGCATCATCGAAAACTGGATGACCATGTTCCCTTCAGCCACCAAGCCACTGCTCGTGATGGGGTACCTTAAATTTAATCAGGGAAATTTTGCTGGAGCCATACCATTTCTTCAGAAGATTATTCAAATGACATCGGAACGCACAAACCAACCCGATTACGCCGCAGCTTTGCATCTGATGGGGCAGGTATTTCTCAAGCAGGATCAGACCAAGGAAGCTAAGTCGTACTTCTTCCAATCCTGCCAATATGGATTTGCACCCGCATGCCAGCATCCACTCATTGCCAAAACACCGCCACCAGCCAACGAAGATAACGCTCCGACGGTCGGCGCCGCCCCAGCCGCCGAAGCTGATAAACAACCGGCCTCGACGCCAGAGCCAGATCCAAAGCCTGAGACAGCGCCTGCGCCCGAAGCTCAACGAGAAACGCAATCCTCGAACGAGCCCCCTACCGAAGCCGAACCAACCAACTAAGACTAGGCCTCAGCGAATGCTCCGATGAACGGTTTAAAGAATCGCAGAGTTTGTCGTTGAATTTGCCATTGAGGTTGTCGCGGAGTTTGTCGTTGAATTTGTCGCGGAGTTTCGGTTTCGCGACGTCCGGAGACTGTCAGCGAGCAAATCACGGTTTTAGACCGGCCTGCTCAATCCATTCGCACGCACAATCACCTTTTTGCGATGCCCTCGGGCGAATGGTTTCTTTCTCAAAAGTAGCCATTCGCCCTAGAATTTGGCTGAAGTTCGATCGTTGTGCGAATGGATTGAGCAAGGCGGCCCCGTGCGTAATTGATGACTAGATCGTATCCGCCTGTCGCGAAACCGAAACTCCGCGACAAATTCAACGACAAACTCAACGCTTAACCGAAATTTACGGCAAATTAGCCCACTAATGCATTTGAGAAACTGCTTTCTCGAATCGTCCTAGACTTGGCGTCTAGAGAACAAGTACTGTGTCTTTCAGTTGACACAGAAACGAACCATTATTGAGCTTTTGATTGCCTCGGTTTTCTGGGGCCTGAGTTTCATTGCAGTTCGATTCGCCCTAGAAAGCTTCAGCCCACTCTATTTGACGGCGTTTCGTTTTCTAGGAGCCTTTGGAGTCGTACTCGCTTTTCATTTAATTTCAGCCAAGCGATTGATCCCCCATCCAACCCATCAGTGGAAGCTCAGTGTGCTACCCGGAGTCCTTCTTGGGGCGACCATCGTGCTCCAAACGGCGGGCCTTAAGTTCACCAGTGTTTCCCGGAGTAGTTTTCTAACGAGCCTGTATGTCGTTTTCGTCCCTCTGATTCAGATTCTCATCACACGCCAACCAATCTCTAAAAACCTACTCACCGCGATCTCGGTCGCTCTCATTGGGATGGCTTTGCTTTGCCAAACGAGTTTAAGTGGCGGCTGGAATATCGGTGATAGCCTTACCCTGCTCTGCGCTGTGATCGCCTCGGTGCATATCCTTGTCATCGGCCGCTCGGCAAAGATCATCTCATCCCCGTTTCAGTTTAATGCACTCACCAGCTTCTTCTCAGGGATCATCCCCCTAGCGTTAGCCTTTTGGCTTGAACCACCACCTTCCGCAATCACCCCGTCCGCCGTGCTTGGATTACTTTTTCTCATTGGACCTGCGACACTCATCGCATTTGCCGTTCAGGTCCGCGCGCAACAAACCTTATCTGAGTCAGTTGTGAGTTTTTTCTACCTTCTCGAAGCGCCTATTGCGTCCTTCTTTGCGTACCTTATTCTGAGTGAAAGCCTTAGCCTCATGCAAATCTTGGGAGCAGGTCTGATACTCGTCGCCTCAAAACTTGCCCTGAGGTAGAATTCACCTATGCGTTGGGTAAAATGGATAGGCGTCATTTTAGCGATTACTTTCTCTGTCGGTGCTGAGCCTACATTGCCGACAGAAATTATTTCTCGGCCTGAAGTGGTCGCTCCGGAACAATTAAATGCGCCCCCCACTCAGGCCGTACCGGATGAGCCGGAGTCCCCAAAACATTCCTTTGCCCCCATCGCTGGTTACAACCCGACCTATAAGGTGTTTTTTGGAGCAGGGTATTTTCTAACAGCCCCTCCCATCAATTTTGGAACTCATTTTGTTATCACCTTTGATCGAGTCTACCAAATCATGACGCGCTTTAAGCACTCACTGAACGATCGTTGGTCGTATGGGTTTGATGTCGAATACTCAAGTGGGTTTGACCCCTACTATGGGGAAGGCGGTGAAACAAGTGCCGGTTCACTCGTCAATATTTTCGGAACGAAGATCCTAACGACAGCTCGACTTGCCTACCATCATAATGAGCACGTCACGGTTGGCCCGCTATTCAACTTTAGACTTCGCCGAGAAACGGACGTCAATGGCGATGCGAATATTCGTCTCTTCCCTGATAGTGAGAGTGGCGGTTTCGGATTATTTCAGCGCCTTGATTACCGAGATAACGAAGATTTCCCTCATTCTGGTTTTTTTCAAGAATCCTCATTTTATATCGTCCCTAAAGCCTTGATTTCGCTCGCCGGACAAGATCATTTTGCTCAAGGGGATCTTGACTTGGCCTTTTACCATGAGATCCAAGGCGACTTTGTCATTGCCGCCAAATTTCAGGGAGGATTTTCTCTCGGGCAACCAAACTACCTATACAGTTTTAGAATCGGAGGCACTGATTTATTGCGTGGGTATCTAGAAAACCGTTTCCGAGGCCGCCACTTCTACCTTCAACAGACCGAAGCGCGATTCCCTCTATGGAGCATCTTCAGTGGCGCCGCCTTTGTCGGATTTGGAGATGCGACGAACGATGTTTTGACTTCAACCAAAATAGCCTGGGGCGGGGGCATTCGCATCGGCCTGCCTCCAGACTATGTCAAGGTTGCAAGAATCGATGTGGGTTTTGGCAAGGATCAATTCGGGGTCTTTCTTGATTTCGGACAATCCTTCTGATTACATAACTAGTACGGGGAGGGGTTATGGGGTTTATTGGGGTTATTTTCTGCGCGATCGTTTTTACTCTGACTCAAACAAGAGCCAATGTCGTTGTCGACACTCAAGTCTATGCACCACCACCGACAGCGACTAACCAGCATCTCCGCCGACTCATCGAAAGCGAGTCGCTTGACGCTAAAGGCTGGCAATTGCCTACGGATGGCCCCGCGCCATGGCCTATTTCTGCTGAGACGTTTAAAGCCCTAGCGAAGCCAGAACAAGCTAAAGTCCTTGAGACTTTAGCGACGTACCACGATCGTTACGTGCAAAGTAGTTTCCTTGTAGATGTCGACACTCATTTCAACTCTCTTAATCAAGAGCCCATCATTCTGAGACTGGGCATTAACCTTGCGCAATTAGCTCATTCCGTTGCTGCGGAAACTCTTCTCTCGTCTTACGCGCAGAAATGGGCCACGCGGGAAAGCGCAAACGACGGGCCCAATTGCTACCACACCTCGATGGCGTCCATCTTTAAAGAATGGAAAAAGCATCGATATATGAGCACTGAGGAATTTAATTGCCATCTTAACACTTCGTTCAAGGAAATTAAAAACCCCGAGCAATGGGGAGATCTCGTCCGATTTGGCAACCGAGACTATCCTACCCATGGATTTACCTACCTCGGCACCGACCGACGCACTGGAAAGCAGATTGTCTTGACTAAAAATGGCTACGCCCAGAGTTACTACCTCTTTATGGACTACGACGACGTGATGACCATTTATCATCCCACGGATGTCAGCTACCACAGAGCCTTTGAGCAGGCGATTGATCCAGCTAATGAAAAGAGCGCGCCGTGTTATCCGCAATATATCGAAACGAGCCAAGCTATTAACCTCAAGGACATCGCCGATGCAGTTCTTGAATACGGCATCCTTAAGAATCCGCTATCAAGTCTGAAGCCCATCTCTTTACCATAGAGAAATCTTGCTTTATGATAGTCCATTAACTTTAAGCCTAGGAGGCCAGTTCAATGAAACAACTACTTTGGATGATTGCCATCACGATCCCTTTAATAAGCTGCACCAACAAGAGTGCCCTCAAAAAGGTATTACTTGAAAACCCAGAAATTATTTTTGATGTCATTGAACAACACCCCGGTAAGTTCATGGCGACCGTTCAGAAGGCCAGTGTCGAAGGCCGTAAGCATGCTCAGAAAGAAGCTGAAGAAGCCGAGGCAAAGCAGCTTGACGAAGAGCTGAAGAATCCAAAAACGCCTGAGATTGCCGCAGACCGCGCTGTCTTGGGAAAACGAGACGCCAGCATTGTTGTCGTGGAATACTCGGATTTTCAATGCCCCTATTGCACACGCGGGTACACAACGGTTCAGGAACTTAAAAAACGGTACGGTGACAAACTCTTATTCCAATTCAAACACCTACCTCTCGAAGAGATCCACCCCTTGGCAACGCCGGCGGCAAAACGCTTTGAGGCAATTGCCATGCAGAGCGCTGAAAAGGCATACAAGTTTCATGACCTAATTTTCGAAAGCCAAACCCGCCTTAATAAAGATGGCGAAAAGTTTCTCGATGAAATGGCTAAGAAAGCTGGCGCAGATGTCGCTGCGATGAAAAAGGAAATGAATTCCGATAAAATAGCCGCACGCCTGGCTTCCGATAAAGCCGAAGCCACTAAGTACGGGATCCAAGGGACTCCTGGCTTTGTGGTTGCGGGTGTCACACTCAAAGGGGCCTATCCCATCGACGCCTTTGAGAACATCCTTAAGAAACGCGGCTTAGCCGGCGACGCAAAATAATTAAACCTAACGCCTACTCTCGATCCATTCGGGGGTAGGCGTTTTTTTTCGCCTTTATTGGACGCGTCGCGCATTGAGAAATTTTCGACATAATCCGATCAGCAATCATGACTCAATTTAAAATTGCTTTCATGATTCTGGCTTTAGCCCTAACCCAATCCTGCGGACGTGACGGACAAGACGCGCCGTTTAATGATTCTGTCGCCGAGCCCATCGATCTAACCAATGCAGTAATCAAAGCCAAGGCAACGTTCGAAATTTTGACTTCCGACGCTACGGATCTGCCAGAAGCTCGCCTAATCAGCGTAACGCAGCCAGTTAAAGTGACCGCGGACCCAAACGTCCAGTTCACGATCGATAATTCAACTTTCAAGCCACCCACGATCACCAATGCCATCTTGAATTTTGGTAATCTGAAAGTCTCGAATCTCATCGACAATGCCCTCAGTGTCTGTGGCATCTCCGGAACCGACCGGTGCACGAACGCTGCGATTAGAATCTACACCACCGGAGTCGCCGGGCCTGGTCTGTGGAATGATGCGGGTGGATACGGAGCGCCTATGAAAGCAAAGTTAAAAAAAGCGCTTCCTATTGGCCTTGATGTCGCAGGGGCTGTGGTGATGCAAACCCTTGCTATCCCAGTGACTAAGAATGTCATTAGACTCACCGACTTCAAACCTAATCCTAATTACAATTTTACTTTTGATTTCTCTAATGCCGGCGCCGGAAACTATTCGACAACGATTGTCGTTGAATACCTACTAGTCCCCTAGAATCGGATTGCCGGAACGAATCGTGATCGGTAGATCCCATAGCACCGACTCACTCCCGTTCAGAATCACAAACTGAATCTTAGAATCACCGACATCTGTCTCCAGCGGCATTCCATACCCAAGATTGCGCTCACCCAACTTAAACCAACTTGGAGCCGACAGAACGACATACTTCCCATCGAGTCCCGAAAGTTTCACAAGATCGAGACTGACCATCTGATTCGCCACCAGACGTTCGGGTAAGCGCGCTCGGACCAACTTCTCTTCCCAAAACGACTGAAGCCCGCTAGCATCCCGACGAGAGCCCAGAATTACAACCGAATCCGCCGAGACACTCAGAGTCTCCTCGATCCCTGCGGAAGGAATCGTATAATGGCAACGATTCCCTAGGCAAAATCCCTGACCAAAGTGGTTTCCCATAAACCGCACATTAAGTGTGCTATCAGGGTTAAGTTGATAGTGATAACGGAAGATAAACGATGATCCATCTGCGTAGTTCATTCGACTCATTCTCAGACCTGCCAACACTTTATTCTTAATGGAGTACTCTCGAGCCGTTAAGACATTACTGGCCCCTTCTCGACCCTGCCCCAAATACTCTCCGTCCAAAAAAGGAAACTCTAAGGCGTGGGCCCAACTCAAAAGAAAGACACTGATAAAAAGGAAAGTCTTCAAAACCATACTCACCACCCCATGATTCTTTCGACAGTACCCCACACAAAGTATGAGTCAAGTTCACTCCGGAAGTAAGTTCCCCCACCAGAGTCTATCAATATCGGCCTTAGACCACAGACTTTCTAACGGCTGTAATGGCACTCTTTTTTCAAAGGATTCCTTTTGGCGTCGAGCCGTGTAGCGCCCAAAATGATGGACGTAAACGTTGAAAAGCACTCGAGGCAGAGGTATCGACGGATCCTTTTCATTGGCTTTTGCGACCGATAAATAAAGATGCCAATCCGCCGCCTCAATCCGCTCATCCCAAATCCCTGGGATGACTTTAAGTAAATCGCGGTGAAAGAGTACGGTATCGCCCTTAATCCCCGGCATCGAGTCCTGAGCACGAACTCGCGTGGGGTTACGGAAACTCTCAAGCGGCCCATACATCAATCGCATCGCATGCTCAAGCCGACTCTGCTCAGATGAACGAAAAAGCTTCGCCCATGCGCCCGACAGAAAGACCGCACGCTTCCAACGCTTCTTAAGCGCATCGGAATCTCGCTGACACGGCTGCGCCTCCTGCCCCGAAGGACTCAGAACACTGTATGGCTGCTTAGCCAACTCAACTTCAAAAGGTTCATTCCAACCCTTGGGCATCCAGATATCGTTATTGAGAAAACAGAGAATATCCGCTCTAGCCGCTCGCATCCCTTGATTCTGTGAGGCGGGGTAGCTGCGATTCATTTCATTCCGCAAATAGACCACTCGGTCAGGGTAACGCTCCGAGAGTTCTTTGAAAAATAATTCAGACCCATCTGTCGAATGGTTATCCACCACCACCAGCTCAAACGGACTCGTCGTGTGTTGACTTAAGGCCGCCCAGAAAAATTGATTCATCGCTAATCCATTATGAATGGCCGTAATAATGGAAAGTTTGGGGAACACAGACATCCCCACCTTTTACTGGGGTTTTTTCGAAATGGCGACCAGAATTGAACTGACTTGACAGGGTTATGCGCTATGCGTTAACTGAAAATCATGGTGGGGCTGAAATTTCTTTTTATCGCTCTCTCTCTGTTTTTCATCCAAGAGTCACATAGCCAGGGCACAAACCGTCTTCTCAGAGACCTACTACTCCACTCCTTGGATTACCGGCAGCCTCTCGAAATTCCATCGCCTGCCACCTATGAGAATAAAAAGGGCTTTGTACTTTTTATCGTTCGTGCGAGCTGTCCGATTGCGCAACTCTACTCACCACGCTACCAAGAGCTCATCGACCAATATGGAACGGACTTTAGATTCTTCGTTATTTTCCCAAGCCCTGATGAGTCGGCAGCCGAGATCGCTCGCTCGCCGTTAGGAACCCTTAAGGGAGCCACTATCATCCGAGATTCCCTAAGCCTAATCGCCGAGGAAGCGGAAGTTAAAACCTCGCCGACAATCCTACTTCTCAATGCAGATTTTGCCCCCGTCTACCAGGGACCTATCGACGACCAGTATGGGATTGAGGGCCGAAAGCCCACCCCTAGTAAAAACTTTTTAGCGGATAAACTCACTCAGCTTCAAGCGGGAACGGTTTTGGAAATGGAGACCCAGAAAGTCCGCGGGTGCGCGATGCCTCTGTATCACTATACAGTCACGGCCAAAGCGCCGTCCCCCATCACCTACTACAAGGATATCGTCCCCATCCTGCATCGAGGGCAGTGTCTACGCTGCCATACGGAAGGGAATGTCGCGGGAGTGATCCCCCTTCGGTCTTATGACGACGTCGCGGGATCGTCGCTTACGGCGGCAACCCGTATCGCTAGCCGCAGAATGCCTCCCTGGCAGGCCGACTCCCGCTATGGAGACTTTCATGATGCCAGAACCCTGAGCCCAGAAGATATTCAGACTTTTCTTTCCTGGGTGGAAGCAGGATCCCCGGAAGGGACAGCGTCCTCACAACAGGCCGACCCTATTGAAGAATCGCTGAGCCTTCCCAACGCCGACCGAACCTGGAAGATGCCTACCCCCTTCAATATCCCCTCCCATGGAGTGCTCCCGTACCAGTATTTTCTCATCGATAGTGGCATCACGGAAGATACCTGGGTGAGCGCTGTCGATGTCAGACCCGGAAACCCAGCGGTCGTTCACCACATGCGAGTTTTTGTACTCCCACCGGGATTACAAGCTAAAGAGATAAGTTGGTTTCGAAGGATTGCCGCAACACGGCTCAATATCACAGGCGAACACCTGAAATGGGCGACCCTTCTGTGGGGACTTTCCGGCGAAGATCCGTCGGCAACTGTACTTGGCTCCTACACACCTGGTCGGCCTCGTGCTTTTCCACGAGACACGGGAGTGTTAATTACCAAAGGTTCCCAACTTCTTTTTGAGGCCCATTACACGACCAACGGCCATCCCTTCCAGACGGATCAGAGTTCTGTGTCGGTGACGTTTTCAGAATCTCCCCCTAAGCATCAAGTTCTCGAACTATCCATGGGATTAAAATTTTCCATCCAAATTCCCCCCAACGACCCAAATTTCACGGCCACTAAGGAATATGAATTTCCTCGAAAGGCCATGATCACAGCGTTTAGACCCCATATGCATTTACGCGGCAGAAGTTATCGGATCGAAATGATCCGACCCGGCCAAGAAAAAGCAGAAACTCTCCTATGGATCCCTTACTGGGATTATAAATGGCAGACGTACTACGAATTCAAGACCCCTCTTGAAGTCGAAAAAGGCACTCGACTGATTGCGACAGCCACTTGGGATAATTCGGCTAATAATCCGAGTAACCCAGACCCAACCCAAAAGGTCGTTTTTGGCCCCGCGATCAGCCATGAAATGGCGATGGCCTACATGAACCTCGTTTGGGCCGACTAGGTTACTAAAAGTAACCGCGTACCTAAGAGTACGTACCCTTGAGTTTTAGCTGAAAGTTCATTATGACAAGGGGGTTCGTTAATACCTGAAAGGATGTCCTCATGCCTAATTCCGCTCATCACGATACCATCTCTCATCGCCGCTGGGTTCTCGTTGCTCACCAAGCAGGGGCTAGGTTTTTCGAAAGCAAACATAAGAACCACGTCGAGCTCATTGAACAGATCGACTATCCGAATGGTCGGTTGAAACATTCCGAACTTAAATCCGATAAGCAGGGAAGAGGTTTTGATAGTATGGGTGGCCAACGACACCATTTGGGTTCCATGACCGACGCGCCCGAACACGAAGCGACGGTCTTTGCCCAACAACTCGCCGACAAACTCGATCTAGGCCGAAAAGAAAACCATTTTAATGAAGTCGTACTCATCGCCGACCCATATTTTCTGGGCAAGTTACGTGACGTTTTATCGTCGGAGCTCTCCAAAATTGTCGTGGGATCCCATTCCAAGGATTACGCCCACACACCGATGAATGAGCTTAAGGAACGTATCTTGGCGCTTTTGTAGTTGGAGTTTCCCCTACGCTCTTCCCCGGAGCATGCCATGCCAATACATGAGCGGTAAGAGATGTTTCTTGAGTAGGTACATGCTCATGCGTTCCTTGGACTGATCAAACGGGAAGGTCTCGACGGGGTTTGCGGTGTAATCAAACTCAGCCAAGATGAGTTTCCCATACGCGGTCACGATGGGACACGACGTATAGCCGTCATACACGGCCTTAAGGCTCTCGCCACGGCGATGATCCATGAGATTAGCCACAAGCACGGGAGCTTGTTTTCGAATGGCAGCGCCAGTCTTGGATGTTGGTAAGCTACTCGCGTCACCAAGGCTAAAGATATTGGGATAGCGAAGATGCTGCAGCGAATACTGATGCACATCCACCCA
>Ga0105164_10001477_pt1 | contig 15080 bp, 11 predicted proteins | sample VDWuncwatermetaG_FD_89674 | JGI IMG/M metagenome (GOLD analysis project Ga0105164, IMG submission 89674) | Wastewater microbial communities from Netherlands to study Microbial Dark Matter (Phase II) - VDW unchlorinated drinking water | ecosystem: Environmental > Aquatic > Freshwater > Drinking...
AGCTTGAGGTTGCCGTAGGGGCTGGCCCGCAGGATCGCGCGCAGCTGCACCCGGAAGATCTCCGGCCTGGCCAGGCAGAAGCGGATCGCGCGCCACCCCATGAACGGGTTCATCTCGGAGGGCAGGTCCAGCGGCGAGAGAAACTTGTCCCCGCCCAGGTCGACCGTGCGGATGATCACCGAATACGGCTTCATCCGCTCCGCGACCGACTTGTACGCTTCGAACTGCTCGTCCTCGCCGGGAAAGTCGGCCCGGTTCAAGTAGAAGAACTCGGTTCGGTACAGGCCGATCCCTTTGGCGCCGTGGGCGATGACCGACGGGATCTCATCCGGCAGCTCGATGTTGGCGGCCAGCATCACGCGGTGGTGGTCCAGGGTCTCCGCCGGCAGGTCCTTCAATTGGAGGAGCTGCCGGTTGACCTCCTGCATCCGCCGTTGGTCCACCTCGTAGCGCTGGATCGTCTCCGGGTCCGGATCGACGATCACCTGGCCGTGCAGGCCGTCGACGATCAGCAGGTCGTCCTTCTTGATCCGCTTGGTCGCCGTCTGCGCCCCGACGACCGCCGGGATTTCCAGGGACTTCGCCATGATCGCGGTGTGGCCGGTGCGCCCGCCGACGTCCGTCACGAAGGCCAGCACGTGCCGCTTGCGCATCATCGCCGTTTCGGACGGCGACAGCGAGTGGGCGACGACCACGACGGGCTCTTCGAGGTTCGACAGGACGTCCGGGTGGCGGCCCAGCAGGTTGCGGAGGATCCGCTTGCGCACGTCGTCGATGTCCGCCGTCCGCTCCCGGAGATACTCATCTTCGGTCCGGGAGAAGGCGCGCAGGTGCCGGCGGACGACCTCGTCGAAAATGGCTTCGACGTTGAGCCGCTGGGTCTTCAGGCCGTTGAGGATCTCCTCCCGCAGGCTCTGGTCCTCGAGGACCAGCAGGTGGGCGTTGAAGATCTCGGCGTGCTCCTGGCCCATGTCGTCCGCCAGGCGCTGCTGGATGCCGAGGATCTGGTGGCGCGTGCAGATCAGGGCTTCCTCGAAGCGCAGCACCTCCAGGGGGATTTGCGCGTCGGTGATTGCGCGGCGGGGGATGTGCAGGTCTTCACTGTCGAACAGGAGGGCTTTTCCGATGGCGACGCCGGGAGCCGCCGGAATGCCCTTCAACGTGATCATGGCGTATGGCGGGACAGCGGGCGGGGAGCTTCCGGCAGCGGTTCGGCCAGCATGCGGCACAGCTGCTCAAGCGCATCACTGGCATCCGGGCCGTCCGCCACGATGGAGACGCGCGCGCCCGGCTTGGCCGCCAGGGTCAGCAATCCCATGATGGATTTCCCATCGACGGATTTGCGTCCGCGCTTGACCGTGATGCGGCTGCTGAACCGCCGGGCCAGCTGCACGAAGAGCGCCGCCGGCCTGGCATGCAGGCCCTGGCCGTGGACGACCGTGACCGTGCGTTGCAGCGAGGGCATTACAGGGTCTGGAGGCTCCAGGTGACGGAGCACCCCCAGCGCCGGGAGCCGCCCGTCGGCCACAGCGCGACCACCGCCAGCCCCTGATACGTCCGCTCCAAGCCGCCTTCAGACCCGGAGACGGTCTCCACCGGAAACAGCGCCAGCGATCCCGCAGGCTCAAGCGTCATCGTCGCCTCAAGCCCCAGATGACGGTCCGCCAGGCGTAGCTCGCGGGCCCCTTCCTGCCAGCTGGGCTTGCGCCATTGCTCGTCATCCAGGCACACGTTCCATTCCAATCCGACGACCGGGATGTCGAGCTGGTCAATGTCATAGCGAAACGCGGCGCGCGGCTTGTCCGTTGAAACTGAAATCTGCTTGCGCAGCGTGCCGCCCTGAACCTTCCGGGAGAGCTGGATCGCCTGTTCCTTGGACTTGCGCCCGGCTTCGGCCCGGTCCACGGTCCACGGTCCGCCAGGCCAGAGCCGGTGCTCCACCCACGCCGAGCCGATGAGCGCCTCCAGGCTCAACATCTTCGACAGCGCGTAATCGATGAACCACACTCGCCGGTGATCGTCGTACCGCAACAGCGCGCCCAATCCTTGCTCCTTGACCTCCAGCATGTCGTGGATGCTGGCCGGGCCCTGGTGCGCGGCGCCGGCTGCCGCATGCGGCGTCCTCAATTTATCGTGATAGGGCTCGTACCGTCGGGCTAACGTGTCCAGCAGGTTCACCGCGCGGCCCCGGTGGTCCAGCTCGACGACCGCGCCGTTTTCCTGCGGGTCCACGACCAGGCTCACGGCCGGCGTACGGACGATCACTTCAGCCTGCTGATCGCCGTCCACATCCTCTTCCGAGATTTCAGTGAGGCGGCCGGAGGCTTGGTCCAGCAGCCGCTCCGCGGTGATCACATGCTGGTACAGCGCCCGCCGCAGGTGCGACAGGTACAGCCCGCCGAACACCCCGTGCCAATACGCATCGTTGCACTGCCCCTGGTACAGCTCGTGCCTGGCCTGGGAAATCAGCTTCGCGCTCCGGCTGCCGGCCTTCACCTTGCCTCCGGCAGCCTGCAGCCGACGGCTGACCGATGTCATCTTCTGGAGGAGCGCGTTGGACTCCGGATATTTCACGAAGAAATTGCGGAAATAGCCGCCGGACCATTCCAGCATCTCGTCGTAGGAGCCGCACGGCAGGTACACCCGCCCATCCGGCTCAGTACCGGCGGCATAGTCGTGGAACGTTGACGTCGCCAGCCAGGACGATTCGCGCTCCAGCGCCGAGAAGAACTGCTCCAACCATCCCTGCCCGTACACCCAGTCATGGGTCTTCGGCCAGAGGCCGAACTTCTCCCCGTCGTCGGCATACGTGATCGCCACCGGCCCGTGGCTCTGCAGCCGCCGGAGGAATTCGACGGTCCGCCCGACGTCCTGGAACGGGATCCAGTAGCGCAGCCTCCGCGAAGCCGGAAACAGCGTCACCGGAGAACCGGTGTACTCGGTGCTATAGGAGCCGAACACGTCCCATTCGTCGCCGTCCTCCACCTGTAAATGCCGCGGCAGGACGCTCTTGGCCACGCGAAACTGGTTGGCGTCGAGGATGGTGTACCGGATGCCGGCGTCCGCCAGCGTCCGCGGCAGCTCCGGCTCCCAGACCCGCTCAGTCAGCCACAGCCCGGTCGGCAACCCAGCGGTTGCCGACACTCCCTCGCCCCAATATCGGGACTCGCTGCGCTCGCCAGCGATGACTGTGCCGGCTCGGTCGCCGCCGAACAGCTTCTGCAAGGTCCGGCGCATCAGGGCGATCTGGCCCTGCCGGTCGGCTTCCGGGATGATCGGCAGGATCGGCTCGTAGTAGCCGGAGGCCAGCATTTCAATCCGCCCCTGCTTGGCCAGCTTCGCCAGCCGCGAAATAAATTCCGGGCGCTCCGCGATCAGCCAATCCAGCAAACTGCCGCTGTAGTGCAGGCTCAGACGGACGCCGGGATGGCGTTCCAGGACCCCGAGGAACGGCTCGTACGCCTCGCGGTACGCCTGTTCCAGCACGCCGTCGAAATTGCCGACCGGCTGGTGGCAATGCACGGCCATTAAGAAGGTCACGGGACGCGCGCTCATGTAGTCACCGGTTGCCGCTGCGCCCGCGCGGCCGAGGGCGCCGCCGTCACCGAGCCATTGCCCGACCGCCGCATGCCGACCGCCAGGTCGATGATCAGCCGCGCCAGCTTGTCCGGGTCGTGCCGCACATAATTGTCCGCGCTGATCACCTCGCGGGCGACGACCTGATAGCCCAGCGCGCGGATTTGGTCAATGTCCGCCTCGACCGGAAACGCCTCTTCCTGCCGGTACCGCTCCGTCAGCTCGGCCGGCACCGCTTTCGTGTTCACGATGCACACCTGCATGATGCCGGGATGGCTGTGGGCGATCAGCGTGCGCACGTGGTCGCTGGCCTTGAACCCGGCCGTCTCCCGGTACTGCGTCATCACGTTGCACACGTAGATCTTCAGGGCCTTGGACTGCACGATCGCTTCGGCCATCTCGTCCACCAGCAAATTCGGGATGATGCTCGTGTACAGCGAGCCGGGGCCGAGGATGATGGCGTCCGCTTCGTGGATCGCGGTCAGCGCCTCCTGCGTCGGGACCGCGGCGGACGGCTCCAAGTAGACCCGCTTGATGGGAATCGGGGACTCCGAAATGTGTGACTCGCCGACGGTGATGGTGCCGTCCTCATGCTCCGCGACCAGCTGGATCTTGGAGCACGTCGACGGGACCACCCGGCCGCGGATCGCCAGGACCTTGCTGGAGGCCTGCACCGCCTGCTGGAAGTCTCCGGTGATCTGGGTCATCGCGGCGATGAAGAGATTGCCGAAGTTATGGCCGTGCAGCGCCGTGCCCTCGGGGAACCGGTACTGGAACAGCTGCTGCAGCAGCGCCTCCGCATCCGCCAGCGCCACGAGGCAGTTGCGGATGTCCCCCGGCGGCAGGATGCCGAACTCCTGGCGCAGCCGGCCGGAGCTGCCGCCGTCGTCCGCCACCGTCACGATGGCCGTGATGTGCGTCGTATACGGCTTCAAGCCGTGCAGGAGGGTGGACAGCCCGGTCCCGCCGCCGAGCGCGACCAGCTTGGGGCCTTTTTCCAGGTGCCGGCGCTGGAACACGAGGTCGACCAGGTCTTGCTGCGGGCTCGGCGACAGGACGTCGAGGAAGGAACGAACCAGCCCCAGCACCCCGGTGCCCAGCGCCGTCAACCCCGCGCCGAGGATGATCAGGCTGACGAGGCGCACGAGGACGCCTTCTTCCACCGGAAACAACGCCGAGCCGGTCATCAACAGCAACGCCCCGACGATGGCCAGCAGCAGCCACCGCTTGACCTTCATGCCGGGATAGAGCCACTTCAGGAATCGCATGCGTCAGGAATCCGCGGACCACGGATCAGTGATACCGCTGATCCTCCTCACGGAGAATACGGATGAGCGTGCGTTCATCCTTGGCCGCCAGCAGGCTCTCCCGGAAATGCCGCTCTTTCAGGAGCCGCGAGATGCGGGCCAGCGCCTTCAGATGGGGCCCCGCGGAATCCTCCGGGGCGACGAGGAGGAAGAAGATATGGGTCCGCTCGCCGTCGAGGGAATCGAAATTCATGCCCGGGCGCGACACCCCCACGGCGCCGACCAGCCGCGACACCGAATCGCATTTCCCGTGCGGAATCGCCACGCCCTGGCCGATCCCGGTGGACCCGAGCGCCTCGCGGTCGAGGAGAATCCGGATCAGCCGCTGCACATCCCGGTCCTTGATGGCGCCGGCCTTCACCAGCAGGCTCACCAGCTCCCGGATCACGCCTTCTTTGTTCTCGGCCTTCACTTCACACGTGACTGCATCTTCGTTCAAGAATTCCGTGATCTTCATCCGTGCATCCTACGCGTCTACCTCCTCACGCCGTTACAGAGACAACACGAGACACTCGGGAATGTACCGCCAAAAATTGGAGCGGGTGATGGGATTTGAACCCATGACCTCCTCCTTGGCAAGGAGGCGCTCTACCGCTAAGCTACACCCGCAAATCTGCCACTGAATTCCTGAACACTCGGCGACCCGAAAGATGGGCGAGAGAGGACTTGAACCTCTACCCCTTTCGGGACAGCCTCCTAAGGGCTGCGCGTCTGCCGTTCCGCCACTCGCCCGAATCGTTCGAAAGCGTTTCAAAGCGTGGGCCGCGAAGGAACCGGCGCCTCCACTCGCCTTTGGCTCGCGTCGGTCGGCCATCCGCTGCTCCTAAGGTGCTCGGTTCTCGCTGTTCGCTCGAACCTCGTCTTACTTAGGTCGCAGCTCCCTTCGATTCCTTCTGCGAGCAAGTCAAAGAATGGGCCGCGAAGGAATCGAACCTTCAACCTTGGGATTAAGAGTCCCCTGCTCTGCCGATTGAGCTAGCGGCCCTCGGCTTGCTGAAATCAAAAAAGCGCGCCCGGCAGGATTTGAACCCGCTACCTCTTGGTCCGAAGCCAAGCGCTCTATCCAATTGAGCTACGGGCGCACCGGGCGAGTGAGTATGATTCTAGCACACGCCGACGGACACGGGCAAGCTTAGCGGCCTTGTCCCAGGCCTGCGAGCCGGAGCGGATCGAGCACGCGCCGCGCGGCCGCGGCCGAGAGGAGCCCTTGCTCAACGACCAGCTCCGCGATGGGCCGATGGCTGGCCAGGGACAGCTTCGCGATCTTCGCGGCGTTCAGATACCCGATGCGCGGCGCCAGGGCCGTCACCAGCGCCAGGCTCCGCTCCGCATGCAGCCGGCAGCGCGCCCGGTCAACCCGGATGCCGGCGACGCACTTCGTCGCCAAGACCCGGCTGGCGGAGGTCAACAGGTGCATCGCCTGCAAGAGATTGTAGGCCACGACCGGCATCATGACGTTCAGCTCCAGCTGGCCGGCCTGGCAGGCCATCATCACCGCCGCGTCGTGGCCGATGACTTGGAAGCAGACCATCGCGGTCATCTCCGGCATGACCGGGTTGACCTTGCCGGGCATGATCGACGAGCCTGGCTGCACCGCCGGCAGCTCGATCTCGGCCATCGCGGTGTTCGGGCCGGAATTCATCAACCGCAAATCGTTGCAGATCCGCACGCACTCCAGGCTGTAATCCCGCAGGCTGCTCGAGAGGTGCGCGAAGTCCGCCAAGCTCTGCGTGCGCTCCTGCATGTCTTGCGCCGGCCGGAGCGGGAAACCGGTCCACCGGCGCAGCAGCGCAATCGCCTGTCCCCGGTACCGCGGGTGGGCGTTCATGCCGGTGCCGACGGCCGTGCCGCCCAGGTTCAGCTCGCCCAACGCCGCCGCGGTCCGCGCGATATGGTCGCGGGAACGCTTGATGGCCAGCGCATACGCGCTGAATTCCCTGCCCAGGCTCACCGGCACCGCGTCCTGCAGATGCGTCCGGCCCGCCTTCACGACGGTGCGGAACTCGCGGCCCTTGCGCGCGAAGGCCTGTTCCAGCGTGTCCAGCGACTCCAACAGCCCGGGCAGCTTCATCAGACACGCCAGCCGGAGCGCCGTCGGGAACGTGTCGTTGGTCGACTGCGCCATGTTCACGTGGTCGTTGGGATGGATGCGCGTGTAGGTCCCCCGGCGGCCGCCGAGCAGCTCGTTGGCGCGGTTGGCCACCACCTCGTTCACGTTCATGTTGAACGACGTGCCGGCCCCGGCCTGGTAGGCGTCGACGACGAACTGGTCGTTGAGCTCCCCGGCCAGCACCTCGTCGCACGCGCGCTGGATCGCCCGGGCCTTGCGCGGCGCCAGCCCCCCGATCTTCGCGTTCGTGGCGGCGGCGGCCTTCTTGATGAGGCCGTAGGCCCGGACCATCTCCTGGGGCAGGCGCAGGCCGCTGATCGGAAAATTCTCGACGGCTCGCTGCGTCTGGACGCCGTAATAGGCGCGGGACGGGACGCGTTTGGTGCCGAGGGAGTCGCGCTCGATGCGGGAGTTCAACGGCAGCTCTCGTGTATTAGGCGAATTCCGCGAAGATCTCGTCGAGCCTGGGGGGAGTGGAGGCCTGGGCGGTCTTGATCACCTCGGCCACGCCCTCTTCGAACGTCGGCTCCTGGACCTGGTAGTACACTCCGAGGGAGATCTTGTCCTCCGCCAGCGACAGTTCAAAGGCCTTGACCCGGTTGGTGACGTCGTGGTCCTTGGGAACTTCCACCAGCCTGGGCGGGATCACCTTATAGGTGTTATAGAACGTGATGCACGGGCTGATGATGTCGACAAACGCGAACCCCTTGTGCTCAATCGCCCGGTTAATGATGTCCGTCAGCTCTTTCGGCTTGCCGGAATAGCCGCGGGCCACGAACGTCGCGCCGTAGGCAATGAGCATCGCCAGCGGGTTCAGGGGCTTCTCGATGTTGCCGTAGGGTGTGGAGCCGGCCTGAAAGCCCTTCGGCGCCGTCGGGGAGTACTGGCCCTTCGTGAGGCCGTAGGTCCCGTTGTTCATGATCAGGTAGGCGATGTCGAAGTTCCGGCGCGCCGCGTGCGGGATATGGCCGCCGCCGATCGCGAACCCGTCGCCGTCCCCGCCGACGCCGATGACATGGAGGTTCGGGTTGGCCAGCTTCACGCCCAGGGCCACCGGCAGCACCCGGCCATGGACGACGTGGAAGCCATAGGACTTCACGAACCCCGGGGTCCGGCCTGAGCAGCCGATGCCCGCGACGACCACCAGGTCTTTCGGCTGGATGCGCAAGTGCGCCAGCGACTGGTACAGCGACGCCAGCACCCCGAAGTCCCCGCAGCCGGGGCACCAGATCGGGTGTTCGTCGGTCTTATACTCTTGCGGCGACCGTTCCTGGACGTTGATCTCGGACATTCTTCGCGACCTCCTCAACTTTGTCGAGAATTTCCTTCGGCGTGAAGGGCAACCCGATCGTCTTGTTCAATTGGATGAAGTCACGGACGAACCGCTTGCGCAGCAGCGTGGCGAACTGCCCGGTGAAGTTCAGCTCCGGAATGATGATCGCCTTGGCGCCGTCTATGAATTCGGTGAGGCGCGCCAGCGGCAGCGGATAGAGGATCTTCGGGTGCAGCGCCCCGACGGAGTAGCCCTTCTCGATGCCGAGCTGCACCGCTTCCCGGATGACCCCTTCGGACGACCCCCACCCGATGATCCCGATCTCCGGCTTCTCCACGCCGTACTGCCGGACCAGGTCATTGGACATCGCCTCCACGGCGTGGAACTTTTTGTACCGCTTCTCCGTCATCTGCAGGTGGTTGTCATGATTCGAGGCGGCCGGATAGCCGATCTCCGTGTGCTCCAGTCCCTCGGCGACGTAGTAGCCCTCCGCCGTCCCCGGAATCGCCATCGGCGACACGCCGTCTTTGCCGTCGAGCCGGTACCGCTTGTAGCCGGGGCCCAGCGCCTCGGGCCCGGGCATCACCCGGTTGATCACCGCGACCTTGTTGATGTCCGGCTTCGGCACCGTGGCCTTGCGGTGGCCCAGATACTGGTCCGACAAGACCACCACCGGCGTCTGGAACTGCTCGGCGATGTTGAACGCCCGCATGATGCTGTAGAAGCAATCCTCGACGCTGGACAGCGCCATCACCACGCGCGGGCAGCTGCCGTGCCCGCCGTAGACGGCCAGGTACAGGTCCGCCTGCTCCGTCTTGGTGGGCATCCCGGTCGACGGCCCGACGCGCTGCACGTCCACAATGACCGCCGGGATTTCCGCCATCACCGCCAGCCCCAGCATTTCGATCATCAGCGAGAAGCCCGGCCCGGACGTCGCGGTCATCGCTTTCGTGCCGGCGAACGACGCGCCCAGCACGGTGCCGATCGCGGAGATCTCGTCCTCGGTCTGCACGACGTAGCCGCCGATCTTCGGCAGCTCCTTGGCGAGGAACTCCATGATGTCCGTCGCCGGCGTGATGGGATAGCCGGCGTAGAGCTTCAGGCCTGAGGCAATCGCGCCCAGCGCCAGCGACTCGTTGCCGGACAGCACCAGCTCCTTGACCTGCCGCGGCCCCGGCCCCATCCGGATCGAGTCGCGTTTCTGCTGGCCTTTCACGTATTCAAAGCCGACGCGGAGTGCTTGGATGTTCTTCTGGACGACCGCCTCGCCCTTGCGCGCGAACCGTTCTTTCAGCAGCTCTTCGAACTTCTCGACCTGGATGTCGAACAGCCCGGCCAACGCGCCCAGACAGACGATGTTCTTCGTCAGCTTGACGCCGACTTTTTCCGTCGCCAGCGACGTCAGCGGAAACCCGTACATGACCGCCGAGTCGGTGGCCGGCGGCGTGAAGCTGTCCGCGTCGTAGATCAGCGCCCCGCCGGGCCGCACGTCCTTGTGGTGCATCCGCCAGGCTTCTTCGTTGAAGGCGACCAGCACGTCCACCGCCGCGCCCTGCGACAAGAGCAGCCGGTCCGAGGCCCGCACCTGGTAATTGGCATGGCCGCCCTTGATCTCCGCCGGGTAGGTCCGGAACGTGTAGATCTCGTAGCCGGAGCGCGCCAGCGTCAGCGTCAGCAGCTCGCCGGTTGAGATCACGCCTTCTCCACCCTCGCCGCCGATCCGAAAGATGCAATCCGCCATGGTTAAATTGTCACCGTCTCCGCAAGTGGAAGCTGCTCAAACGTTGAACGCTCAACCGTCCAGACCGCGCCGCCGCAGCGGAATGCCAACTGCCCGGCGGGCAGCTTCTCCGCCTTCGTATGCTGCAGGATCAGCCGGGCCGCGGAGGCCCTGACCGCGTCGCTCCAAGGCCCGGCCACCAGCGCCGACGGCGCCGGAAACCGGGGGCTGATCACAGTATACCCTTCGCCGGCATAGGCTTCCAACATCAAGCTTTCCAGCTCGTTGCGGGCCAGGATCACTTTCACGTCCGGCTTGAGCCGCAGGTGCCGGCCGATCGTCAGCAGCTCCATGTCTTTGGTGGTCGGCTTCTCCTCATGCCCGAAGAGATCCTTCGCTTTGTTCGCGAACGTTTCCTCGGTCAGCAGGCAGCCGCCGGCCGGCTGGGAATATTCGGAGAGCCCGTACCGCCCGGCCAGCGCGATCTGTTCCTGCCGCGAGCGGCCGGACAGCCCCAGCAGCCGGTTGCGGTCCACCACGCCCAACAGCTCCGGCGTCGTCGGCTCCAGCAACGTTGCCGACAGCGGCCGCAGCAGCAAGCCTTCCAGCCCGCTGTCCGCCTCGATGATCGACAGCGGCCGCCGCCTTTGCGACATCGGCCGCTGGCCCACCACCTCGCCGGTCACGATAAACCCGGCCCCGATCTCTTCCATGTACCGCTTGGCGATCTTGAACATGTAGATCCGGCAGTCCACGCACGGGTTCATCTGCGTCCCGTAGCCGTACTTCGGCGCGCGGATGACATCCAGGTACGCGTCGCCGATGTTCAGGACCATCAGCGGCACGCCGAGCTGCTGCGCCGCCGCGGTCGCCTTGGGCTTTTCGCAGCAGCCCCAGCTCATCGCGAGAAACAGGCCGTGCACCTCGATGCTCTGCTCGAGCATCAACTTCGCGGCCAGCGTGCTGTCCAGGCCGCCGGAGAGCAAGACCACGCACTTTTTTTCCATCCTGATCAAACTCCGCTGGAGCGACGAAGCCCGTATCGCGGCTCGGCCGCACGGGCCTAGCACGAGACGGGCTGCGCCATCGAACCTGATGATCGAGCCAGCCCGGCCTTTAGAGAAATTCCTCCATGGCGCGGGCGAGCTCGTCCGGCGTCCGGTACACGGTCTGCTTGACCAACGGCACCCCGCCGCGCAGCGCGATCTCTTCATCTTCATACGTCGACCGGTCCACCTTATAGAACAGCCCGATCGGGATCCGGTTGCCCCATTCGAACGCTTTCTGCATCGCGGCGTCGAAGTTCGAGGGATCGTGCTTCTCGTCCTCGAGCTTGTAGACCCGCTCCTTGAACCACGGATAGGTGTTGTGCTTGTTGTACGTCACGCACGGCGAGAACACGTCCACCAGCGCGAAGCCCTTGTGCTCGATGGCGCCCTTGATGAGGTTGGCCAATTGCAGGCTCTCCCCGGAGAACCCGCGCGCCACGTAGGTCGCGCCGCAGGTCAGCGCCAGCGCGATCGGGCTCAGGGCGATCTCGATCGTCCCTTCCGGCGTCGACTTGGTCCGGATGTCCTTCTCCGTCGTCGGGGACGCCTGGCCGGTGGTCAGCCCGTAGATCTGGTTGTCCATGACGATGTACGTCATGTCGAAGTTCCGGCGGCAGGTGTGCACGAAGTGGCCCACGCCGATGCCGTAGCCGTCCCCATCGCCGCCGGTCGCGATGACGGTCAGCGCATGGTTGGCCAGCTTCGCCCCGGCCGCGATGGGCAGCGAGCGGCCGTGCAGGCTGTGGAAGCCGTAGGACCGGATGAATCCCGGCAAGTTGGAGGAACAGCCGATCCCGGACACCACCAGCACGTTGTGGGGTGCAATGTCCAGCTCCGACAGCGCCCTCTGCAACGCATTGAGCACGCCGTAGTCCCCGCAGCCCGGACACCAGTCCGGCTTGATCGGGCTCACGAATTCCTTGATCGATATCATACGCTTCCTCCTTCAGCTTCGCCTTCGGAGACTTCCTCGGCGACCACCGCATACGCGGCGGTGCCCGCCTCGGCGCCTCCCTTATCGCGCGTTAGTGGACTCGAACCGCTTCACTGCCCGGCATGGCGATCGGTGAGAAGTTCTCCGGCAATCCCTCGTCGCTCACCTGCGACACGACTGTGGGCCCCTTCGACTTGTTCGCCAGAAGCTGGCGGATGTGGCTCACGACCGCCCTGATCTCGAACGGCTCGCCGTCATACTTGCGCAGGTGATGCTGCACGCCGAAGCCGGTCTCCATCTGGAGAAACTTCGAGAACTGCCCCGTGTAGTTGGCTTCGATGGCCAGCGTCATCTTGGCCCGGTCCAACAGCTTGCGCGCTTCCGCGCCCTTGAACGGCCACAGGTAGACCGGCGCAAAGATGTTCACCTTCGCGCCATCCTTGTTGAGGATCTGCATCGCCTCCGCCAGCACCTGGTAGGTCGAGCCCCAGCCGACCAGCGTCAGCTCCGCGTCCTTCGGGCCTTCGAGCTGCGGATCCGGGAACTCCTTCAGGATCCCCTCGAGCTTCCGCATCCGCTTGTCCATCATCTTGACCCGCATCTTCGGGTTGGTGAACACGTCGCTGATGACCACGCCATCCTCGTCATGCTCATCCGTCGCGGAAACGTAGATCGCGTTCGGCGTGCCGGGCAGCGCCCGCGGGGACACGCCGGTCTTGCTGTCCTTGAACCGGCGGTACGGGGCGCCGTTGACTTCGGTCACCAACTCGCCGCGGTCGACCGGCACGTGGTTGATGTCCAAGCCGTCCAGCGTCTCGTTACGCTCGGACAGGTACAGGTCCGAGGAGATGATCACGGGGATCTGGTACTTCTCGGCGAGGTTGAAGGCTTCGATGGTCGTGCTGTAACATTCGGGAAGGGTGCGGGGCGCGAGAATGGCTTTCGGGAAATCGCCCTGCGAGGCGCCCAAGAGCTGGAACAGGTCGGCCTGCTCCGTCTTGGTCGGGAGGCCGGTCGACGGGCCGCCGCGCTGGACCTCGACGACGACAACCGGCGTCTCGGTCATCGCGGCCTCGCCGATCGCCTCGGTCATCAGCGCGAATCCGCCTCCGGCGGTGCCGCACATCGACCGCACGCCGGCATGGGCCGCGCCGATTGCCATGTTGATGACGGCGATCTCGTCCTCGGCCTGCTTCACCAGCACGCCGTTCTTGCTGCCCTGATTCACCATCCAGTGCAGGATCGACGACGCCGGCGTCATCGGGTAGGCCGAGTAGAACCGGCACCCGGCTGCCAGCGCGCCGAAGCCGATCAGCGCGTTGCCGCTGGCGATCAGGCGCCGCTTCCCGTCGGACTTCCCGACGCGGATGTCGCCCGGCGTGCCGTGGGCCCTCGCGTGCTCGGCGCTCTTGTCGAACGCGTCGAGGTTGGTCTGCACGATCTGGTCGCCCTTCTTGGCGAACCGCTCGCGGATCAAGCCCTTGAACTCCGCCGGGTCCAGGCCGATCACCTGGTACAGCGCCCCCATGAGGGCGATGTTCTGCATGAGCTGGTTGCCCACGAGCGCCATCACCGGCAGGCCGATCACCTGCACGCCGGGCGCGACCTGCTCAGGCTTCACCGGGAACTTGTCGGTATTGTAGAACAAAGCACCCCCGGCCTGGATGCGCTTGGCGTACCGCGCCACGGTGTCCTGGTTCAGCGCCACCAGGTAGTCCAGCTGGTCGCCGTGCGTCCAGACCCGTTGCTGGCCGATGCGGATGTGCATGCACACGTGGCCGCCGCGGATGACCGACTGGTAGCTGTTGTAGGCGAACACGTGGTAGCCGCTGCGGGTGGACGCCTTCGCGAACGACTCGCCCGATGCCGCGATGCCGTCCCCGGCCGCGCCGCCCACCCAGACTGAAAGATCCGTATGTGTCTCGCTCATGACCCTCGCACCCCGGCGACCGTTTTCTCCGCCGCAACCGGCGCGGAGACTTCATGCATCATCTTGGTGACTTTGCCCGCGACGTCCAGCGCCTCGCCGAACCGCCGCTGCCAGAAGTTCCGGCCGAAGATGAAGCCGGACACGCCGGCCTCCAGGCACATCCGCACATCCTCGAACAGCGCCTCGTCGCCGCGCTTCGATCCGCCGGAGATGATCACCAGCGTCCGGCCGGCCGACGCGACCACATGCGCCATCATCTCCTTAGCCGAGAGCTTCAGCTCGTTGTACGGCTTCGGGTAGAGGGCGCGCTTCTCCTCGTCCATCTTCGGGATGTTCACCTTTACCACGTCGGCGCCGAGCTCTTGGGCCACGCGCACGGCGTAATCCACCGCGTACAAGCTGTCCTTGCCGCCCTTGCGGTCCATGTCCCGGCCGCGGGGGTAGGCCCACATGATCACCGGGATCCCGAACCGCTCGGCGTCGCGCCGCACCTTGCCGAACTGGATGAAATCGTCATCTTGCCGCGGCGAGCCGATGTAGCTGGTATAGCCGATCGCGTCGGCGCCCAGCCGGATGGCGTCTTCCACCGTGGCGTTGCACGGCGAGAAGGCTTCCTCGTCCGGCGGGACCTCGGTCTTGCCGTTGATCTTGAGGATCAGCGGAAGCTTGCCGGCGAACGCCCGGTAGTACTTCTCCGCCAGCCCGACCTGAAACGCGATCGCCGAGAAGCCGCCCTCCAGCGCCAGCCGCAGCTGGAACTCAGGATTCGCGCTGTCCGGGTTCACGAAGAAGTCGCGCGGCCCGTGCTCCAGGCCCTGGTCGATGGGCAGGACCAGCATCTTGCCATTGCCCGGCCCGTGCTTGTACAGCAGCCGGTACAACCGGGTTTTCTTGCCCGACGGCAGATCCAGGTCTTCCAGCGAAATCGGTCGTTTCATAGATACAATCGCCTCCTTCTGCTCCCTGGTGGGTGGCGCGTCACAAACCCCTTGGGGACGAACCGGGGGTTAGAACCGGATGCCGGCCTTCTTGAGGAAGCTCAGATCCTCGTCGGTGAGCTCGAACCGCATCTCTTCGCCGGCCGGCTTCCCGCCGATCAACGGCACGACGTAGATCGCAAGCTCGACCTGCTCTTCGCGCAGCAGCGCGCGGAGTTCCTCAAACTCCTTCGACCTGGCGAC
>Ga0105164_10001481_pt1 | contig 15060 bp, 14 predicted proteins | sample VDWuncwatermetaG_FD_89674 | JGI IMG/M metagenome (GOLD analysis project Ga0105164, IMG submission 89674) | Wastewater microbial communities from Netherlands to study Microbial Dark Matter (Phase II) - VDW unchlorinated drinking water | ecosystem: Environmental > Aquatic > Freshwater > Drinking...
ACTCTCGCTTCGCTCGTATTTGGCATTTGAACTTTGGAATTTGGACTTGCTCCCTACGCAAAGGTCAAACCTTTTGAGTCCACTGGTCAAACCAGTGGTTTACCTTGGGGGAAGATAATTAAGCCAGTCCCTTCTCTCTCGATAAGCGCCGAGCTGGTTTCTCATTCTTTCCCAATACGCTTGCCCGATTTCCCGCTCCGGATCAAAAGGAAGCTCTGCTTGTTTTGCCGGAGTTTCAACGGTCAAGTGGCGGATGTTGACGGGATACTTTGGATCAAATTGTCGTTCTAAGAGCATAGTGGGCGATTAAAATTTCTTCGTCTCCGGCAAAGGAGAAACGGATTGTTCGAAAGAAGGCTGTCGCTCCGGCATGATAATCTCCATGCCAGTGTCGGTAATCTTGATCTCTTTTGCGGCGAGGATTTTGAGGTCAAGGGCCTTAAACTTATGCTCGTCGCTCTTAAGAATACCCCGCATCCCTTGTATGCTCTTCTTATCAAAATGCAAAGGCATTCCCGGGAAAATAATTCTCATGTTTTTATTTATGTAGAGAAACCGGTCCCACTCTTCCTTGTCATAAGCGTCTTTACTCAAAAATTTTAGCATTGCCAAAACTTTTTCTCTTGTAGCTTCCGGAAAATCTTTGCGCGGGAAAAGCAATTTAAATTCTCTCATATGGATAAGTACCTTGGAAACATCGCTATCATTAGAGGGATCTGCCCGTATCATTTCTTCTTGCACGTATTTTTCAACTTTTTCCCATATACCGTTATTAAGATCAAGGTGGGGCAGGTTTTCGGGAAAGAACAGCTTTATCAACTCGCCATAGAACAGCACCACTTCGTAGTGTTCCACATCTTTGGCCCTGTTAAAGCTCTGCAGTAAATCTTCTCGCAACATATCGTCTATGGGCAATTCTCCTTTCCGTTCCGGCGCCAACAACACCATCACTTTCAAACCATGGATGAAGTTCGCGCGTCTGCCTTTATTTATCTCAAGATACTCTTTCATCCTTTCCCAATCTTCCTCCGTCAAATCCCGCTCCGGATCAAACAAAACTTCCGGCTCTTTTTGCGGGGCTTCGATAGCAAGGCCTTTGACATTGATCGTGTTTCCGAATTGTCTTTCAAGGAGCATGGTCAGAAGTTACGGGCTTCGGGGAGAGAAGGGGTCTGCGTCTCAAACTGGGGGTTAGGTTGTCTGATCGCATTGCGCACGAGGATATCCAAGAGCTGTACGTATGAAGTCCGATTAAGATTTCTCATTTTCATGGTTGAATCCTCAATAGCGACGTTCTCAATCCATTGCCTTTTTGCATGATCAAAAAGCTTTGTTTTCTTTAGCGCTTCATATTCCACCCTTGCTTGCTCTCTGTCGAATTGCGCATGCACGAGAATACTCATAAGTTCATTGTTAGAAGATATTACCGGTACATTGTCCGGCCTTTGAGTATCCTCAAGGTAAAGACACCAAAAAGAATACTGACCACGCCTGACATGGAAGTCGGATCCCTTGAGCTGATCGTATCGTTCTTGCGCTTTTTCTTTATCGAAGAAACTTTCGACAAAGATGCCAATGAGTTGATCGTGGGACGTATGACCGTCCGGCTGTGCGATCCCGAAGAATCCTCTATCCAGAACCTGATGATACCAATATCCCTGCCACCGGAAATTGCTGTTATTCATAAGCGCCTCGTACTTATTATGACCTAAATTCCTATCCAATCGCAATTCAACCAGAATGTCGAGTAGCTGATCTTGCGTATAGAAATGGTTCTCCATGCTTACCCCCATCCGTGGATTTTGGGGATACCACATTTTTTTTTCTGCATTATGAATCGGCGTTCTTTTCAGCGTTGCATATTCTTCCGCTATGCCCTCATTCTGAAACTGCCCATTGATAAATAATGCCAAGAGTTCGGGTGAGGCCCGATACGCGCGATCGCGATCGGGATTTTGAGCATTATCCAGTCCCCAACGCCACCTCTTCCTCCGCCCATCGTAAAACGTAGAGCTTTTTAACGCCTCGAACTCTCTTCGCATATCAAACCCTGCTCCTTCCGGAGCTTCTATGGTGAGATTCTTTACGTTGATTATTTCTCCAAATTGTCTCTCAAGGAGCATGGAAGTTACGATTGTTTTTTGTGAGGAAGAGGAACTTCCAAAGATTCTTTGCTCAAACCTCTAATCTTATTGACGATTTCATTGAAATCCTCTTTGTGCCCGGCAAAAATATTTTTCCTCTCCTGATAGGTTTGTTCATCCATCCATTTGAGAACGTCGTCTTGGATCGCATCATCGAAAAGCAAACCCACGCTCGTGCAGAGGTTTACTATTTCTTTGGGAATGGTTTTGTCTTCATAGAGGGCATAGCTTTCAATGAGAACGTCGTAGAGTGCTTTGTCAAAAGAAGTGCCAAGCGCATGATACACCGGCTTTCCCGATTTTTTGTCTTGATATAAGACCAGTTTTTCGCCTATGTCCCGCAGTGTCCGGTAGGAAATCGGGATTGCTTGGCGCTTGTCTTCAATGAAATTTCTCACCTTGGGGAAAACCTCGTGGATCAATACATACAGTTTCGCCAAATCATCTTTGGACCGCAGGAAATCTCCCTCCGCATCGGAAAGCGATGCCAAGGCAATTTGCATTTCTTCGGTGAGAGGAGGGTAACCCACCTCCATCACCTTTCCCCCGGCGCGAGAGGCAAGTGCCTCGGCCACTTCAAACCCGCCGTGCTTTCTGCCGATATTCGCGGTAAAATACATACGCCAATCCTCCGGAATTTTGATGCGTTCGTCATTATCGGCAAAATACCATTCTTCCCCTGGCTTTGCGGTAAGCAATCCGTAAATTAAACTCCAGTTCTTGTTTTTATTGAATTCGTCCAAGATAAGGCTTTCGTCCCTGCGCAATGCGCTGATAATCACGCCGTCTCGCCACCCGTTGTGTTTCACCAAATGCGCGAATTGCCCCGCGAGTTCTTTATGAAACGCGCTTTGCGCGAATTGTTCTATAGTTTGACGGGCCTGGCTCAGGCGCGTTTCAATATCTTCGGGCATCTCTTTTCTGCCGAGTTCTTCCTGAAGCTGGCTCACCAGAACCGCGACCGACTCCTGGCCCGTGAGCCCGAAAACCTCTTGCAGTCCCATCGCATTGCCGCGGATAAACCTTGCGAAACCTTCCTCGTCAAGCGAGCCAAGGTCGTCGGCTAATTGCTTATAATATTCGACCGGGCTTTTGAACTCAATGGATTTTGACCCGTAGAGCAGATAACGCGTGACGTCTTCGGAAAGGTCGAGATAGGTGTAGTTCCTGCCTTTTGACTCCAGATAATGCCGCGCGAGTGTTGTCTTCCCGACGCCCGGAGGGCCTACCAAGACACCGCCTATGGTCGTCCGCTGATGCTGGGTCTCCCAGCTATGAAGCGCGTTAAGATTTTTTATAACCGACTGGGTCTCGATGACATCGTTGCCTTGGGCAAAATCCTTCAAGATGGTATCCATTTCTTTTTGCTTCCAGAAGTAGCGGACCATGTTGCTCTCCCACAATTCCCTTTGCTGTTTCCTCATGCTCGCAAGTTCTTCTTCAATGTCTTTTTTTGTTTTGTGTAAAGCGCTATCAAGATTTCCCCCGCTCTCCGAAATCAAGCGAGCTTGTTCATTATATTCTTCGCCTCCTTTGGGATAAATCGTTTCAAGCGCTTCAAGAAGAACCGTCTGCTCGCTATCTCCCCGGGCTTCTTGTTTCCCCTGGCGCATCATTTGCTCCAAACGCGCGTAGCTCCTTTCATCCAAAGGGGCGTCACCGGACAGACTCGCGAACGCCGGCTCGCGCAACATCTCTTCCAGCGCATTGATACTTTTGAATGCGGATTCAAACCGGACAAAGTCATTGCGCGCGCGGATGTATTCCCGATAGGCCTTTTCAAAGCTCAATCCTTCCGAAAGATATTCGTCTATCTTCGATTTTGTTTCCTTATAAAGCGTCAGCGCCTGAATTTTTTCCGGTAATTCGGCCGCGTTCCGCACCACCACGCGTAAATCCTGCGCCTCTCGCATAAGACGCTGGAAGTCCTCAATCGCAAGCAAACTCAAATTGAGCGTTTCCGGAACTTGAATGCCGCGATCTTCAGGTCCTTTCCTTAATGTTTCGCCAAAATCCGGCGCCGCGTCCAATGCCTTCTGCCGTGCGTTGCGACGCTCTTTCGGGTCAGGCGCGCTTTCCGAAAATTCCCCGCCCAAATGACGAGGCAGAAGATGTCTTGGTCCTCCGTTTAATGATTCACTCATAGAGAATTTTACAAAATTACCAACTAAATTATAGCAAATCCGAGGGAAATGGATAGTGTCTCTTTATCTGACCTGAATTTTGCCGTTCAAGTTGATAAGGTTGTGAAAATTGCGTTGTCTTGGCTTATCAATCTTCCTGCCGGTATTTTTGGCAGGTCTCAAATTTTCGCACGACTTCAGCTATATCTTTCTTGGGACACGTAAGGAAAAAGGTAAGGTATCGAAACGCCATCAAATCATCTCTTGGATAATTCTCATCATCATGGCAATAATGCGAATCCTTATGGGAATATGATATTTTTTTTGATTTCAATTCTTCCGCAATTTTTTTCAAAAGATCAATCACATAATCAATACGGGCTTTCGGGACAATGTTGCTCTCATCAAGGGGTGATCTTCCGTCGGCGGATAGTTCATAATAAGTGCCTTTGTGCGGCCTATAAATACAGCTATACACTATTGAATACGTATTTCTTCGCTCTTCGGGGCTAAGTAATCGCCATTCCGAATACGTAGTTGCGTAAACTAAATCATCATCGTTGGCTTGCAACGGTATGCCGCTCGCATCAGTAGCTTCCCTGGAAATATTTTCAACTTTTGATTCGGCAAGGCGATCTTGAACGCGCATCTCAATTAAATCCAAAATTTTTTCATCGGGGATTCATACCAGCATATCTTTCTATGAGAGCAACCATCTCACGGGTAATTTCTTTAGACTTTTCCATGGCTGTAAGATGCCTCTCCCGGGCCACTTGCTCGTTCTTTCCTCGCATCCGGAACATACGCGCTATCTTTTCAGCGATCACGATTTTCCCCGACTCTGTTCTGCGATTTAGTCTATCTATCGTTGATTTATAGCTCCGTTCTTCAATTGATTGCTCAATAGTATCTCTTGATCTTCCTTGAAAATTCAAAAGGGATTCTTTGTCCATTGATGAAAGTTAAAAGATAGTCATGGCAAGAAAAATTGTATTCAATTTTCTCTCATACTGCCTCGCTATTATAGCAACTCCGGCAATAGGTGATAATATCTCTTGGGAATACGGTTTTGAATTCGTTCGGGCAAGGGGTAGTCCCGTGGAAATGGGATGCTATGTTTTGATAGACGCCGTTACCGGAAGATGCTCCTCCGCATCTGCAATGGGTATCAAAGAGCGCAAGCGGGTTTCTTTGCGCAACCCGCTGGAAATGCCTGCAGTTGGGACAAAGGCGGGGAAGCGAAAGCCCCATTTTTCTATAGAGATGTAACTCTTGAGGAATAATTCTGAATGCGGTTGAGCACTGCTCATTACATCTTCCTTCATGCTCGCACGCTATCGTTTCTTTTAAGATTGAATCATCAACGCCTTCTATGCGAGGCGGCAACTGATCTGCCAGGAGAGATATGGCGTATCCCTTCTCTTCAGGTTCTTTCCAGACATACCCTTTTCGTAATGCTTCTTTCTTCGTTAAGGGGAAATATTCCTGCGCAAGGGTTTCGTTATAGGCGAAAGGCGACATTGATACCGGAAAAAACTCCCCGTAGGAAGGCATGGTTTTGACAATTTCTTTCCGCAAACGGTTAAATCCTTCCTTGGTATATTCTTTGTTTAGTATACAATACTTTTTGCTGCGCAGTCCGAAACAGCCGAAAAGATTGGTTGCGCCATAGCAAAATAAGGAATACTCAACAGATACGGAATTATCGTTGATGATTCCGAAACGGCACTGATACGACTTGCTCCCGCCGATCATTTCGTAGCTCCGGCTCATATCGGCTACCAGTGCGCAGTCGTACAAGTCGTGCGTTGCCTCGTTGGATCGCGCCAAGCTTGAGGCGCTGAAAATGTACGCGGAGTCGCGGACGAAATTTGCAAGGAACGAATGTTTGCAATTCTCGCTGTAATAAATTTCCTCTCCGGAAACGTTATTGCTGAAATAATGGATGTATCCCCGGTGCGGCCGGGTCTTGAAAAACGCTTCCACCTTTTTCTTCTGCTCTTCCCATGGCAAGCTCCTCAATTTCGCAACTTCCTTTTCATACTCCTCTTTTGAATAGGGCTTATTGAAAATATGATACTTTTTATGGTGAAGATTGATACAGCCATAGCAATCGCTCAAGTGGATTGAGTCATAGGTAAAATGAACGTTTTGACAATACTCGATCACCATTGAATCCGAGCAATCCGCATTAAACCCTCCGCGGCTTACGCGCACGCAGTTGGCGCATTTTGTGGAGAGCGAACAATCAACGCAATCCTTGCAGTCAATGAGAAAGCGGGAATACAAAACATTTTCGCTTTCAAAGATAATAAACGAAAGATACGCGTCCTTTGCGTGCATGGTATAGTTGGAAAATTCCGAGTTGACGCTCTGCTTCGCTTGCGCGGCTTCATGAGGAACCTTGTCCATAAGCTCCGCGAATTGTTCAAGGAAAGATTTACCGGCATCGTACTCCATGGAAAACTGCCCCGCATCCCATTTATCGCTCCACCAGCATTTTGAACAGTATATAGGAAAGGGCGCGCCTGCCGCGTACATGGAAATGATTGACTTACGGCACAAGTCACACGACCTCTTGTAAAGATTCCTTTCATTTCTCCACGTCAGCCGCCTTTGCAGCCGGCAGTTTGGACAAAACGTGGGCGGCGGCACCTGTACTTTCCCGTAAAACGCAAAATCCTCCGGCTCGATGACGAATTGATTCTTGCAGTTTTGGCACTGTTTTGTTTCTTGGTGGGTCATGCGACTTCTGATTGATAGCATGCTTCGCAATACACGATCTCCGGACGATCCGGGGCGTAAGGCGTTTGAAATTGATTGGGGCACGTATCCGCGGTACCGTGAAAATGGTTGCTATCGTTAGCATAGGAACCATTCGCGGATTTCATTCCCGCGCATTGACAGTTTCGCAACCAGAGACGCACGGGATTGCGTTGTTTCAAGCGGGCATAATGGCGGCAACTGGAACAAAGGTGCGGGGTCGGGATTCCGAGCTGACGATAAAATTCCAGTTCGGGGCCAATCATGCGGAATGCATTCGTGCATTGCTCCTGGCATTGTCCTTTATGCTGGCACTCAATGATTTCTTTCAAGATGGCGTCATCGACATTTGCAATATCGTCCGGGATGTCCGCACTCTTACGTGTGGGTACATGCACTTTTTCCTGCGCCTCGCGCCAGGCAAAGCCCTGCGAGAGCGCCTCTTCTTTGGTTAAGGGATACATTTCCTGCGCCAGTGTTTCGTTGTAAGCAAAAGGGCTCATTTCGATAGGAAAAAATTCGCCGTACGCGTGGGTTCGGCCGCGTTTATCCACGTACGGTTTGTCTTTCATATACTGAATCAGTTTTGGAACCAGCTTTTCATATTCGTCTTTTGAATACTGTTTGTTCAAAATACAATACTGCTTACCCCGCAAACCGACACACCCGAAAAGGTTACTGGCATTGTGGCAATTATAGGAATAGGAAACGTCATGGCAATTGAACGCGAAACGCGAGAAAAAAATTCTGTTGCCCGGATAAATACTCGAACTTTCGTACACCAGCTCGCTGTTCAATCCCGCACGATCCAAATCGTAGCAATCTTTGATGCGTGAATACACCAGCAAATCGTATGCGCAATCTTCCGCGCCGCCGAAAACATCAAAACACTTGCGGCAGTTTTTTGCCTGCTCCAAGTTGTCGCCGGTGGAATGAACGGTTTGAATAAGGCGCGCAAAACGACGAGGGAAGTTGAGAGAAAACTTGGCAGACTTTTCCCTGAACATTTTTATCCGCTCGAAACTGCCCAGATTTATTTCTTTCATGCGCCGTTCGTATTCCTCTTTGGTCAGCTGCTCGTTGAAGAAACAGTAGGACTTGTTTTTCAGGTTGACGCAGCCAAAACAATCGTGGCAATTTTTACAATTAAACAAAAATGCGCTGTTGTAGCATTCTTCGCAATATCGGCTGTAGCGCAGGCGCGAGCAGGAAATGCAATCCACGATTTCGTAGCTCAACTCGCTCTTTGACGCCCAGTAGGCATCCACGCATTCTTTGCTGTTGAAAATATACGTGGAGTAGAGAGAATTTTCATTAAAATCACCCCCGAAAACCAAGTAGCAATTTCGGTTGCCTTCCGTGATACTGCAATATTCGCTGTTGACGGGATTGATATTCAGCACTGCTATATCCGGCACTTCTTTCCACAATTCTTGAAGTTGCGTAAGAAACGGCCTGTCCCAGTTGATTTCCTTGCCGTAATCCAAAGGATTCCAAGTATCTCCCCACCAGGCCTTATGATCATAAACTCGTTGAGGATTATCCGGAGAAAAAACAGACAGGGATTCTTCTAAGTGACCCGGGGCCTGGCACTTTTTCTTATACAAAACGCGTTCGTTCCGAAACGCCAGCCGTCGTTGAAGACGACAGTCAGAACAAAATGTCGGCGGCGGCACCTTGATTTTCTCGTAAAACAAAAAGTCCTCCGGCTCAATGACGAACTCATTTCTACAGTTTTGGCATTGTTTTGTTTCTTGATTCACCCCGTTAGAAATTTGTTTTGTCATAGCCACTTTTTATTTTATGCCCCGCTATCCAATCTGCGAAATTTCTAACGGGGTTCATACAATTTCCGCTTGGTAGCATTGTTCGCAATAGACGATTTCCGGACGATCCGGAGCGTAAGAAGTTTGGAACTCATTCGGACAAGGGGAAGAATCGTGAAAGTGAGGGGATTGATTCTTGTATACGCCGTTGCTCGATGCCAAAGCAACGCATTGGCAGGAGCGCTTCCAGAGCTTTCGCGGATTTCGCATTTCCATTCTCTCTTGACGGCGGCAAGCGAAACATTTACTAGGAAGAGGCATGTTCATTTTGCGATAAAACCCGAGTTCGGCCTCGGTGATGCGAAATGCACTGGTGCAGCTAAAATACTTTCCCTTCTTATCGCTTTTCCGAGAACTGCACTCTATAACATCCTGCAAAATAGCATCACTGACTTCTTTGATGGTTTCCGGAATAGTTTCGCACGACATAGAGATTTTATACTCGCGTACGGGATGATGGTACCATCGGAGCCCGCGATCAGTGACTTCTCCTTCATTAAGCGGGAAATAGTCCTGCGCAATGGTTTCGTTATATCCGAAAAGTGATTTATGGGCCGGAAAAAATTCGCCCCATTCTCCTTTGGCCTTCATGTGTTCAATAATCTGTCCGCGTATACGCTCATATTCGCTTTTCTCATAGCGGCGATTCAAAATACAATATTCCGCTTTATTTAATCCGACACAGCCGAAAAGATCGTGACTGTTGGAACAGAGTTCGGAATAGAACGAACTAAATATCTTCACGCTCTTGGTAACTGCAATACACCCCTGCGCAGTGACCCCCTCATTCTCATACCCAAGTTCAACCCATACTTCCGTACAATCAAAACTATCTTTTGAGTATCGCGCATCTTGACAGTAGCGGATATTTTCAGCTTCGCTGGCATTAAAAACGTTAAACGCATCTTTAACATCGTGTGTGTAATCCCCTACCGTATGCAAAGCGTTTCTGCCGTGATAATTTTTATGCGGATATTTTTTTGCGAGTCGAATGAGAGATTCCCTCTCTTGTTTTATATTCGTACGGCTAAAAATAAATTCCGAAAAACGTTTCTCATAATCTTTTTTAGTGAGCTGTTCGTTCCCCCAGCAGTAAGATTTATTTCGCAAGCCGTAACATCTGAAACAAGAAGTGCACCCCCTGCAATCCTTCAGAAAATAACTCATGGTTGTATCGGCGCAATCTTCAAGATAAGCGGAATTGCTACAACTGTCAGAATTAAGAGATTTATAGAGAAGCTCGCACTGGATTACGCCATAGCAATCAACCGATTCGCGTACCTTGTCATTCCAGTGGGCGTAGAGGCAGTCCTCGGAATATGCCGTTGAAACACACATATAACAGTTCTTATTACTCACCGATTGATTCGTATATTCTGAATTGGTGCTATGCCAATTCGCCATCGCGATATGCGGGACCGCAATGCGCAATTCCTGAAATTGATCAAAAAACGGCCGCGAGAAATCAAACGCTTGCCCGTACGCATAGGGATCCCACTTATCGCTCCACCAGCACGGTTGGCAATACACCGGTCCCGGATAATCCGGATTATAAATCGAAACCATACTTTTCCCGCATAGTGAACAGTCGCGCTTATAAAAATTCCACTCATTGCGGTTTGCAAGCCGCCGCTGATAGCGGCAATCCGGACAAAACGTAGGCGGCGGCACTTGCACCTTCGCGTAGAACGCAAAATCCTCCGGCTCGATGACGAACGGTTGGGTGCAGTTTTGGCATTGTTTTGTTTCCTGATTCATGTTCATGTTACTTCGGTGTTGAAGCATTGTTCACAATACACGTTTTCCGGTCGGTCAGGCGGGTAGTTCGTGGAAATTTCTTTGCCGCACTTTGCGCATGTTCTCATGTATGATTTCATGGGGTTCATACGGCGTAGCCGCTCTTTTTGACGGCATTCAAAGCACGCGCGCGGGAGCGGCAAGCCAAAACGCCGCAACAGCGTAAGCTCTTGCGAAACAACGCGAAAAGCAAAGCCGCACGAAGCGCACCCAATAATTTCTTTGGCAATTGCGTCTTCCGCGTCTTTGATGTCGTCGGGCAGTTCGTCTGCGGACTTGGTAATCTGGTAGCGGGTGTTTTCTTTGTCTTTCCATCGCCAGCCGCTTTTTATCACCGCGTCCTTGTCAAGCGGAAAATAATCAAACGCTGACGTTTCGTTGTAGTCGTACAAACTCAACTCGTACGGGAAGAACTCACCGTAGCGAAAAATTCGTCCGTTCGTATCAACGTAGGGCTTTTCATCCATTTGCTCGATAATTTCTCTTTTTATCTTTTCAAAATCCTCTTTTGAATACTGCTTGTTCAAAATGTAGTACTGCTTTTTGCGCATGCCAACGCACCCGAACATATTGCTTGAAGCGATGACGTAGAGGGAATACTCCACGTTCATTGAGTTTGCCATCCAGACCGCAGAGGACATTTTCACGGTGTTTACCCCTTGCCCCACGGTAATGCACTCGTAGATGTTCTGGGCGCCGTCCCCCCACTCGGTGTAGTCATAGCAATCTTTTGTCGGCGGGAGATTGATCCACTGGGAAAATTTCAAATCCTCTCCGTTTAACACAATATATCCTTCCTTCACATTTTTTGAGTTGTAAATGTAATCGCCGGAAACATTGTTGTTACTGCTGCCGTGCATGTATTTGACCGGGAACGTCTGCCAAAACGCGCGGGCTTCTTCGCGTAACTTTGTTACCGATTGGAAAGAGCCGAGATTGTACTCCGCCATTTTCTTTTTGTACTCCTCGGGACTGTAAGGTTTGTTGAATATATAATAGTGCTTGTTGCGAAGATTTACGCATCCGAAGCAATCGCCGCATCCGGAAAGATCTTTTGAAAAGAAGATACCGGTGCTCGCTTTAATGTCCTCGGAAAAATACACACCCGAGCACTTCTCAATGCTGATGTTCTCATAAGAAAGCTCACACCCTTGGACATTGAAACCCTCCATGCAATCCTTTGAATAATTGCTTTGATTAAGATAGGCGCAGTTCTCATTGCGATCCGAGTTGAATACAAAATAACAATCTTTGAGATGGCCGGCATGGTTGGTATACTCGCTGTTCACCATGCTGGGATATTCCACAATGAGCGCCATAAAGGGGACATTCTTTTGCAACTCTTGGAGCTGCTCAAAAAAGCTCCGCGAAGGATCGTAGTCCATAGCAAATTCAGCCGAGTCCCATTTGTCGCTCCACCAGCAAGGATTGCAATACACCTTGCGATCCTTGTCAGGAGAATGAATCGTGATCATATCCTTGCCGCAAAGATCGCATTTTCGTTTATAGAAAACACGCTCATTGCGAAACATAAGCCGCCTCTGCAACCGGCACTGCGGACAAAACGTAGGCGGCGGAACCTGCATTTTTTCGTAAAACGCAAAATCCTCGGGCTTGATGCGGAATTCGCTTTTGCAGTTTTGGCATTGGCGATCTTCTTTCATAAATCTTTTGATAGCTCTTTGATTTTTTTCCAGTGAATGCCAAGGTCTTGCAAGATTGCCTTTGCTGTTTTGCGTTTCAAGGCTGTCGCGCCATGATTGGGAATGGTCGTTTGTTTTCCATCGCTTTCTCTCCTCCAAATTTCGTGCGAACCTTTTGCTTGACGGGCAAAAGAAAAACCAAGTTTTTTGGCTACCTTGGTTAGTTCACGATACGACAGAGCCGGAAATTTTTCGTTCATGATTTCTTCAAATCCTTATGGCCAAAGGAATGTTAGCCACTACCTCTTGTTTGGCCTGAAGAAATGGGAAGAATTCATTATGTTCTATTTTCAGCTCTATGTGATGCCTGATAACGTCTTCCAATATCTCAATCACTTGAGCGTACGTTTCGCCTTGCACATGAGCTCCTTTTAGCACAGGGGTAAATGCAAAATATCCCCCTTCTTTACAAGGTTCAATGGTAATTGGAAAAACGTAGAGGTTGTGCTTTCTTTTAATGCTTATCCTCTTGACTGTTTTATCTTTCCCCATGCTTTTATCATATCATGGCTATAAAGTTCACGCAACCTCGGCTTGGTAGCATTGGTCGCAGTAGATGATATCCGGCTTCTCCGGAGCGCCTCGTCCTTCCGTAGCCTCGGGCGAAGGAGGAAAAGAGGTTTCAAACTCATTGGGGCACGGATTCTTTTCGTGGAAATGATTCGCGGTATTTTGGTACGTATTGTTTTGCGACCCTGCTCCGGCACATTGGCATCCTCTTTTCCAGAGTTTCATCGGGTTGCGAAACGCAAGGCGGGCATGGTGGCGGCAATTCGGGCAAAGGCGGGGAAGGGGCAGGCGCATGCGCTGATAAAAACCGATTTCACTCGGGATAAGCTTGAACGCGACGCTGCACTGTTCATTGCACTGCCCTTGATGCTCACAGCCGATAACCTCGCGGGAAACCGCATCGGATATCTCAAGCGTTGAATCAGGAATATTCTGCGACTGCAGGGTTATGGCATACTCGTATTGTTCGCGCTCTTTCCACTGATAGCCCTTTTGGGTTGCTTGCTCTTTGGTAAGAGGGAAAAACTCCTGCGCGGTTGTTGCATTATAGCCGAAGGGACTCATCTCTATAGGAAAAAATTCTCCGTAAGAGTAGGCATTGCCAAGAGAATCCTTGTAAGGCATTTCTTTCATCTGCCCCATGATTTGTTCCCGAAGTTTTTCATACTCCTCTTGCGTATACTGTTTGTTGAGAATGCAGTGCTTGCGCTTTTTGAGCGACACGGTGCCAAAACTGCTTTTATTGCCAATGGAAAACATGCTGTATTCCACGTCCTGATTATTGGTTACCGCAAACCAAGAAAAAAGGATCCGCGAAACGTGATTGCCGATCTGAAGGGATTCATAAACAAGATCAGCCACTTCTCCGTAATGAGAGAAATCATAGCAGTTGGTTACGCGCGGAGGCGTGATGAAAGAACAATAGCGGGAATCTTCCGTATCCGTGGCGATAAAGGTGTCCCGCACATTTTTTGAGTTGTAGAGGTAGTCGCCGGAAACATTTGCATTATGCCGCTCGTGCATGAATTTCTGCGGAAATTTCCGCCAAAAATCATGCGCCTTTGCTTTGAGATCTTGAATCTTTGCATGAGAACCCGACGCGTACTCCGCGGCAAGTTTTTCGTATTCTTCCTTTGAATATTGCCTGTTGAAAATACAGTATTGCTTGTTGCGCAAGTTGACACAGCCGATGCAATCCGAACATCCTACGCAATTTCGGCAAAACAAAACACTGCGGCACCCTTCGCAATCCACCGAAAAAAGCGCTTGGTAACATTCCTTGCAATTCACGGTTTCATAGCATAACTCACTTTTGGCAAGCATAAGATTGTCAACGCTGTCCTTGCAAAAATCCAGAATGCTCCCATAAGCGCAATTCTCGCTGTAGTCGCTATGGGTGAGAAGATAACAGTTTTTGAGCGCTGTTACCATATTCGTATAATCGGAATTCTCAAGCGTCGTATAAAGCCCGAACAACGCCATGACCGGCGTTTTCTGAAGCAATTCCCGAAGTTGTACAAGAAACGGACGGCTAGGATCAAAATCCGCTCCGTATTCAAGGCCATCCCAAGAGTCAGACCACCAGCAAGGATTGCAATAGACGGTCAGCCCCGAATCCTTTGAAAATACACTTATGATCGGTTTATCGCATTTATCGCAACTCCTTTTATACAGTGCCTTTTCATTGCGCCATGCCAACCTCCGAACAAGCCGGCACTCGGGACAAAACGTAGGCGGAGGAACTTGGATCTTTTCATAGAATGCGAAATCTTGAGCGTCTATGGTAAATTGCTGTTTGCAATTCTGACAAATTTTTGTTTCGCTTTGCATGAAGTTCTGTTAGATAACTTCCTTTTGGTAACATGTTTCGCAATACACCTTGCCTTGAAACTGATTAGGTTTATATGGCGTCTTGAATGGTTCGGCACATTTGGGACAGGAGCGATCGTGAAACGTCAAGCGCAGGTCAATGTCTTTGCGCCACGATGCCAGGCGAACGAGCGGATGCTTGCGCGGCAACGGGATGGTGTGTTCGCGATAAAACGCAAGCTCCGACGGGATAATGCGAAAATACTTTTTGCTTTCCGTATCCTCGATAATGTCTTCCACGATCGCATCGGCTACGTCCGCAATATCAAGGGGGAGGTCATCACTTTTGACGACCTTTGTTTTTGCCTCCGGCAGTTGCCGGGGA
>Ga0105164_10001483_pt1 | contig 15041 bp, 11 predicted proteins | sample VDWuncwatermetaG_FD_89674 | JGI IMG/M metagenome (GOLD analysis project Ga0105164, IMG submission 89674) | Wastewater microbial communities from Netherlands to study Microbial Dark Matter (Phase II) - VDW unchlorinated drinking water | ecosystem: Environmental > Aquatic > Freshwater > Drinking...
TCTTCCATGCGCTGATTTTCAAGCTCGCGCTGTTTTTTGAGTTCTTCTAAGCGGGCGGATTCCTCCTGCTGCTTGCGTTTCAGGTCCTCTTTGGCTGTCTGCTCATCCAGGAGTTGTTTTTGTCCTTTTCCCCCTTCTAGACGTACCAGTTCTTCGCGAATAATGTCTTCTCTATTAGCCTCTATCTTTTCTGTCTCTTTTTTCTGCAGTTTCTGCGGCTCCGGAGACGGGGGGTTTGGCACCGTCCATGCCTTTGCCCTTTCTTGAGCTTCTTTCAGCTTCTCCTGAAGTAGCTTTGCCTCTTGCGCTCTCCTGGCCGTGGCTTCTTCTTGTTTTTCTTGGATATACAATTGAGTGTCCTGAGCAAGCCCCTTATCCCAAGAGGCCAACAACATCACAGTAATTAAAATGGCTTTGGCCAAAGGAGGCCAAACCATCGCCTTGTGGCTTATGGATTTGATTATTTGTTTAATCATCTTTAAAATTGCGTATTAACCCCGCCTGTAATTCTATTATCTGTATAATCAGAACCCCCAAAATTCGATATCCTTTCCGCAAGGGCGTATTCTAAGTTTATATAAAACTGTTTTTTAAGATAATACCTTAGCCCTAAGGAGGCCGCGTAAACATCATCCTGCCTTGTTTTAGTTGTGCCATCAACGGTACTACTCCTGGCATAGCCATTATGAACATATGAGATTCCAAGCAAACCTTTAGCCTTAAGAGTAATATTGCGCTCAATATCAAAATCAATGGTATCGGAGACATAATACGGGTTATCAGTAGTATTGGAATCCGTTATTGCATGCCTATATCTTAAAGAGGCCTGTGTAGAGGGGTTAAATCTACTTAAGAAAACCCCGCTAAAAAATATTCCCTGCGCATTCCCGTTTCTGGCTTCTTCGTAATTTCTCCATTCCTTCCCTACTTCAAAATTAGCCAATAACTTTGTAAAAAATCTCCCGGTAGCTCCTCCTTTTATCCGATGATATACTGAATCGCCAAGGCCTTTAGGATAAGCCTTTCTGCCATAGTCATATCCTGCAAGAAGTGACCACTTAGGCCTTGCATGAAAATAAAATTTTGGAGATATTATGTTTTCGGTATAATTATTGGGTTTATCAGTGCCTACGTCATAATGCGTATAGTTATTCGTATAGTCTAAAGTCAGGGTCTTTTTTACACTCATATAATAGTCCGTTGTTATCTTCAAATTATTAACTGTCCTCTTTGTTCTTGAGGTCTCTTCGCTTGACGCTATGCTGGTAATCGTAGGTTCAAAGGTATTCTGAATCTCAAACCCCATTTTTCCGCCGCGGCCCTTAAAAAAAGGGAGCGATGCGATGCCCGGCCTTATGTTGGTGAACAAAAGATGATTTACCCCGCTTTGTTTTTCCTGAAATCTATACCGCACAATATCCACCGCATAGTTCGAGTCCATACTAATATATTTTGAACTCAAAGAAAATAACACAGAGGGTGAAATCTTAGTTATATAATCTTTCTTCCTGCTGCTGCCTTTTGTTAAAAAAACGTTATCATCGTAAATCTCTTTTCCCATCATATTAAACCGCATTTTTTTAAAAGAGCTTCTGGTCTCCTGCCCGGCGCTAACCATAATTTGCCGCCTGTATTGTTCTTCGTGAATTTGCGATTCAAGCGTTGCAGTGGATCGCGAGGCCTCTACCTCCTGGATTATCATTCGCTCATAGACTTCCCGCCTGGCCTCTATTTTTGCCGTTTCAAGTTTTTCTTCCTTCGCTTCCTTCGTTTCTTCCTTTGCCTCCAGTTGCTTCTTCTGCTCCAGGATAACCTGTTTCCCCTTTTTGATCGCATCCGAGATGTTGTAAGAACTCTTTACCTCAACAGATTTTTCCTCAACCGGCTCTTTCTTGTCCCCGGTAGTTTGCGGGCCTTCCTGAGCCAATGCGTCACTAATCAAAAACTGCGCCAAAAATAAAAAGATTAGCGCCTTAATCATATTTTATTTTTGCCTGAACATGTTCAAGGTGTTTTTTTGCGGCATCCCATTCCGGCACTAACGAAAGCGCGTTTCTGAAATGGTTAGCCGCCTTGCTGTACTTACCGGCTATCGTGTATAATACGCCCAGATTATACTGAGCTTCGGCCAAATTAGGATTGGAAAAAATAGCCGCTTTAAATTCGAATTCCGCATTTACGACCTCTCCTTTATGCCAGTAAGCGGAACCCAGATTATTATGGCTCTCGGCTAAATTAGGAAAAAGCCTTAATGCCTCTTTAAACTTATCTATCGCAGAATCATACCAGCCCATAATTATATAAAGCCTGCCAATATTGTAATACGCGGCTAGGTAATCAGGATTTATTAACAGGGAATGCTTATATTCCTCAATAGCCTTTATATATTCTCCTTTCTTCTCATACGCAAACGCAAGGGCGGCGTATGTATATTCATCCTTTATTTTTTGTACGCCCTTAGTCATATTTTCAATGCCGTCATCAAACGAATCCAGCAGGGCAAGCGCTGTCCCGAGCCCGCAATATGACCACCCGTCCTGGCTATCTATTGTTATTGCCCTTTCAAACGCCTCTTTCGCGTCTTCATATTTTCCCTGCTTCAACAGGATGAAGCCGTAATTTCTATATGAACGCTCCGTGTTAGGGATCAACCTTGTCGAACTATATTTTACCACATCTGTCTGTGGGTACCTAGCCTTCATTTTCTTGAATGACTCTGACGCCCGCATGGGATCGTGTAGATTGTATAAATAGGTCTGGCCTGCCTGAAGAAGAGCGAGTTGAGCCGTTGGGGAATCCGTAAAGTTATCCGCGAATTTTTCATAACTCTTTGCCGCTTCTTCAAATTTCCCCCATTTATAATAACCATCCGCTATCTGATACGCGCCATCAACAGCCAGGGGGTCTGCCTTGTTTTTTTCGACGAATTTAGTAAGTACCTTTATCCCTTCGTTGTATTTTGCCCCAAATTTATATGTCCAACCCAACATAAATTCAGCCTTCTTCGCCAATTCTGTATCTGGCGCAAGATCCATAACTCTCCTAAATGAGTTTTCCGCGTTTTCCACATCAAAGATATAAATATTGACCATCCCCAAATTATAATATGCCTGCGCCAATTCAGAAGTTGTGCCAAGCTTTGCTATTTTATCTATAAGGCTCTGGCGTTTTTGAGAAATGGAGATAATTTCTTTAGTTGTTAAAATCAGTTTTTTTGTCAAATCCGCATTTTTGGACTCAGGATAATTTTTAGTAATATCGTCATATGTCTCCAGCGCCTTTTGGTACTGCCTTGACTTTAAATACACGCCCCCCAAAAGTATCTTTACCGATACCATATCCTCATATATTGGATATTTAGAGATAAAATCTTCATATATGGCCTGGGCCTCTTTAAACATCCAGTTGGCTTCTAGTTGTTTTGCCTTTTCCAAAATGGTTAAATCAACGCCGGGCGTAATAGGCCTTTTCGCCGACCCAGCCCCTTCCATCACATACATAACTAATTCTTTCGTGTCTTTGCTAAGCTTATCAAGATAGGCGTCTGCGAGGCCCAGTTCATCATAGTCCTTTGCCAACGGGCCTTCTCTCTCGCGTTTAGATAAAACACCGCCTAATCTCTTTTCTTCCGCCTGTTTTCTTATCCTGCCTTTTACCTTCGCCAAAAGAACTTCCGCGACCTTGGCCTCTTCAGATTGCGGGGCCTCTTTTATCAATGCCTCATACATCCTTCTTGCCTCTTTGTAGTTCTGTGATTTAAAATATGAATCGGCCAACCGCAGTTTGACTATGCGCAATTGACTATAGGAAGGGTGGTTGTTTATAAACTCTTCATAGGCGCTTATCGCCTCTTTTAACTGCCAATTCGCCTCATAATTTTTCGCCTTTTCCAATACCGAGAGGTCTATCGCTGCGCCAGACTTAAAAATCTCCGGCCTTGGCGCGCCCGCCGGCAGTTCTTTTGTTATAAACCTAATAAGATTTTGTATATCCGCATTCATCCTATCAAAGGCTATCAGGAATCCTCCTCTTTTTTCCTCTTTTTCCTTTACCAATTTATTAAGTAAAAATTCCGCATCTTTCAATTGGTCTTTTACTACGCCCCTGGATACGACGTTCTTGGTAAACTCAAGGCTCGTTACGCCAATTGAATCTATTCTCGGCGAAGCGACCGCTTTCACCAACGCGTCATCCAATAAAAGGCCTATCCTTTCCATCTCGGTTATGTTTTGCGCCTTTGCCGTCTGGTCTAACGCAAACCTTAAATCTTCAAGGGAGTGGTCAACAAGATAGGTATTATAGCTTAAGAAAAAAATTATCACCGCTCCGATAACTATCAGCGGTGTTAATAATCTTTTAAAAGCTAAAAATATACTTCTTTCCTCTTTCATTGGCCTTAGAGACATTGCAGCGCCTCTTTTCCAAATTATTAGTATTATATTATGGCTATATTACCTGATTCTTCGCAAAAAGTCAAGTTATCTCTGCCTATTTCAACCTTTTATTGACAAGATATATATAATATTATATACTTACTCTAATGAGATTGAGTGTTAAGTATACCCTTCGACAAAGAATTGTAACACTGTTGGTGCTATTTTCTATTATATTTATAAGCGCGTTCTGCGCTATACAGGTAAAAAACCAGCTTTCCACCATCACAGCATTTAATACATACAGGGCAAGGTTAAGCGCCTTTATTGTAAAAAATAACCTTGAAAAGATCGTAACAGAAGACCATCCCGAAACCGCCAAGGATATCCGGCTCCTGCTGCAAGAGGGGGCTACATCTTTAAAAGAATCAAAAATAATTGAAAATGCCATTATCTTTAACAAAAAATGCGAGCTGATTGCTTCGTCGGGTGTATCCTTCGCGGACCTGAAAATAAAACCATCCGATTACAGGATAATCGAAGAATATGCCACTGCTTCCCAAAAGGGAAAATGGCTCACTCCGAACGTAGACCCTAAAAAAGGGGTGATTGAGTTATATATCCCTTTGTACAAAAATGGGGACTTTGACTACATAGCAAAGGCCATATTTTCTTTAGGAAATATCAACGATGCGTTAAAACAGGTGTATTTTCCGATAATTATTACCATAGTAGTGGTAGTTTTTGTAAATATAGTGCTGGGGTCCATACTCACAAAAACAATTGTAAAACCGATAAATGTCTTAAATGACGCTACAAAGGCCATCGCAGGCGGAAATTTGCAATTAAAAGTAAGCATAAAGACAAGGGATGAGATCGAAGAATTGGGGGATACCTTCAACTATATGACAGACGCGCTTCAAAAAATGAAGGAGAGGGCTGAAAACGCTAATCCCCTTACCAAGCTTCCGGGAAATAACGTAATCCATGAAGAAATAAATAAAAGGATAAACGCCAATAGAAAATTTGTAGTTGTCTATTCTGACTTGGATAATTTTAAGGCCTTCAATGACAAATACGGCATTGGCGCCGGAGACAAGGCCATAAAAATGACAGCGGACATAATGCGCGATAGTTTAAAAAAGCTCGGCGGCCCTGATGATTTCTTAGGCCACGAAGGCGGAGACGATTTTGTCTTGCTTACCACCCCGGCCAGGGCAGAACAAATAACAAAATATATAACAGATGAATTTGATAAATGCGTTCGGGAACTGTATAAAAAAGAAGACCTTGAGACAGGTTTTATTATAGCGCATGGCAGAGACGGAAATATTCAAAAATTCCCCATCATGACCCTTTCCTTAGCGGGTGTTAGCAATGAAAAACGGGCGCTCGCATCTTACGGTGAGATCACTAATATCTGCGCAGAGGTAAAGAAAAAAGCAAAAGCCATTCCCGGAAGCGTTTTTGTAATGGACAAACGGACTGAATAACTATTACGTGCCGCCTCCGCTTGAAGGTTTTACCTCTTCTTGAACTGCCGGCGCGGGAGGCGTTTCGGCCGGTGGAGTAGGCTTTATCTGTACACCTTCTTCTTCTTTTTCATGGGAAGGATAAGGTATGGACGCCCCCGCCATAACAGTCGCGTTTAAAAGCCTCTGTATATTCTGGTCCTCAAACATAGCATTTACTGTTTTATTGTTAATTTCGCCGGGTACTATTACCCCCACTTCTTTTAACACAGATTGCGGATCTTTCCCCGCGGCCACCCCGGCCTGCAGCCGGCCAGCGCCGACAAAAATATTACTCAGATCTTTAGTTGTAACCGGTTTATCGGCATTCCAACCGTCAGACGGGCTTATGCCGCGCTGGTCCAATGCCTTAATATACCCATTTGCGCCGGTTCCTTCCGGCACTTTCAAATCCATCTTTTCAGTCAATATCTTTGCAAACTCCCCCTGCGTAACCGCGCCCTTCTCATCTTTCGCGAAATTATAACAGACAAAAATAAAAGTCGCAAAAAATAAAACCATACCGCTAACCCACCATTTAAAATTGTTCCGCATCGCCGCCCCTCCTTTGTTTTAAAGATAGCATATCGCATTTAATTTTTCAAGTAAATATGTTTATTTTGTTTATTTTTTAACATTTGCGTGACCTTGTCATATCTGAGAAGAAATTTGTAAAATAAAAAGTAAATGGCTTTTCTCCTTATCCAAAAAAACTTGATAAAATCAAAAAATCTTAAATTTCTTAAATAAAAAAGCACTAATGCCCTTTTATGCCACTTAAGCAGCTGCCGATAGGGTAAGCCTGCAATTTCCAATACTTTACTGCAATATTTATCAAATTCCGACCAATCATTTGTTAGAAGACGATACCCGCCTTCTCCTTTTAGAGCCATATCGTAAACCTTAGTTCCGGGATAGGGAACCATGATCCCAATCGAAACACCATCAGTGTTTAATTCAATAGCTAAATTTACCGTTTTGCGCAAAGTTTCTAGATTTTCATTTGGATGACCTAGGATAAAATATGTGTTTAAAGAAATACCTTTCTGCTTAATAATTCTAACGGCCTTTTTAGCTTGCTCTACAGTAAAATTTTTACCTATTTCTTTCAATATCTTATCATCACCTGACTCAATTCCCATTTCTAAACGAAAACACCCTGCTTTTTTCACTTGGTCGATCAATTCTGGTCTTATTAAATCAACACGCGTCAGCCCGCTCCATCGGATTGTTTTAGAAAGACCGCTTTCTATAAGTAACTGTGATAGTTGCTTAATGAACTGATTCGGATAAATGAAAATTTCATCCTCAAAATTAAACGTATGCGCACCGTAATGATTTATGGCATATTTAATTTCATTGTAAACGTTCTCAGGGGACCTCTGCCTGATTTTACACCCTAATACTCTCATACAAAAAATACATCTGTAAGGGCATCCCCGGCCAGACATAATCACATAGTATGAATCCTTACCTGCTAAAGCAGTATTTCTATTTCCATAATACTGATGGAAGGCAGGATAGGGTAACTTGTTCAGTTCTTCGGGATTAAGGAATGGTTGTGGCTCATTCACAATCACCTCTCCATCAGATGCGCGAAAAACAATTCCTTTTACACTGCTTAAATTTGAAGTTTTGCCTTGTTTAAAAACTTGTAAAATTTCGATAATTGTATTTTCTCCTTCTCCGCATACTCCAACATCAAAAATTGTAAATTCTTTTAATGTCTGGCTCGGCAGGGCTGTAACATGACAACCCCCAATTAGAAAGGGAACATCGATATCTTCTCTCAATCTAGAAGCAATCCTGGCTGCTGACATTATTTCGTGGGTCATAGAAGTAAAACCAACCGCATCAGGGCGGTACTCTACTATTCTTTGCGCGAGCTCATTTTTGGACCACCTGTTAAAATATGCGTCAAATATTTTGCAATCAAATCCCGCCCTTTCAATACAGGATGCTATATAACTTATACCTAGGGGCGGATGCTTATACCAGTCAGCATAGGTCCCGGGGGGCTTAACTAAAGCTATCTTCATGGCCTGCTTCTATTTTGGTTATTATACCCATATATTTATTTTTCTTAATGCCGCTTTTGCCGCTTCCATAATAGAGCCGGGTCTCTTTAATCGCAATAAATTACTAACCATAAATTTGGGATTTAAAAAAAATCGAAGATTCGCTCCATAGACAACTCTTTCCAGCTCCTTACTTGATAAATGCGGATAATTTATATGCGCTGAGTGGGCTACGTCAATAGGAGTATAGTCATTCCCAGCAATCCAGTTATTTAGCTTAGCAATCTTATAAAATTCTGTTCCTGGAAAAGGGCTGCAAACATCAAACATAACCTGATCGGGTCGTATTTCTCTGATTTTCCCCATGGTATAATTAATCGTATCTATTGTTTCATAAGGACTTGAGCCAAATAGTATATTGATTTTTGTAAATATTTTATGTTTTTTTAAAAGTTTGATACCTTCAACCATCTTTTCGACAGAAACATCTTTTTTTGTATAGTCTAATATCTTTTGCACGAATGATTCTACGCCTATATCAACATATCTGCAACCAGCTTCGCACATGGCCATTACAATCTCTTCATCAAGGTGATCGCTGCGGGAAAGGCACCCCCACGATATTCCCAAATTTTTTATCCCCTGGCAGATCTCTAAAGCCCTCCTCTTATCCCAGATGAACTGATCGTCTATTATGCTTACTGTTTTATATTCGGCATCTTTCAAAAATTTAAATTCCTTAATAACATTTGAGGCGCTTCTTAGCCTTACAGGGGGCTTGTTGGCATGTAATTTTTTGAATTCTAGTTCCCTTGCAAAATTTAAGGCGCATGGAACGCAATATATACAACGATGCGAACACCCCCTTGAGGTAAGCATGGCCGTAAATGGCTTAAGCCCAAGTTTTGGATTAAAGAATTCGTCTTTTTTTATAAAATGCCTCGCGGGAAATGGAAGCTGGTCCAGGTTATCAATAATATCTCTGCTTTTATTATGCACGATTTTTGCATCTTTAAGATAGGAGATGCCATCTATGTTTTCTAATGATCCTCTTTTCACTAAAGCGTCTATCAATGCTATGGTTGTAAAATCGGGTTCTCCCCTTACTATATATGTATTACTATCGATAACAAACTTATCTGCAAAAAGGGTGGGCGCTGGCCCTAGAAATATAATAGTCTTATCCTTTGTTATCTTATGAACTTTTCTTGCAAAGGCGATATCTGTATCCATGGATAAATTCACAGAAAAAATTAAATAAATATCGCTTCTATCCCTATCAAGAAATCTCTTGATAGATTTTTCATCGAGGAGATTCAAGAATTCTTGGTTATAGCACACTTCGTGCTTCTTTTCCATAAGAGCAAAAATAATTAATACGTAAAGATTAGGAAACGGGTAATTAGCATAACTGCATCCAAAAATGCGTTCTACCCTTTTATTATTCTTTGGTATGGGCTCTATATAACTAATCTTCATTTTGGTTGGCGGTCATGGAAGTAAAAAAATATTATTCCGCTGGTCCATGCCAATGACCTTAATAATGAAAAAAACGGTAAAAATAGACCAATGACTCTTTTCCCTTTGTTAAGAAAAAACCTGATTTCATTAAACTCGGACAGGTAACAAAAAAAGATAATGCACACCGCAAACCACAAAAACAATTTACTTATCAAAGAAAAAAGTAGAGAAAATATTAAAAATAATCCCATGGGTAATTCCAAGAAATAAGGCAACCCGGAAATTTTATCGCCTTGCCAACGATTCGGATACTTTTTAAAAAGCCTCATTCGCGCAACCGCGCCATGAAAACGCTGTTTAAAAAATCCTCCAAAATTTTCCGGCCAAAAATGCAGGCAATAAGTATCTTTTGAAAGAATAAGTTTATAACCCGCGTCAATCATTCTATAGCTCAAATCATTGTCTTGACCATAAAAAAGGGCGGGTGAAAATAGCCCCACTTTTTCTAACGCAGATTTTCGATAAATAGTGTTACAGGTACTAAGGTGATTTATAAATGGTGATTTTATTTTTGATTGCCTATACTCCACATTATAACCGGCTAAGGCCGGCCATATATTTTTATTATTGCCTAACTTTGTCAATCCAGAGACGGCTGCTACTTTCTCATCTTGAAAGTAAGGCAATAACTTATCTATCCATTTTTCATCCAAAACCACATCGCCATCAAGTACAATAATAAATTCGCCTAATACTTTTGTAAGGCCCGCATTTAATGCGGCTGTAATACCCTGTCTTTTTAAAAAAATACATTTTATATTGTCGTGCTTGGCGGCGATTTCTTTAATAACATCTATAGATCCGTCATTGCTTCCATCGTCTATTATATATATTTCTTCTAACTTAACAGGCTGTTTCAACAGAGATTCTACGGTACGTTTTATTATCTCTCTTTTATTGTAAACTGTTATGACTGCGCTAAAATTTTTATTGTACATCACAATTAACTCGAAAACTGCAAAACATCGCACCCCTCGCACATAATTTTATGTCTTCTCCTGAATGCATCGAAAGCCGTACCATGCCATATCTCATCCAAAGACTGGATAAGTAAATCGCCTACTTCATATTTAGGCAGGGCGCAGCAAGGAGTGGCTTTCCCTGTATGCGTGATGTATATATAATTAAATAATTTTGGGCAAGAAATATTTTTCGAATACAGAACCTTAGCCAGGATGGAATTAAAAAATCTTTTTAATCCGGTAAAAGCAATAAAAGGCGCCATATCGACTCTTATTTTAAATTTATCCGATAGCGCTATTATGTTTTTTTGTATCTCGCGTTCTTCCTGCAAAGTAAACGATTTTAAGCCTTTATTAAATCTCGTATCTAATCTCGCAACATTTATTCTATCAACCCCTAGCTTTTTGCCCTCTTCTATGATTTCATATATGTCTTTTTCCTTACCCTTATGAAGTGTGGGCTGAAGAATAATGGTTGGTTTTTTTCTATTACCCCGCATAGATATAAGATTCCTGATATTATCTTTTATAAAATTACATTTGTGGCGCGGGTCTTTATCATCAATTGTGTTAAAAGAATCGACAGAGACACTGATTGAATCTATACCGGCGCCTATAAGCTCCTTTGCCATATCGCGATTCAACAATACCCCATTCGTGGTAATTCTCACCATACAGTTTTTGTTTTTAAATAAAGAAACGGCCTTTATGACATCAGCGTGCAGAAGCGGTTCTCCCCATCCTGTTAAAATAATTTCCGCATGAGGCGGCATTTTCTGCGCTATACATTTTAAAACTGACAAATCCATGTCCTTATATTCCAAACTTAATTCAGTCCGTGGGCACATACCGCAATTAAGGTTGCACCTATTTGTTATTTCAAGCTGTAGCTTTCTTGGCGAATTAGTAATAGCGAAGAATATATTTTTCATAAGCTTATTTACCAGCTTTATTGATTTAACTTTATTCGGATATTTTTTAAATTCTTATCGCTTGCATATTTTAAACAAATGCAGCTTAAGGCGAATGATCATTTTTATATGCAACCAAGTTAATAATAATCTTTTTTTTGACTTAATATAGTATGGAAGCTTAATAAAAACCTGAATTCTGCGTAAAATTCCATTAGCTATTTTCCATAGCCTTTTCTTAATACACACGTTAACAAGCCATATCGGCAGATGTGAAACAAATTCCATAAAATCTATTAATGCCGTGTCTGTTATATAATTGGCTTTCAGGCCTTCTTTATATATTCGAGGTTCATCTTCTGGGATGATAAACCCGTTCAACCGCGCAAAATCAGTGATTTTGCTTCCAGGAAAATAAATAAGATTAAACAGCCCTATAAAATCTGGGCGAAGCTTGTTATAAAACAATATATCTTCAATAATATCTTCCTTCCGTTGAGTTGGCAAATGAATCATGGTATCAACTTTAATAATTATTTTCCTTTTTTTTAGCTCTCGGGCAGCCTCAAATACATTCTCATCCGGAACCCTGTTACAAATTTCCTCTAATAACCTATCGGAAGTCGTCTGGATTCCAACCTTCACGCTAAGGCACCCTGCATCAGCCAATAAAGACGCTATTTTTTTTGTTATATTCCGAAAACGAACATTTATTTGGAATGGGAGTTTAATATATTTTTTATACAATGCCACGAAATCCTCAACCCAAACATAGCTATTGACAAAACAGTCGTCATCAAAATGGACAAATCTGTATCCCTGCTTCTTTGTTATACGCAATTCTTCAATAACATTCTGGGCACTCCTTCTCCGAACCCAGCTACCATGCCCATAGTATAGCTTCCTCATGACCTCATTGTGGCAAAAATTACAGCTATAAGGGCAGCCTCTCTCGGTCAGGCAATAATATATATCTTTATTAAATGGCATTTCGTTGAGTGTAATTTTTTTATCGGGATAAGGTAAAGAATCCAGGTCACTTATTAAATCACCGAGCGGATTACAAACTAAACCTTTCTCTGTTTTATAACAAAGGTTCTTTATCTTCGCGTAATCCTTATCTTTATTAACAATAGAATTTATGAGCCCTGCCAAAGCATATTCGCCTTCTCCTCGGACCACAAAATCAACACAATCATTAGCCATGACAAATTCAGGAATAACGGTAGGATGAACATTGCCAAATACTATCGGCACACGATTTCCTTCTTTTAAATGCGTAGATACGCTTATTGCCCAATTATACAAAGGCGTTAAGACCGAAAAACCTATCAAATCAGGCTTTTCATTCCGAATCCGTATATCCAGCCTCCTCTTGAAACAATTATCATTAAAATCTACTATAAGACTAGTCTTATGTCCTTGCGATTTAAGATACGCGGACAGATACTCTATGCTTAAAGACGGGTGCTCTGTTCCATGAATTTTGTGAACAAACAGTATTTTGCCCATTTTCGGACTTTTCCTATTTTTTAGCCACCGCAACCATTGATTTCCAACAACAAGGAATTCGTCCTGCGCCATAAAAATTCATAAACCTAAAACCTTCGGAATTCAATAACGCTATTAAGGTTTTCTTTGAAAAAAACTTGATGTGACCCCCTTCTTGCAATGAATCAACATGGCTGTCGAATCTATTTAAAGCGGCAATTGATATATTCTTCAAATAACCATGATATGGAACCGCGAGAATTAAATAACCTTCTTTATTTAGCCATGTATAAATATTTTTTATAGCTGTTCTGGGGTCGTATAAATGTTCTAGCACATCCGTAACAATTATCAAATCATATTTTTGAGGAGAGGGGCTAGGTAACGCAATCTTATAAATATCATGATTAAAAAAATTTCCGGCAAGACGAGGAAATGCTCCTTTCGCTAATTTGATACCCGAATCAGAAAGATCAAGCCCGTATATTTTTTTATATCCGGAATTATAAACCAAGTCTACCAAACGGCCCCCTCCACAACCTGCATCTAGTATCTGTGAATCTAACGGTAAATTTAAATCTCGGATTATCTTGAACACTAAAGGAAAAAGATAGCGATGCGAACAGACGTTAATATCATTCCATATATATTCTTTATAATTTTTTACCATCGGGACATTCTCTGTTAAATTTCATAACCATATAATTCTTTAAAAGCGACTTTTATACTTTTATTCTGTTGATGAGAATACTTTTTTAACTCGTAGATTTTAGCATCAACCAGAAATCTATACCAAAATCCTTGTAAAAAATGCCATATTAAACCTTCTATCCCATCCAAAAATCCCATCTTAATAAGATATCTCAAGATAAAGTATAAAAATGCCCTAACAAATAACGGACTTTTAGCATATATCCTTTCTGTTAACCATCTTTTTCTTTGTTCTTGAGTGCCAAAAAATTTTGCTGTTACACTGTCAAACTGTATAAAATTATTTTCTAGCTTAAGCAAATCAATTGCTTCTCTTAAGGCATAATTATTATGTTTTCCTATCCACCAATGCAAATTTTTCCTATTTGCTTCAATAATATCATACTTTAAAAATGCTGGCCTGCCTTCCTTTATTTTCATATGCTCACCCATACATCTCATTTCACAAATTGCTTTATTAGCTTTCCATATGCGTAAAATCCAAGTAGGATAATATCCTCCATGCCTAATCCACTTATTCATAAAATAAACCCGTCTCTTTAGATACAAGCATGTAACAGATTCCGAAAAATGTGTTAATTTTTCAAGCAACTCATTTTTTAATTCATCGGTTACTCTTTCATCGGCATCGAGGCGCATAATCCATTTTGTATCTATAGGCAAATTTTTTAATCCCCAATTAAGTTGTTTTGCCTGATTTTCAAAATCATGCGTGTAAATTTTATCCGTGTATCTTTTAGTGATTTCTAAAGTTTTGTCTGTTGAGCCTGAATCCACAATAAATATATCCTCTACCCAACCATAAACGCTTTTTAAACATTCCTCTATGTTTTTTTCTTCATTATAAGTGAGAATTACAACAGAAATAGGAAGTTTCATTTGGTTTTACTCAATACCTGATCAATCCCTTGCAAGAATTGTTTTGCCGAAGCCTCAGGGCTATATTCTCTTATTATGTCTTTTGACTTTTCCCCCATCTCAGATGCGGAAACCTCTTTATTGACAAACTTAAGCATTATTTCCGTTAGGTTATTATCATCATTAGGATCAAAGATAAAACCATTTTCTTTTACTAAATCATACGCTGAGCCACATTTGTTTGAAACTATCACTGGTAAGCCACATATCATTGCCTCATTAACTACAATACCCCATGTATCTCCCATGCTAGGAAGCACCAACACATCAGAAATAGCATAGTAAATTAAAACTTCTTTTAACTTCTTTTTACCGGTAAAAAATATACCTGGTATATTAAGGCCCCTAACGTTTCTCTTTAATTCTGCCTCTTCCTGCCCGCTCCCAACTATGATTAATCCCCAGTCTTCATAATTATTATTTTCATTCTTTAGCCTTGAGAAAGATCTTATTAACATCTCAAGGTTTTTTTCCTTGCTTAATCTACCGACGTATAAAAAATTATAGGGCCTAAAATTATTTTTTCTTTTAATCTCCTCTCTGTTTTTAAATGTTTCTAACCATACCTTTTCTATAGTTTTATAATCAGGGATTAAATTCACTATAAAAATGCGGCTCTTTTCCA
>Ga0105164_10001484_pt1 | contig 15029 bp, 11 predicted proteins | sample VDWuncwatermetaG_FD_89674 | JGI IMG/M metagenome (GOLD analysis project Ga0105164, IMG submission 89674) | Wastewater microbial communities from Netherlands to study Microbial Dark Matter (Phase II) - VDW unchlorinated drinking water | ecosystem: Environmental > Aquatic > Freshwater > Drinking...
ATTTACTAATCTAACTTTCCCTTTCGATGTCCGTATTCTCGGACAACCTGTAAAGATTTGACCCCTAAAACGACCTTAAATAAAGGAGGTAAGCCATGTCGGATGAAAAAATTGTTCTCAAAGTTCAAATTGGTAATTTTTCGGTGGAAGTAACTGGTTCTGTTGAGTATGCGGAAAAAAAATTAGATGATCTCATTCAAAAATATGGTCCGTCACACGGGAAAGATTCGCATACACAAACACCGGCTACAGCTAATGTGGAGAGGGGGAAGCCCTTATCTCCAAGTGAATTTATAAAAAAGGTTTCCCCTAAAAATCAATCAGAAAGGGCTTTAGTCTTAGCACACTATTTAGAAAAGGTTAAAAATATGGAGAGCTTCGATACCACAGATCTAACTAAAATTGGCCGAGAAGCAAAACAACCTAAATTTGCTAATATTAGTGCTACCGTAGCAGGGCTGGTTCAGCAAGGTCGGCTTATGGGAGCAGGAGAAAAAGAAAGCAAGCGAGTATTCGTACTTACCACAACAGGAGAGGAGTATGTTGATAACCTTTTGAAGTCGAAGCAGGAATAAAAAAGGAGAACTCCTTGCACAACAAAATTCAAGCTTTCCGAAATGAGATCGAATCAATTCTCTCAGATATTGAGCAATATAGTGGAAAAATTTTGAAAGATCAATCTTTACAGAATCGCATAAGAGAGCTCTTTGTTACTTGGAACCTTTCCTTAAAACCATCTATAGCTTCTCTTGTAAATCAAAAAGAGCCGATAGCCCAGGTCGATAAGCTTCTTGAAATGGCCGCTCGGGATTCTGGAAAACGCATCCATAAACATAAGTTCCGAAATCCATTAAAAAACGTTCTTAAGATATTGAACGTTATTTATATTGAAATTGTTCATACCACAAGTGGTTCGCAGAATTTTCAGCCTCAGACCAGCCTTAGAGTATTTGAAGAGATTCCTGATCTGCCGGATAATTTTATTCCAAATGCTCTTCTTGGCTGGAAAAGCAAGATCAAGGAGTTTTTAAAGAAATACCCGTTTGATCAGAATGTCTTTATAATGATCCGATACGCAAATCAATCAGCTAATCTTATAGAACAGATTGTAACGAAGACAAAAACGATCGATATTGATGGAAGAAATCTATATCCGATTGTGGCAAAAGATCATAAGATAACTGATGATCTTAACAATCCGGTTGCCTGTTTATTATGCTGCAGATATGGTATTGCAGTATTCGATTCTGCATCAGCGAATCAAGAATTTAACCCAAACGTTGCATATGAATTAGCAATCATGCATTTTTTAAAACGCCAGTGTCTCATCCTAAAGGAGTCTTCAATAAAAACAATGCCGGCTGATATTTTACACAAACTTTATGAGCCTTTTTCCTCTGTAAGTGAGGCGGGTGAAGAAGTCGCGAGATGGCTAACAGAAGTTATCTCTTAAGAAGGGGGATTTTGTGGGGTCACCTCTCATATTATCAAATCTTTTAAAATGACATATTTGTCAACAATAAAGTTTGACCCCTACTTTTCTCAGCGGCCTGCCGGCTCGCTCATGACATTTTAGAATTTGCATGGCGTTGATTTTCCCTATCAATGAAGGCGCTTATTTGCGTCATGTTAATGAACTGTCTGGTCTGTGAGGGATTTGGCGAAGTCATACCCAAAGATAGAACACTTCTTTAAATCTTCTTCTGTGGGCGTGAAGAGCACCTTTAAGGGAGGTTGGGCAATATTAAGCCTAAGCCCCCTCAGTCGATCTTCCATGAGTCTTGTTGCCTCGCCGCTCCAGCCGTAGGTGCCAAAGGTTGCACACTTCTTACCCTTGATATTTACGCTAAACATAACATCGATGATATCCCAAATAGGCCTCACCGCATCACCATTCATGGTTGGTGAACCGAACATGATACCATCGGCAGATTCAATCTCACAGCGCATAAACTCAGGCGACACACTCGCAGCATCAAACAGCTTGGCCTCGGTATTTATGGTAGATGCCCCCCTTGCCATCGCCTCCGCCATCTTTTTTGTATTGCCATACATGGACACATAAAAGATCAATACCAGTTTTTTGTTGGGGGCTTTCCTTGGCGTGCTCCAATCTCTGTAAGCATTAATATATTTCCAGGGATTAGTCCGAAGGATGGGGCCGTGACTCGGGGCAATCAACTGGATATCAAGATCCTTGATCTTTTCGATAGCCTCAAGGATTTTTTTTCTATACGGCCCCATGATATGTTCGTAGTAATGCTGAAAATCTTTGCTAAAATCATCTACTCGGTCATCAAACATTCGTTCATCACAGAAATGAGTTGCAAATCCATCGCAAGGGAAAAGCGCATGGTCTTCCTCTAAATAAGTAAACATGGTATCCGGCCAATGCCAGTATGGCGCATGAATAAACTTTAATTGTTTATTGCCCAGATTGACACACTCGCCATCTTCAACTACCTGCCCTTTAAAATCCATGTGAATAATACTTTTCAGGAAAAAGGCTGCTGTCTTCGTTGATAAGATTTGGGCATTCGGAGTTTCTTTCAGTAAACGGCTCAATGCCCCTGTATGATCCATTTCCGTGTGATTTATTACGATGTAGTAAATATCCTTGAGATTGATGAGCGATCTGAGTTTGTCAATATATTCTTGAGTAAACTTCTCATGAACACAGTCGATGAGTGTGGGTTTATCGGCCTGGATGAGGTAAGAATTATACGTACTTCCAAATCGTGTTTCAAACACGACATCAAATGCCCTTAGTGTGGCATTTAATACCCCAACCCAATGAATATCTTTTTTGATCTCTAAGGTCTGCATAGCTTTTTACAAAGTGTTATGAAAAAATGCCGCTCACATCGGTAGAAAGAGGGAAAGGAAAACGTAGCACCAACCTTTACAGTCGGCATCGGGTGGGGAATAACCCCCCTACGCTACAGTTTATTTTCAGGCAGGTTCATCTTCTTTTTTACAAAATTCATCAATCCCCCACACTGGATAATTTCCTGCATCTCACGCGGAAACGGCTCGAACTTGAATCTCTTTCTTGAAGTACGATCCAGAATTTCTCCATTCGTGAGGTCAACCTCAATCTCATCACCTTCCCGAATTTGTTTCGCTGCCTCAGAGCACTCAAAAATAGGCAAACCAATATTGATGGCATTCCTAAAGAAGATGCGGGCAAAGGACTTTGCAATGACACACGAAATTCCTGCAGCCTTAATGGCAATCGGCGCATGCTCACGGGAAGAGCCGCACCCGAAATTATCCCCCGCCACAATAGCATCGCCGGCTTCTGCCTTTTTTGTAAAATTCGGATCGGCATCTTCCATACAATGAGACGCCAATTCTTTTGTATCAGTGGTATTCAGATACCTTGCCGGGATAATCTCATCAGTATTAACATTATCTCCAAACTTCCAGCATTTGCCTTTCATCGTAACCTCATCAAGTTATTCTTTTTAAGTCCCCCTTAACAAAGGGGGATTTATGCATCGTATACGCCATGTGAGCCGCATTGAAAAAGTTGTCGAATACCTGATCAATGACTTTATTGTAAATCTCATCTTCTGCTGGCAGCCAGCAGCCTGTTTGTTGCATCTTTCTGCCTGTGGCCTGTCGAACTGTGCTTTTTAGAATGCAATCTGCCTTCCATCCTTTGATATGCCTGATGCATAAACGCCTCCAACCGTGTTTCCTCGTTCGTCCGCTCCTGACCATCGAAGGACAATTTTAAACAGGGCATGCCATTATACTCTTTTTGAAACCTTTCAAGCACACCATTTACAACTGTTCCAGGCATACAGTGAAACGGAATCACGTTGACAATTCCATCAAACCCTTCTGTTACATACTCAACCGCTTTCCCCATACTGAGCACAGGATCACCCTTGTAGGAATCGTCAATATACGGTTTCCCCTTCCTGATGAGTTCCTTAATAGAGGCATCTTTCAAAAAATGTCTAATCCTACCTTTAAATACTTTCATAAGCTTATGGGCGTCATATCGCTGGACAATATCAGAAATAAATTCACCCAAAAAGCCTTTATAATCCTTTTCGAACAGGCAAGACTCTCTGCGGCAGTGTGCAATGTAATTGATCCATTCTGCAAATGGAGGAATAAATGCCTCTCCGCCGAGTCGTTCAATATGCCTTGCAAGAAAGTTGTTCGCAAACTCATTGCATCGGACATAGGTTTCCCCAATAACGCCAATCAACGGCCTCGGCTTACTTCTATCCACCTTCACCCTTGCAAAGGCATCGCTCGCTTCACGAGCGGATTCAACCAGACTCTGACGTCTTTCAAGCGCCGCTACTGCTTTTCTCACGTATTTTTCGTAGAGGGCGTCTGTTTCGCCCTTATGTAATTCGTAAGGCCTCGTTTCTCTTTGCAATTTTTGCAAAAGGTCGATGTACATAATACCATTCCACGCCATCTTACGGAAGTGAGTACCCAGACTTTCGGTATCTTTCCCGTAATTTTCCCCCTGATCCATAGTGTATATGGGCACATTGGTAAATCCAAGTTCATCCAATACCATGCGGTGAAATTTATTATATTGACCAAACCGGCAAGGACCAGACGCCGTAGCCATAAAAAAGGCGCTAGCCTCTGGATCAAAATCAGGGCTTAATGCCTTTTTTACAATATCTCCAGTAGTAAGAATCGCTGGATAGCATTCTTTTCCCGAGGTAAATTTTCGGCCAACATCAACAGACTCCTTATTCGCCATAGGTAACGCTTCTCCCAGCACACCGTGAGCTTTCATAGCTGCGGCAATCATTCTGCCGTGATCGCACATATACGGAATGTAAATTGTCCGTTTCTTCTCTTGTAATGTTCTGATTGGGATTTCTTCTCTTAACTTTCTGCCATTCGTGGAGGGTCTAACATTTTTAAGGCTGTCAATAAATGCCTCACACCGAGTTATTGCCCCTACGTCTGAGCTGTGCTCATCAATCTCTATCGTTAAACAGGGTTTTCCTCCTAATTCCTTCGTGAAGAACTTGGTTATAAACGAATCAGGGCCGCAGCCAAAGTTAGTAATGTATAAGGGATAAAGTCTCTTGTCCCTGGCGATTACCCTTGCCGCAGCGAGAAACCTTTGTCCAGTCTTCCAATACATATTCGGATAATCATGGGCTATTTCTTCAAGATTCAGCGTTAAAAAATCCACCGGTATGGTCATAACTCCCAAATCACGTAATTTCTCAGGAAGCCCCAGATTCATCCCCGTATCGCATCCATTATAAGAGCGACTAATCAACACAAATGCCTTTTCATTTTCCCTCAATTTTTCCAGAACCTCTCGCCCCCTTGCTTCCAAGGTCTTGTTAAAAGTTTGCAATGCTTCCCGTGCCGACTTGATGGCTGTTTCAACAACTTCTCCCGTCCTCCCAATACTCTTTGCAATTTGACGTAAGGTCTTATTCACATACTCCTCTCCGTATTCAAAATGAATGACGGGAGATAAAACCTTGAATTTCTTTTCCCTAAAATCAACGGCGGAGCGGACAAGATACGGAATACACTGCACGTAAGGACATGCATATGAGTGGGTAAGTCTTGGACTGCTGTGCGTTAAATTGACAACGCTGGGCAGGAACAGGTAATCAATATCCCTGTCTAGCATATCTATAACATGTCCATGCGCCACTTTAATGGGAAAACAGGTTTCTGCCGTAATCACCGCTACGCCATTATAGACAATATCTTTATTCGTATCGCTGGAGGTTACCACCTCAAAACCCAACTCGATGAAGAATGCCTTCCACAATGGATAAAGGTCGTGGAAGGTAGATACCTGCGGTATTCCAATCTTTTTCCCAATTGGCCGATCGGGTTTATTTTTCTTATACGTATTAAAGAGCGCTTCCTTTCTTTCCCTGAAAAGTCTGGGTAAATGCTTCCCTTTTTTCAATGACCTTTCATCGTCAAATTTACCACAACGACTTCCATAATAAAGGGGATTTTCTCCTTCAATATTAACCTGTCTAATTTCGCAAATATTCGAACAATCCTTGCAAACAAAGGAAGACAGCTCGTATTTTTTGTGCCTGAGGTCAAACCCCTTAAACCTGGATTTCTCCCACGTCCTTTCCTCCATAGCAATAATGGCAGAACCAATGGCGCCCATAATATCATGATGAGGAGGAACAATGATTTTTTTCCCTGTCACCTTTTCGAATGCCGCCTTCACACCACGGTTGGCAGCCACGCCACCCTGGAAGAATATAGTATCTCCAATCTTTCTATCCTCGACAACCCTGTTGATAAAGTTTAATACCACAGAATAACTTAAGCCTGCCAACAGGTCATCCTTGGCTGTCCCGTGCTGTTGATGATGGTTAAGGTCTGATTCCATAAAGACGGTGCATCGTTCACCAAGATGAGAGGGACAGCACGATGAAAGCGCCCGCTTGCTAAATTCACCCTTGATACTCACACTGAGTTTTTCAGCCTGTTCTTCCAAAAACGAACCCGTGCCAGCAGCGCAGACCTTATTCATCGCAAAATCCACAACTGCTCCATTTTCTAAATGTATGAATTTGGAATCCTGTCCGCCTATTTCAAAAATGGTATCCACATTTTTATCCACGTTCGCAGCAGCAGTGGCGTGCGCAGTAATCTCATTCTTGGCAATATCGGCGCCAATGAAATCTCCCGTTAAGTAACGCCCCGAACCCGTAGTTCCCGCACCACAAACGATCACCTTGTCTCCGACCTCCAGACCCACTTCGTAGAGACCTTGTTTTACAGCCTCAAGCGGTCTACCCGCAGTCATAAGGTAGCGTCTTGATAAGACATTTTTATGTTTATCTATAACAACAACATTGGTGCTGATTGAACCCACGTCAACCCCAACGTATGCCTCGACCTTTTCATTCTCAGTAATTGGGTGGGTTTCCTCGACGATTTTGTAATTATCCGCTCGAAGCGGTTCAAGATTAGATAGCTTCGCACTGCGGTTTCTGAGGTATTCTTCGATCTCTTTTAATCCACGGAAGGGAGAATGTATACCCTTGTCTATCATAGTAAACACTGTCCCAATTGCGCCCATTACATTAAAATATTTTGGGATGATCAGTTCGCCCGGTTTGAGTTCTAAAGTATCCTCAAACGCCTTGATCATACCCACGTTCGCCGCAACACCGCCCTGGAAGACAATGGGTTTGAAAAATTCTTTTCCCTTCCCGATGTTACTCTTAAAATTTCTGGCCATTGCATAACAAAGACCAGCTACAATATCATGCACCGGGGTGCCTTCTTGTTGTAAATGAATCATATCCGTCTTGGCAAATACGCTACAACGGCCCGCAATGCGGGGCGGATTCTTGGATTTTAACGCCATTTCCCCAAATTCTTTTTCTATGGCAATACCAAGCCTTGTGGCCTGTTGATCCAAAAACGAACCCGTACCTGCGGCGCACATGGTATTCATCGAAAAATCGGAAACTTTCGTTTGCTGTGTTGACGCATCCTGCTCAATGAGCATAAGTTTTGAATCCTCGCCACCGATCTCGATAACGGTGCGTACCTCCGGGTGTAAGGTTGTAGTCGCCTTGCTATGTGCAACGACCTCATTGATAAAGGCCATGTTCATTAATTCAGAGACAAATTTTCCACCAGACCCTGTTATAGCCATGCCATCAATATCATCAATATGGGTCCTGTTGAATATGTCTCTCAAGACTAAAAGGAACGTTTCTATGGGTTGTCCATGCGAACGAACGTAATGATTTTCCAAGATTTCCTTATGTTCGTTGACGAGGACAGCTTTAACGCTCACAGAACCGATATCCAACCCTACATACTTTTTTTGCGACATAGTTCTACCACTCTCTCCATCTCTATACCTAGCGCAGCACAGCCGCAACCAAAACAACCCCTCTCTTTCCCCCCTTCGCAAGGGGGGACACAGGGGGGTGTAAAAAAACTTGCAAAAAAAAGAAGTTTTTACAAGGTAATACTATAACAATATGAACAATTCGAAACTAAGTGTATTAGATAAAACATAATGAAATACAACCCAACCACGCCTTTAAAGAAATCCACGGTATACGCTAAACCAAATTTTCAAAATTTAGTTCGTATCAATTCTTTAGCACTTCGGCAGGCGGGGTAATCTTCCCCGTAACGGCAGATGCAGCAGCAACGGCAGGACCACAAAGATATATTTCACTCTTTGGATGCCCCATGCGCCCGACAAAATTGCGGTTCGTTGTAGACAATGCCCGCTCACCTTCTGCCAAAATGCCCATATGTCCCCCTAAGCACGGACCACACGTTGGGGTAGAAACAACTGCCTCAGCGTCAATAAATATCTCAATGAGACCTTCTTGTAATGCCTGCTTATAAATATCCTGGGTCGCCGGTATGATAATAACCCGGATTGAAGGATGAACTTTTTTCCCTTTGAGTATTCGAGCCGCTATTCTCAAGTCTGAAATCCTTCCGTTGGTACAAGAACCGATAACCACCTGATCAATCTTAATTCCCGAAATATCCTCCACAGGCTTTGTATTTTCTGGTAAACTCGGTAGGGCGACTTGGGGAGAAATCTCTTCTGCGTTAAATTCGTACGTTTCGGTATAACTACAATCTGGGTCGCTCTGATACACCACATATTTTTTCCCGACCCTGCCTTTTATATAATCTTCGGTATTTTTATCCGGAGAAATAATCCCGCTCTTTGCCCCAGCCTCAATTGCCATATTGCAGATGGTAAAACGATCATCCATCGGCAGATTGGTAATAGCACTACCTGTAAATTCCATCGACTTATAGAGTGCGCCATCCACCCCAATCTTTCCGATCGTGTAGAGGATCAAATCTTTCCCCGAAGTCCAATTTTTTACCTTGCCGTGAAAAACAAATTTAATCGATTCTGGTACCTTAAGCCATACATCCCCGGTAGCAAAGCATGCAGCAAGGTCGGTGCTTCCCACGCCCGTTGAAAATGCCCCAAGTGCGCCATAAGTACAGGTATGAGAATCGGCGCCTATGATAAGGTCGCCCGGCGCTACAATTCCTTTTTCCGGAAGTAAGGCATGTTCAATCCCCATCCGGCCAATTTCAAAATAATGCTTCAAGTGATGTTTTTCGGCAAAGACGCGGAGGGATTTTGATTGTTGGGCAGATTTGATGTCTTTATTGGGAGTAAAATGATCAGGAACTAAGACGATCTTTTCTGGATCAAAAACATTCTTAATCCCTGCCTTTTCAAACTCTTCAATGGCAATCGGCGCAGTAATGTCATTGCCTAAGCAGATATCCACATTTGCGTAAACAAATTGTCCAGGATGTACTTTACTAAGCCCAGAGTGTGCGGCGATAATTTTCTCGGTTATTGTCATTCCCATAAATTATTTTTAGCATAGCAGTGTACTTCGTCTTTTCTTTCAAAGCGCAAGCAACTGTGGATTGTTGTTCTAAAGAAATGGGAAAATAATTAATTTTCTGAAAATCGCGTCTTACTCCACAATTTCAGGAACAAAGGGTCTTCTAAATATTTTTTATGGCACTTGGTGCACAAATCAAAACGGAAGGTTTTGTATTCTCCATCTTCTAACATCTCTTCTTCATGATTTTCCACACCATCTTCCTTTTCGTTTTTTTCATCAACATCCCAGATTTCTTCATCTATATCATCATCCATCTCCATGTCGTCACATTCGTCACATGCGGTATAGACCTCAATTTTCACCACATAGCGAATATCCTCCTCTGCCAGTAATGGTTTGCCGCACATATCGCAAGTATAGTGCACCATTCATGTCCTCCCCAAGTAAATGACCTTATTGTAAAAATACGCTTTTTGGTAACAGTTCAAGCCACGAAATACGAATCACAATAAAGCTTTTGGTACGAAATTTAAACTGGTTTCCCAAAAGATTGGCGCTTTGTGACTTCGTGTCAAAAATCACCTCTTATGGGATTGATACTATTTTGAATATCCCCCCCTTACGCCATTGCCCTGAGTCTCTTGATCCGCTCTTCAACTGGCGGATGGGTACTAAAAATCGCAGCGAATGAACGGCCGCTTAATGGGTTCACAATAAACAGATGCGCTGTAGTCTGACCTGCATCCATGGGTCTCGCTATCGCCGCCTGCTGTAATTTTTCAAGGGCGCCGGCTAGTCCTAGCGGATTTCCAGTCAATAGCGCCCCACCTTTATCGGCAGCGTACTCCCGTGAACGGGAAATCGCCATCTGGATTAAAAGAGCGGCAATAGGAGCCAAAATCGCCAAAAATAAAACCGCAAAACCTCCTCCTCTATTGTTCTCCCCATCCCTTCCACCATAACCACCGAAAAGGGATGCCCATCGAGCCATATTAGCCAGCATCATAATAGCGCCTGCTATTGTTGCCACAATCGTTGAAATAAGGATATCGCGATTCCGCACGTGGGATAATTCATGCCCTAAAACACCTTTAAGCTCTTCCCTCTTGAGAGAGTTTAACATTCCTTCCGTAACTGCTACAGCGGCATGATGCGGATTTCTCCCTGTCGCAAAGGCATTCATGGCATTCGTGGGAATGACGTATATCCTCGGCATTGGTATTCCAGCGCGCACTACTAATTCCCTAACGATCTCATAAAGGGATGGCACGTCCTGTTCATAGACTTCTTTAGCCCCATACATCTTCAGGACAATCTTATCACTGAACCAGTAGCTAAAGAAATTCATACCCATAGCAATGGCAAAGGCATAGGTCGCACCCTGCCGTCCACCAACCATACTACCAACCCAAACAAGCAAGAGGGTTAAGGCAATTAATAATACCGTCGTCTTGAAATAATTCATTTCTCTTTCTCCAAATACCGCCTAACAAATCCTTTTCGGAAACATTTTCAAACTTTCTGTAGCAATAAAAATTTATTATTTATAAATGATTCCGTATTCTAAAAATTATTATAAGTACAGCTTATTTTTTGTCAAGGAATTTAATCTTGACCATTTTAAGAGAAAAAAATAACAGAATCTGGGCAACCGTAGGCTTCAATCTTCACAAATTATGGGATATGGAACGCTAGGATGTTTGTTCAAGTTTGTTGTAAATAGCTGCTCTTACTGCATCATACTGAGGTGGAACTTCCACGGGAAGGTTGGCGAAACGCGGGGTTACTTCTTCCAGTTTATTCTCATGATAATTTATCTTAAATTCGGGAAATTTTAAACCATGTGCAGTTGAGATAACAACAACCTTTTCTTCAGGCAATATCTCTTTCCTCTTTACTAATTTTATTAACACTGCCAGGGCTACCCCTGTGTGTGGACAACTAAACAACCCCGTTTTATCCGCCTGTGCAGAAGCATTAGCCAATTCATCCTCTGTTGCCTGCTCCACTATACCGTTAAAGCTTTTTAAGACGTTGATAGCCTTTTTGTAGCTGACAGGATCGCCTATCTGAATGGCGTTCGCAAGAGTTTTCTGCGCCTTTACCGGCTTAAACTCTTTGAAACCTTTCAAATAACTAAGGTAAAGAGGATTTGCCTTTGCGGCCTGCGCGCATACAATGCGAGGTTGCTTATCTATTAAACCCAAGTCCTTCATCATAAGAAATCCTTTCCCCAGCGCTGCGGTGTTACCCAGGTTTCCCCCGGGAACAATTATAACATCTGGCACTTCCCAATCAAACTGCTGGACTATTTCGACACTTACTGTCTTTTGTCCCTCAATACGCAGAGAATTCATGGAGTTTGCCAGGTAGATGTTGTTTTTGCTGCATATCTCCTTTACCAGCTTCATACAGCCATCGAAGTCTGTATCCAGAGACAAAGTAAGCGCCCCATTTGCGATAGGCTGGATGAGTTGCGCATGAGACACCTTATTTTTGGGCAGAAATACAATTGCAAGAATACCAGCAGCGGCACAATATGACGCTAATGCAGCAGAAGTGTCCCCTGTGGAGGCACAAGCGACGGCAGGAATTCTCTTTCCTTCGGCGATCATCTGCTTAACCATAGAGACCAGCACGGTCATCCCCAGGTCTTTAAAAGAGCCGGTGTGGGCATTCCCACACTGTTTGATCCATAGGTCTTCAACGCCAAGTTCCCTTCCAAGCCGCTCGGCCCAGAAGAGGTTGCTGCCGCCTTCGTATAAGGAAACGACGTTCGCATTATCAACTTCTGGACAAACCCACTCCTTCTTGCCCCAAACGGAACTCCCGTAAGGCCACCTGGAACGTCTATAACGTTCATCAAACAACCGCTTCCAATGCTCTGGAGAGTGCTTACGAAGCTTGTCTAAATCATGTCTGACCTCCAACAGATCGCCGCATTTTTTACATTGATAGACGATCTCATTCAACTCATATTTTTCATCGCAGCCAGAAATGCATTGAAACCACGCCCTATATGGCATGAATTACTTCTCCTCTACACTCAATTTATTGCTTCTTTGTAATTGTACGAACTGCCACTTGCATTTTAATTATAGGCGTGTAGACGTATAATTACAAGCAAAATGTACATAGCCAGGACACGGAAACCATTTTAATTTTGACAAAATTGCTTTTGTTTTGATAAGATTCTGAACACAGTGTATATGCAGAAATTTTTATCAAAAATATTCTCAAGCTTTCCAAAAATAGATGGACAATCCATCAAGCGCGAGTTTAAGCACGCCTTTAGCACGGGCATATCCAATGAAAACAAAATATTGAACGAAAAAGAACTAGCTCTCATTACGAAACTGATTGCCATAATCCAAAAAAGAAACCTTATCGTTCCAGCCACAATGTTTCTTGAATGCGTACAACCGCTCAATTATATCGGAAGCCAACTGATGTTGTTCCTCAGACCATTTTTAACCTATTTCTTTACACCTGCAGAATATGACCTATTTCAGGGTATACTCGAAAAAAGGGAAGGCATTACAAGAGTTATTGAGGAGTTAGAAAAGGTATCTATTCACCGCAAAGATGCAAAGAACGCAAAGGAAGATTCGAAGTGATAAAAAACGACTTGAACGTTATTGTTGCCACAGATTGTGGAAGTACCACTACTAAGGCTATCCTGATCGAAAAAAAGGATGGTGTATATCGCCAAACTTTTCGCGGAGAATCTCCGACAACTGTAGAAGCGCCATTTGAGGATGTGACACGCGGCGTCTTAAATGCATTTGCAGAGATGGAAGAACTTTCTGGCAGAAAAATACTGGATGGAGAAAAGATTATCACACCAGCGGAGGGAAATGTCGGAGTAGATATTTACGTCTCAACAAGCAGCGCCGGAGGCGGACTGCAAATGATGGTAGCGGGCGCAGTAAAGACCATGACTGCCGAAAGCGCCCAACGTGCGGCGCTCGGAGCAGGCGCAATAGTAATGGATGTTATTGCATCCAACGACCAACGCCTTCCACACGAAAAGATTGATCGCATCCGACACCTTAGACCCGATATGATCCTCCTTTCAGGCGGAACAGATGGCGGCACTGTTACCCATGTTGTAGAACTTGCCGAATATATCTCTGCCGCCAATCCAAAACCGCGGCTCGGCATGACCTTTCAACTCCCAGTCATTTATGCAGGAAATAAAGATGCCCGTGAAAAAATAAAAGAAATATTAAACAAAAAAACCGCACTCAACATTACAGAAAATATACGCCCAACGCTTGAACGGGAAAATCTATTCCCGGCGCGGCAGGAAATCCAGAAACTCTTCCTCGAGCATGTCATGGCACAGGCTCCAGGATACAAAAAACTTATGTCGTGGACTGGCGCTCCAATTATGCCCACACCAGGCGCAGTCGGGCTCATTATGCAGACAATAGCCAAAAAAAACAATATTAATGTAGTCGGTGTGGATATTGGTGGCGCTACCACGGATGTCTTCTCTGTATACGGCGAAATCTTCAATCGCACAGTCAGCGCCAACTTTGGAATGAGTTATAGTATTTCAAATGTGTTGGCTGAAGCAGGACTTGAAAATATTCGGAGGTGGGTGCCTTTTGGTATTGACGAATCAGACCTCCGGAACAGGATCAAGAACAAGATGATACGTCCCACGACAATACCTCAAACATTGGAAGAACTTAAGATTGAGCAAGCCATATCGCGCGAGGCATTGCGGCTGTCTTTTGAGCAACACAAATCTCTGGCTGTTGGACTTAAGGGCGTTCAGCGGGAGCGCGACATCTCAGAGGCATTTAAACAGGAGGTTACAGGTGAAACTTTAGTAGATATGTTAAAACTGGACCTGTTGGTTGGCAGTGGAGGCGTACTCTCGCACGCTCCACGCAGATCTCAGGCAATGCTAATGATGATTGACGCCTTTCAACCTGAAGGTATAACAAGAATAGCCGTTGACAGCATATTTATGATGCCACACCTCGGCGTCCTTTCTACGGTGAATGAACAGGCGGCCACTGAGGTTTTCGAGAAAGATTGCCTGATTCATCTGGGCACGTGCATCTCTCTCGTTAAAGGTAGTATTGGAAAACTTCAGGAAAAATGTATCTCCTATAAAATAGCAATGCCCGATGGTAAAAAGATAAACGAACCGCTTCCCTACGGGGACTTACGTGTTCACCCACTGGGCATTGATCAAGCAGCAGAAATTGAGGTTTTACCCACAAAAAATTTTGATGTTGGCGCAGGAAAGGGTAAACCTCTTGTAAAGAAAGTCTGGGGGGGAGTTGTGGGTATAGTCATTGATACCCGTGGGAAACCCATTACACTTGCAAAAGAGAAGGCATCGAGGGTAGAACAACTCCAACAATGGGCAAAGGCAATTGATGCGTATCCAGAATGAAAAACATTATCATTACCACGGATTTTCACGGAATTACACTGATTATCAAAACTATGCCAATTTCTAACTTCATTTTTTGTTTCTGTGATACTCCGTGTTTTTCTGTGGTAAATTTATAAAGGTGTTAATATAAACACATGACTCACGCATACACACCGGGTTTACGAATAGCCGAAAAGACAAAGGTCACGAGCCGGCGTGTCCTGCCTTTGATGGGTGATGTTATCGTCAAAAAGGGCGACGTCCTGAAAGCGGAGGAC
>Ga0105164_10001486_pt1 | contig 15008 bp, 19 predicted proteins | sample VDWuncwatermetaG_FD_89674 | JGI IMG/M metagenome (GOLD analysis project Ga0105164, IMG submission 89674) | Wastewater microbial communities from Netherlands to study Microbial Dark Matter (Phase II) - VDW unchlorinated drinking water | ecosystem: Environmental > Aquatic > Freshwater > Drinking...
GCGCCATCGCAGCGGTGCACCGCCAGTTCCCAATGTTGACCATCCATGCCAGCATCGGGGCCAACATCTTGAACAACGCCGACGTGGCTTTCTATCGGGAGATCGGCGTGTCGCAGGTGGTGGCCGACACCAAGCTGACTCTCAAGGAGCTGGCCTCCCGCAAGGAGCAGCTCGACGTCGGCATCGAGATCCTGATTCATGCGAACTACTGTTATACCTATCTTGGCAAGTGCTGGATGTCGCCCTATCATCGGCTTGAGCGAACGATCGACGAGGCGGGCAAGGACCTCTTTAGGGGAAGCCCGAACCGGGGTGGCCTTGACTACCGGGTCTGCCTGGAGGACTGGCAGCTCTATAGCGGCGACACCAAGTGGGAGGACCACGTTGCCCTCAAGAACGACGCGTTCTTCCTCCTGGACGATATCCCACACCTGATCGACCTGGGTGTCCACTGTTTGAAGATCCAGGGCCGTGAGTACGCCGTGTCCCTCGTGGGGGCGATCGTGAAGTTCTACCGCGACCTGATCGACGTCTATCAGGCACGCCCGAAGGGTGAGCAGTTCGACCTTTTGCCCTGGAAGGCGAGGTTGGCCTCGATCCAGGCCGACCGTGATACGCAGCGGAGCAGTGGGACCAGGGCCTTGCTGGATGAAGCCCGAATCCCTGTCGGCGCTATTCGAAGCCGATAGGGCCGTTGCCTCGTCGCCACCAGTTAGGCGCCGTCGCGGCTGCTCCCGCGGCGGTCTTTTCATGCTGGAGACAATGAATGGCCGAACCGGCGGTTCACCCTCGCTGCAAGCGCTGTAGCCGCGACGATCAACCCCTCCGTCGCGTTGATTCCTTTGATCGGATCGCGCTGGCCGACGACCCTTCAGACCCCAACTGCGGCCATTACTATCTGGAGACCGTGTACATCATGCAGTGCCCTCGCTGCGGCCACCGTCAGGAACAGGTCAGCAAGCGGACGCCGCATGTGACCCTTCGCGAAGCCCAGACAGAAATGGACGCGCACTTGCTGGGAAAGGGCTGAGCAATGGAGTGCCAGTCCGATAAACGTCGCCTAGCAGCGTTCCGGCCCCCTGGGCACTCCCTGTCCGAGATCCCGGGACGGGCTCCCGGACCGGGACGACGTAGCTCACAATGTACGCCGGGTACCCGCGAAGTGGGTGCGGCCCCTGGGGCCGCGCCTGGACCCACCATCGGCGGGTACCCCGCTCGGTTCTTGGCCCGGCACACAGTGCGGTACAATTGTCGTGGGTTATAGCCGTACTGGATTGCCGAAAGCGAAAGTGGCAAGCTGGCTAAAGCGGGCAGGATTCGACTCTATTGCGGCGGAGCGTTTGCTTCAGTCCTCCTGTAACTCCGGCATCTCCCTCCATTTCGGTTCGCCTTCTGGCTTGAAGTTCCGGGTGGCGAGAAAATTCATTCCTTGGTAGAAGTTCACCTTGAACTTCCCACCTCCGAACCTCTCACTCAGATAACCGATCGGGTCCAGAACCATGGGTGTGAATTCGTCGGACCGATACCGGGCAAGGCGTTTGAACCGGATCGTCCCCATCCAGGGCTCCTGGACCATCAGCTTCGTCGAGCATTCGGGCCAGAGTACCGCGAAGGCCCCTTGCAGATCGGCCTCCGTCGGTTGCCTGTTGCCTTTCCGCTCCAGCAGTTCCAGGAGAAACGGCCTGAGGAGCTTGCCAACCCAGGTGGCGAACACCTCCGATGCTCCGAGCGATTCCATTTCTTGTGAGATTCAGGCAGGAGGGGTCGGCGCTCCGGTTGGCGGTCTCTCTCCCGACGCTGCGGCCTTTTGAACGGTGACTTGCCACCGGATCATCCCCTCCCCGCTCTTCCTTGGGTTCGAGACGGTGTAGCCTTGACTGGTCGCCCATTGCTGGATCGCCTCAGCCAACGATTGCTCGGACACGACAATTACCAGTTCTTCCTCTGCGGCCATCTCCTGGACCGCACGCTTGGCCTGGGGCAACTGATAATTCTTCATCTCTCCCATCAATTGTAAGATTCGCCTCATCGGTGTCGTCGTCCTCCTGAAAGCGCCCGGCTACGAAGGGCTGGTGAGCGACCGTTTGGCCGCGATAACTACCTGCCTGGCAAGCGTGAGAGCTCGCTTTGCCGCTTCCCTGCCGTAGAGCGGGGGAGGGGACGGTGTTCCCTGAGGCTCGCGTGCCGGGGTAGGGGGCGCGAATTGCTCCAGCGGACGGAGCGACGTCATCAGGGATCCGAGGGCAGGCTCAGCCGCCTCAAGCTGCTGAATCAGAGAGGCCAGGGTGAGCTGCTCCGCGACGTGCTGGCCCCTTCCGAGCAACAATCCCCGCATTGCCTTCTCCGCCGCGAGATAGGCCAACCGGCAGAGAGGGTAGTAGCCCTCATACCGCAGGAGCATCTCGGCGTCCTTCAAGTCTTTCTCGGCTTCAGCAACCCATCGTTGGGGCTCATCTCGCGTGGCCTGTTTCATCTCTCCCGTTCCTTCGAAGAGGCCGCGGCGCTACTGCCGCGCGTCCCGCTCCGCGTCAAGCCGTGACCGGATTCTGCGGAAGACTTCCATATCCTGCTTCAGATCAGGATGGCCGATCCGCTTGTCGATGGCGATGACCTGTTCCATCAGGCGGAGCGCTTCGCGCCATTCCTTTTGTTCTTCATGGATGAGAGCCATGTTGTGGAGGATCACACTGGACCGCAGGAGATCTCCGGCTGCTTCCAGCAGCAGCAGGGCTTCCTGATAGGCGGCCATAGCCTCTTCGAGGTGGCCTGCCTTCTTTAAAACGAATCCCAAACCGTTTAGGGTAGCAGCTCGCCTCTGATGATCCTCCTCCCCAATCAGGGATAGGCTTTCGCGGTAGCGATTGGAAGCCTTATTCCATTCCTCGCGGTGCTGATGGAGGGCGGCAAGATTGGCCAGCGTGATCGACTGTCCCAGCCGATCCCCCGCACTCTCCTGTATTGCGAGGCTCTTTCGGTACGCGTCGAACGCCTCCTCGGACTGGCGGCGCTTTGCATGAATGTTCCCGATATTGTTCCAGATGAAGGCGGCACCACGAGTGTCCCCGAGTGACTCCTTGATCGTCAGGCTGTGCTGGTAGGCGTTGAGGGCCTCCTCCCACATCTCCATCCCCTCATAGGTGACCCCTATGCTTCCCAGGGTGGCTGCCACGCCGGACCGGTCGTTGGCGGCCTCCTGCAACGTTCGAGCCCGGTCGTACAGTCCGAGGGCCTGATGCCACCCTCCTTGGCGTCGGTAGAGCTCGCCGAGAAATAGCAGGGTTGCAATCATCCCCTGGCGGTCCTGGGCGCTTTCCTGCACCGCCAGGAGCTCCTGGAACGGTGCGATCGCTTTCATTGCGTTACCCTGTTGTTGGTACAGCATTGCCGTCTGGAAGAGCGCGGCAGCCAGCAGTTCGCGATCTCCCTCGGCCCGTGCTCGCTCGGTCTCGGCCAGCACGAATGCTAGGAGCTCTGCCGACGACAGATTCATGATTTCGACCTCAATCGATCGGGCGCTTAAAAATCAGCAGGGCGCCTACAGTCCCATAGGCCACGCCATCCCGGTTGGGAGCGATCAGGGGGACGGAGGCGGTCAGTTCCCAGCCGTCGGCGCCCACCTCATTCAACCAACTTAGGTCGCTCTGGAGGCCCTCCTTACTTTCCTTGAAGATGACGATCCGGTCTTGATATTCCCAGCGGGTCATGGCTCGTGTCCTTTCTGGTTAGGGAAAATCTGCTCGTCAGGGAGATCCAGGGCGGTCCCGATCACCTTTCGAATCTGTAGCAGGCGGCCCTCCTGGTCCACTTCGGGGCTTGCCTCCGACTCGAGCATCATTCGGCTGACGACTCGGTTTAATTCGCGTAGGCGGCGTCCCTCCTCGGGTCGCCCGAACTCGAGGAACAACATGTTTACCAGGCGCTGGTAGGCTTTTGACTCCAGGATCGCAACCTGGGTCTCGGGATCGGAGAGATGGCGGTACTCCAGGCTTAAGAATATTTTGGCGAGATGACGTGCGATCTGCGCCAGATCCATCCGGTCATTATCCTGCTCTACCAGGGTAAGCCGCTCGGTCAGGGGCAGAAGTTTCCAGACCTGGTCCCCCACAGGGGGCGAAGCCAGCATTCGCCCGGTTCGGTAGCGGTCGGCAAAATCGATCAGACGACGGTCGCCAAGCTTGGCCGCAATGGTCGGAACGAGGGCAGCCAAGATCTCCGGCGGAATGTCGTGCAGGGACGGGTACTGCCCCTGGAACGAGGACAGATCTCTCCGAAGCTCCTCCAGGGTCATGAGGTCGAGCAGGACGAATAGCGAACGCTTGAGCTCCTCGGCGGACATGGTTGCGATGGCCTCTTTCACATCGGCCGGCAGCTCCGCCGTTGTCGGTTCTGCCACCAGCGGAAGCTTTGCCATTCGCCCTGCCACTAATGACTCCAGGGGTTGGTGGACGTCCACGGCCTCGCCGATCGCCGAGCGGATTCTCACGAGGGCGTCTTCGGCCTGGGCGGGCTCGAGGCGGTCCAACCCTGCGGTCATCTGCCGCACCGTGGCCGCCAAGGCGAGTAACCGTTCCTCAGGCAGGGCCATCAGCCGCTCCTGGACTTGATGGTAAATCGGGAACTCCACCGATGACTCCGAGAGGCTGGAGCCATGGTACAGGTCGTAGTTCCCGCACATGAAGAGCCTGGCCAACTCCCGGCGTAGTTTGTAGCCGACCAGGGCGCCAGGGTGCTGCTCCAACAGGCTCCACTTCTCGGCCAACGACATGCTCTGCAATTCCTCATCGGTCAGTTCATCAGGCCTGGAGCCTTCGCTCGTCCGTTTGGCATCAAGGTCTGCCAACGCCCGCTCGGTGTACCTGGGGATGAACCCGCTCACGAACCGCTGCAAATGCTCGAGGGGGAGATATTCGTTATACTCTCGAAGCAACCCCTCTCGCTCGGTTGGGTCCAAGCAGTCGGCGAAAAGGCGCACGGTCCATCGGAGCTCCTCATCGGTCATCGACTCGATCCGACTCAGCAAGTCTTCCGCCCGGGATTGAATATATCGGCTCTGCGGTTCAATGCGCGGATGCTCATCCATGGCAGTATAATCTCACAGGGAATCGAGACACCAGATCCCCCAGTTGAACTTGTAATAGTCGTCGCCCATCCATTCTTCAATGTGCGCCCGGTTCTCCGCCAGATAGCGAAAGCTGGCGTCGAACTCGAAGGCGACCACCATCCGCTCCTCGAGGTCAAAGACTCGGAGGGCGAAACGGGTCTCGGGCTCTAGTTCCGCAGCGTCGATCGGGCGGATGTCGTCGAAGTCTTCCCCAATGGCTTTTAACAGTTCATACAAGTCGTAGCGCCGGCCACGAACGCTGAGCTCGCTTGCCCCGGTTCCCAAAGGCCCGTACCGTTCCTCCATGTGAATGCGGTTTTTTTCGCTCATGACTCCATTCCTTTTTGGCTACCGTATTTCATCCAGCCGGTAGAGCAGGTCGGCGACCCCGGTTGCGTTGGTAATCGGTCTAAGATAGTTCTGGCGGAGGGCGCACTGCCGGTCTACTTCCCCTTGGAGATCAGGCGCTGCCAGCTCCCACGGCACCACCAGGGGGAAGAGAGGGTCTTCCTCGCTTGCCTGCTGCCAGGCCTCAACACTCCAAATGCGCCGGTCCAGGGGTCGAGCCCTCTCAAAACAGTTCCCCTCGATATCCCTGTTGAACCCGGAATTCCAAAAGTAGGTCAGCAGGCCTTCCACCTGCTCGGCCAACGGCAGGTCGGCGAGGCCCAAGGGTCGCCCGCGGAGACAGGCCCGCGCGCAGGAGGGAAGGCCGAGATCGGCCTGCACGTTCATCAGGTTGCTGAAGTAGACGGGATCATGGGGGGACCGCAGCGGGGCAGTTCTGTGGTAGAGACGGAGCTCCTCGAACTCCCCTCGGTAAAAGGTGAAGACGTAAATCAGATATGGGAACGCCAGTCGATATGAGGTGTATGACCCTCCGAGGCCCATCCGTTCATCGGTCCACCGGACCTGTCGAACCTGGGGCGGCTGCTCGATGACCAGGACGGTGCTGGCCCCTCTGACCTGCACCAAACGCGTCCCCCCTGGTAAAAACAGGGAGCGGTCCTTCATCGCCCCGGGATGGGTGGACGCGACAGCCTGGAGGAAGTCGCTGAGATGGACCTTCCGATCCAGACGGGAGCCATCTGGTCCTTCACGAAAGAGGGCCACCTCTTGTCCTCGAATCTCGACCACGTCGTCGCTCATTTCTCTTCACGGCTGGCCAGGACTTGCCGGGTGCAGACGATCCTTACCTGGGTTGACGCCAGGCTGATTGATGCCTCCTCCTTTTCTTAGTGAGGTTCAGCCGGGGGCGAGAGGGCCGCCTGATTCAAGACGTGTAACACCCGGGATGGAAGCTCCTTCAGCAGCTCTCGGTTGAATTTCAGGTCGAGGTGGTTAAACCATCGGGGGAGGTATTCCAGGATTCCTGGGCTCAATGTAGCCTCCTGGTGCTGGTCTACCTCGATTTCCCACAGCAGGGCCGCAGGTTCCGAGCGGGCAAGGGCTGCGATCCCCTCGATAAGGGATGGGATATCACCCCCGGCATGGATCAGCAGTTTCGGTCGGTTAGACGAAGGGACTGGCCCCATCTCCTGCAAGAGTTGAAGGATCTGGTTTGCGGAGGCGGCTCGCACCGCCGTGCTCCCGAATTGAAGGAGCATCTGCCGCCCTTCCTCTGAGGGTCGGGACGGCAGCGCGGGAGAGATCGCCACCACCACGTCCGCAGAGCTCATCAGCGCCAGCCGTCCCCCGAGACTGTGACCGATGGCGATTGTCCGCCCGGCAGGACGCAGCCGAGAGAGACCTGCTTCGAGGTCCAGGAGCAATCCGGTGCCTAGCGTAGCCCGGTGCTCGCCATGCCCGCGGAGGTCCACGCAGAGGGACACAACCCCGGAATCAGCCAGCCTGGCGGCCAATCCCAGCATCTGTTCTTTGCAACCGCCATATCCATGGGCCAGTACTGCGCTGGCCGTCGCTCGTGGGGAAGTGAGGAGATACGCCGGAACCTGATGTCCATCCTCAGACATGAGGTCATCGAGCTTCACCAACTCAATCGACATCCTCGTTTCTCCGTTCTCCAGACTAGCAGAAGGCGAAAAGACAAGTCAATACGGCTGCAACTGAGAAAAAAGACGGCCTCTCCGACCCGGGAGGAGGCGAGGCAAATCAGAGAGGCCATCGAAATATTGTGGTCGAAGAATTCTTCGACGCTATCCAATCATAGTGGCCTTCCCCGAATTTGTGAAGTCTCCTTTATCACCTGCCGATTGAAATCCCTCCATCTCCGTGCTAATGTTCCTCATCGAGATGAGAAGCGCAAGGAAGCTGGAGATCAAGAAGAATATACGCGGAGGTTACCGGGCCTGGCCGTGGTTGCTCCCGGTCATTGCCATGACGGGTTGCGCCAGTCTCTTTCCGGACACTTCGCCACCTGCCGGTGCCCCAGCGGACGCCAAGCGGCTCACCTTTAGTATGGTCGCCCGCAACTATCGGTGTGAGCCCTCCGTCATCGCCGTGGACCGGGAGGGCAGGTCGGCGCTGGTCAAGGTAACAATTCGCAGCGAGGGCGCCCGACACATCTTCTCTATCCCGGATTTGGGGATCAGGCGCTATTTGCAACCGGGGCAAGAGGTGACCGTTGAGTTCCTGGCGGAACGGTCTGGCGTCTTCGATTTCGGGTGCACTCGCTTCCCGCTGATTACCCCCCTCGATCATAAAGGCAAGCTGGCCATCAAGTGAGCCGTGGCCGCGGTGAGGTCATGCATACTGAGCCTCGCCATTGCCGAAGGACCAGTTTTCTCTGGCGACTTCCACCAGACTGACCAGCACATTCTGAGGTCGCACCCCCGGATTCTCGGCCAGCAATTCAGTCATCCGGGCGTATAAGGCCCGCTTCTGTTCAGTGGAGCGCCCAAGATTCAAAGTAATCTGCACAAAGATGACCTCGTCTGTTCGCTTGATGCCAAGATAGGTCGGATCGTAGATCAAACTCTCCGGGGGATATTCGGTGATCACCTGAAACCGGTCTGAGGCGGGAACGTTAATGGTTTCCACCATGGCGCGATGGACGCCATCGCCTATCGCTCGGCGGTAGGCGGCGGGTTTCCCCTCTCGAAGGGAGATCCGGACCAGTGGCATGGAGCACCTCCTGTGTAGGGATTATCGAAAGATGGACAGCCAGCCCGTCTCTTGGCCGATCCGAACGACAGGCGGGCGAGGCAAGCACGGTGTTCGTCCGAGTCCCCCCGCTTTAGGGATTGGCGTCCAGAAACTCCTCGACGATTCCTATGATCCGCTCCGGCGCATCCTCCTGCAGGAAGTGGCTCGCGTCCTCGAGCTCGCGTGTGATCGCACGTGGGTAGATGCGCTGCCACCTTCGCAGTACCAATTCGGGGAGCACCGGGTCTTTCATTCCCCAGACCAAGAGCGTCGGGGTCCGTGTGAAGAGAGGCAGCCCCTCCTCGATCACCTTCATCTCGGCGTATGACGAATCTGTTTCGCGGACGGGGATATCGCGAGACCAGCACAGCAGGGCGCGGCGCGTCGCGGGCGTGGGGAAGGGCGCCCGGTAGGCATCCATAACGGTCTCTGTTAGCTTCTCCGGGTGGTGGGTGGTGCCCAGCAGCGCGGGCTCCAGGTAGCCATTCTTCTCCAGCACGAACTTCTCCCCCCGTTCCGACCGGATGAGTTCCACCAAGCGGGGCAAAGGGCCGCCCGGCCAGGGGGCGAACGCCCATGTATTCATGAGGACAAGGCGCTTGATTTGGTGGGGGTGGCGGATCGCGACCCCCAGACCCACCGGCCCGCCCCAGTCGTGGAGCACCAGCGTGAGGTTGCACAGGTCCAGATGTAGCACGAGAGCTTCGAGGTTGGCGATGTGATGCCACAGTCGATACGGATACAGGTCCTGTGGCGTGCCCGACTTGCCCATGCCCATCTGATCCGGCACGATACACCGACGGTGCTTGGCGAGAGTCGGGATGAACTTACGCCACAGGTAGCCCCAGGTGGGGTCCCCATGCAACAGCAGCAGGGGTTCACCTCCGCCCTCGTCCACGAAGTGCATCGAAAAGCCATCCATGTCGAGATAGTGGGGGACAAAGGGGAAGGTACCATCAAACGTCTCGTCTCTGATGTCGATCAACTCCGCCTCTCTTGTTGCCGGAGTTCTACTCAAGCGACGCGTTGGGGACTATACCTATAGAATGTTACGACGCATGACACGAATGCTTGCTCTGTGCGCCTGGCCCGGTAGCTGATGCTGAAGATGTTCAGACTCCAGAGTGATCAACTCCGCCATCCAAGGACCCCTGGCATGCGGTGAGTATCTATTCGCCACAGTGAGAAGTCAAGGCACTTCGCTTCGCTCCGCTGTGGGCCGCATCGGGGCGGACAGGGTTAAAGGGTGGCCCTTGCCGAGAGGATTTTCAGGGTCTTCACCGTCTTGCTCATACAGGGATTGGACTGGGGCCGCCGACGGCGCCTAGTGTTACAGGAGCCGCCTCAAGGTGTCGATGGAGAGAAGCGTACGAGGCGGGAGGAGATCGCCGATGACGCCGAGGAGCAGGTCGGCGAGCGGTTGACGTCGGCGAAGCAGCCGCGCGAGTCCGTTGGCGGCGATGGGTCGGCGGATGATGGCTTGGAGTGCGGCACAGAGCCGTTCCTTACTGGCAGTGATCTTCCGCTGTTGGCGATCGAACCGATGGAGTCGGGTCGCGGTCAGGCCGCCCTCGGGAAGGGCCGAGGCGATCGCTTGGGCCGCCAGCTCCGCGCTTCGGAGCGCGTGAAACACCCCCTCGCCGGTAAAGGGGTCATAGAAGCCGGCCGCGTCCCCGATGAGGAGCGCGCCCGACCTGAAGGTTCGATCGGCTCGAAAGGCCAGAGGGCCAAGGCATTGGACGGGGCCAGTTCGCGCCATGGCTCTGAGCACCGTCGCTGCCTGCGAACAGTCCATGAGTTGGCGATCAAACAGTCCCTCCAATCGTCCTTTCCACGACAGGACGATGCTCTGGTCCAGGACAATGCTGGCGTTGACCAGCCGCTCACCCACTGGGTTGAGGATGCAATACGATCCCTCGCCGACCGAGATCAACCCGTGATCCTGAAGATCGGATGCTCCCTCGTAATAGGCCACCAGGGCCATCCGATGCAGCGTCGGATGAGGCCGGTACAGACCGAGGCGCCGGGCTAGAACCGAGGATCGTCCATCTGCCCCCACCACGATCTGTCCCCGATAGACCTCCGAGCCCTGCGGCCCGATTCCCTTGACCCCGCAGACACGACCACCTTCCCAGATCAAATCGGTCACGCGAAACCCTTCGAGGCACTTCACCCCCCACCGCCGAGCCCGTTGTAGCAACACGCTGTCGAGGGTGGCCCTGGGGATCGAGAGCGCGTAGGGGCGCGCCCCGTTGCTCGTTGCGACGGCGGGATACTCTGCCCTGAATGTCGTGCCGTCCGGGGAGGTAACTGTCATTCCCCAGAGACGCTGCGCACCAGCCGCTTGCACCTCATGAAGCAGGTCGAGCTCATCGAGCCGGCGAATCGTCCCGGGGCTGAGATAGTCCCCGCAGATCTTGTGGCGGGGAAAGGTGGCTTTGTCGAGGAGGAGGGTGTCAACCGAGCGCTGTGCAAGGAGGGTGGCGAGGACCGAGCCTGCTGGACCGGCACCGACGATGATCACCCCCGTCATGATTGTGCCCTCAGTCGCGGACCGCCTTAACCTTGAAATTTACTACCACCTCGTCCCTCATAGGGATGAACAGGAAGGAGGGGATCGGGATCTGGTAGGTGGAGAGGCGCAGGGGTACCTTCCCTTCGACCTCAAGCAAGGTCGCAGTGAGGTGAGCCTTGACCTGCGCTGTCAGCGGTCGTGTCACACCGTGAAGCGTCAGTGCGCCACGAAGGGTACTGGTGTACCGGTCACTGCCGAGTGGTTCGGTCTGCTCCACGCCGCTCATGGTAAAGAGGATTGTGGGAAAGCGATCGGTGTGCAAGTGGCTCCTCCGCATCCGCTCGTCTCTCAGCTCAATCCCAGTGGTGAGGCTTGAGGCTTCGATCTGCACACAAGCCTCAGTCTCAGTAGAGGGGAAGGCGCCGGGCAGCCGGATCAGGCCGGACACCTTGCCGGCGGTTCCGGTAAACGTGTGCAACCTAGCGTCGGCCTCGAACTGGATCGTGCTTTCGTGCGGGTCGAGCCTAAACCGCAGATAGTGTTCAGTCCCGGGCCGAGCCTGAAGCTCGCATGCCAGAAGCACCGTATCAGACACAAGCAGCCAGGTCAGCAAGACGGTGCCGGACAGTAGGAGGTTTAGCTGCATCTCTCCGGGGCGGCAGATGCGATCTCTTTGATCAAGGCGATTCGGAACCATGGATGGAAGCTGAGCCTCACGTCGGCGAGGCCGGCCTCGATTGCCATGCGGAGCAGCTCGTCCGGCCTGAAGCCGCGAAGGACGGACATCGGGCCATCATGCCGAGTGAGGCGATTCGCGGACAACAGACGTGTGGTGATCGCGGTGAGGAGGCGAGCGGATCGGCTTCGCAGCAGATCGTTCACCATTAGCCCACGCCGGGCAACCCGAGCCATCTCCCGCAAGAGGAGGATCCCTTGCGCCTCGCTCAGGTGGTGAAAGAATAGGGATGAAATGACGTAGTCGAAGCTCTGTTCCGGATAGGGCAAGGGCGGCGCTTCCGCGCGCCGAAGTCGGATCTCAGGATACTCCGCCGACCATTCGGTCGCAACGGCCAGAACTTGGTCGTTCCAATCCACCGCCTCGATGGTGATGGCGAGGTTGCGTTGTCTGGCCCAGCAGCAGATGGCCCGCGGAATGTCGGCGCCGCCGGTGGCGATGTCCAGGATGGTGAGAGGGGTCTGCCGCCCCGCGCCGACCAATCGGCTCAGGTGCAGGAGGACCGTGCGCGCGCCGCCGAAGTATCGGTTGAGCCGCTCCAGGTCGCGCAGACTTCCGCGGATCTCCTCGTCGGAGTTGCCTGGACGGTCCAGCAGCTCCGACACCCCTTCAAGGCGGGGGAGGGGGACCCAAGCACTCACCACCGAAGCAACGCCCCCTCCGCGCAGAACCCTGGGCCGAGCGCGATCATCACGCCCAACTCGCCGGGGGACGCCTGGCCAGAATTGACGACCTCGTTTAACACAAAGAGCACTGTGGCCGATGACATGTTCCCGAATTGCCGAAGCACCTCGCGGGAGAATGCCAAATCACCGTCGCTGAGGGCCATCGCCCGCTGTGTCCGTTCGAGAACCCCCCTTCCGGCCGAGTGCAGGACCCAGAACCGGATCTCCTGCCGCTTGAGGTGATAGCGAGCCAGCATTGCCTCCGCCAGTGTCCTGATCATGGAGCTGGCAATCCCCCGGATCTCCTTGGACAACAGGATGCGGGGTCGTCCATTCGGGTAGGTGAACCCCATCAACTCGAGGTGCTCTGGACGCACAAGGCTCATGTGGCCCACCACTTCTATCCCGGTCCTACTGGACGCCAAAAGGGCTGCGGCGGCCCCGTCCGCGAAGATGGCGTTGGCCACTGCGGTCTCGAGCGAGTCGTCGAGGAAATACGTGGAGGAGCAGATCTCCACGGAGACGATCAGTGCAAGATGGTCTGGAAAGGCCATAAGGTGGTTGTAGGCTTGCTGCAGCGCGATCATCGCGCTGGCGCAGCCCATATCTCCCACGTGGACCCGCTGGACGTCTGCCTTCATCCGAAATTCCCTTACGAAGTAGGCATCGAGACTGGGGCAGAGCCGGCCGGTGCATGTGGTGGTGGCGATGAAGTCGATCTCCTGGGCGGGGCACCCTGCTTGGTCCAGGGCACGCTGGATCGCCTCGCAGCCGATCTCGATGCTCCCCTTGCGGTAACGGGCGCTGAGCTCGTCTGTCGTCTCGATCGGTCGAAAGCTAGTCTTATCCAAGTAGAGATGCCGCCGCTCGATGCCGCTGTGGAGGAAGAAGCCTCGCCGTCGATCGTCGCTGTACGGTGATAATGCCAAGAGCTCTTCCTGGGAAAACTGGGTTTTGGGGTTGGCGGTGGCGAGGGCTACGATCCTGGGATGAGGCATGCGTGAACCTCCTGAGGACAAGGCCACACGATCCTAAGCTGTCGGATTAGGGGTGTGGAGTGGATGAGAAGGGCTGGCCGGGTGCTGACGTCATTGAAGACTGAATGACCAGCCCGGTCTTCGCCTATTGCGCGGGAGGGGTAGGACCTCCTCAGCGGCCTCCCTCAATACGGAGCCGAGACCGACGGGTTGTACGGGGGACAGGGGGCGTTGAACCAGGCCCCGTAGGCATCATAGTAGCCGCAGGGCGAGTAGTAGGGGTAGTAATAGGGGTAATACGCGGGGTATGGGTAGGCGACGGGAAAACCCGGGAAGAAGCCACCGACCCCGACGTTAAAGAGAAACACGTTCCCCCGGAAGCGGTGGTGGAGCCCGTCTCTGAAACTCCCCTGGAACCGATGTCCGAACCCACCGTCGAACGCATGGCTGAAACCCCCGCGTGAGCCCACGTGAATCCCTCCCGTTCTTGCATCTGCGGGCGAGAGGTCAATCACGGTGAGAACCCACCAGAGCAGAGTGACTGCCACTCCGATCAGCCGTGCGCCTCGTAACCGTTGCCTTGCCATTGCCGTTCCTCCATTGCAGCCGGCACCTCTTGTCCGGCCCTGATCGAACTCGGGATCACTATCTTTCTTTTTGCCATTTCTCGAGGCTTCGTGTAGATTATTTTCGTCTTGTCATTTGTTGCTGTCAAGAAATTTTTTCCAAAGAAAATGATTTGTGGCCGATACTGGTCGGTCTAACCAGGGCAGAGGTGCGGTTGAGAGGAGGCGAGATGGGGAAGCGGGACATCGATCTGATCGTCGAGCAGGCGCTGGGGATTGCGGAGAAGCTGAGCAAGTTGAGCCGGGCGAGATCAGCGACCCACAAAGCTCCGGATCTCACCGAGGCCGAGATCGTGTTGCTCAATGTGCTGGCAAAGCGTGCCGGAAGGTCAGTGAGCATTCGAGAGGTGCTAAAAGAGACGGGCTTCTCCCCTAGTCGCCTCAGTAAGGTGATCAAAGAGCTGGAGTCGCGGAAGCGCCTCATCCGAAGTCAGCGGGTTGAGGGCGATCGAAGACGGGTCGAGCTCATGGTGCAGGGGCAGGGCCTCAAGGCACTCGCGGAGTTCAAGCGTCTGCGAAAAAAGCGCTTGCAACTGGTCTTCCAACAACTGAGCCAACAGGACTTCAAGATGGTCAGCGAAGCCGTGGCGCTTTTCAGCCAAGCCCTCCATAAGGCGCTGCTACATGGCGATCATTCGCGATTCGTTCCATTTGGGGCCGACGCGCCAACAGAGTGATATCACCAAGACCTCGCTCGTCAAACCTCCTGACCCTTTGAACTGCGTCTTGTCATGCCGCATCGCCGCCCCGCCCCTTCGGGTGTGTTTGAGCGTCTCTCCTGGGAATGATCCCAGCGTAGCCTGTTCAAAGGCGCAAAGGGATGCAAGGCTACATTCGCTCTTGATAATGTGCATCAGAACTCGCACTTTTCCCTTGACAAGAATCAAACAATGTTTGAAGATCGCCCCGTATTTGAGGCGATGTTCTCCTGCGCTTCCCACCGATAACCCCCATACAAGTTAGTTCGACCATGCTGCCACTGCGGAGACCAACCCCAGCCATGCATCGCGAGTGCCCGCTGTCCACCCCGCTAGTTCGTGAGGACAGCAGATGAGCGAGCCTGCCGGACCCCTGAAGCGTACCCCATTGTTTGACGCACATCGCAAGCTCGGTGCCAAGATGGTTCCTTTCGGCGGCTGGGAGATGCCGGTCCAGTATGCCGGGATTCTGGAGGAGCACCGCGCCGTCAGAGAGAAGGCTGGGCTGTTCGACGTCTCGCACATGGGGGAGTTCGAGATCAGGGGACGTGGGGCCCTGGAAGCAGTCCAGCGGCTCACCACGAA
>Ga0105164_10001487_pt1 | contig 15001 bp, 15 predicted proteins | sample VDWuncwatermetaG_FD_89674 | JGI IMG/M metagenome (GOLD analysis project Ga0105164, IMG submission 89674) | Wastewater microbial communities from Netherlands to study Microbial Dark Matter (Phase II) - VDW unchlorinated drinking water | ecosystem: Environmental > Aquatic > Freshwater > Drinking...
GAATTAGAGTTGTCTCAAAAAGATTGGAAGATTGAATTTCGTTTAAATTTGTATTGGGAACCAAATTCTGAAGACCTAGGGAATGCAGTTCTATCTTTTGACGATTCTTTAAAGAAAGGGGTTTATAATCATTTCAAAGAATTTGAACCAAAGAAAACAAAATGACAACCAATAAACCAAAAAAAGTCCTAGTCTTAGGAAGCGGAAGCCTGAAGATAGGCCAAGCAGGCGAATTCGATTATAGCGGAAGCCAGTGCCTTAAAGCTTTAAGGGAAGAGGGAATTCAAACTGTTTTAATAAACCCAAACATCGCAACCATTCAAACCAGCGAAGGCATGGCCGATAAAATTTATTTTCTTCCTGTGACCCCTTATTTTGTTGAAAAAGTCATTGAAAAAGAAAAACCGGATGGGATAATGCTTGCCTTTGGAGGGCAGACTGCATTGAACTGCGGGGTTGAGCTGTTCGACAATAAAATATTTGAAAAATACAATGTGAAAGTCCTTGGAACGCAGATAGACGCAATCAAGAACACAGAAGACAGGGAATTGTTTGTGAATAAATTAAATGAAATCGATGTAAAAACGCCTGAAAGCAAAGCTGCCAATTCAGTTGAAGGGTCATTAGTGATTGCAAAAAAACTGAGCTATCCTGTAATGCTGAGGGTGGCATATGCCCTTGGAGGCGCAGGCTCAGGAGTAGCATGGGATGAAAAGGAACTGCTGGAAAAGGCCAAGAGGGCTTTCGCTTACTCGACACAGGTCCTTGTTGAAAAATATCTTGGCGGATGGAAAGAGATTGAATATGAAGTTGTAAGGGATGCTTATGACAACTGCATTACAGTGTGCAACATGGAAAACTTTGACCCGATGGGGATACATACAGGGGAGAGCATTGTAGTTGCGCCGTCGCAGACATTGACAAATTCCGAATACCACAAATTAAGGGAAATAGCGATAAAAGTCATAAGGCACCTGGGAATTGTGGGAGAATGCAATATACAATACGCATTTGACCCCTATTCAGAGGATTACAGGATAATTGAAGTGAATGCAAGGCTTTCAAGAAGCTCGGCCCTCGCATCAAAGGCAACAGGCTATCCATTGGCATTTGTGGCTGCAAAGCTTGCCTTGGGGTATTCTCTTGTTGAAATTGAGAATTCCATAACAAAATCCACAAAAAGCTGCTTCGAGCCTGCCCTTGACTATATTGTCATAAAAATGCCAAGATGGGACCTGCAGAAATTTAAGAAAGTGAGCTTTGAGATCGGCTCTGAAATGAAAAGTGTCGGGGAAGTGATGGCCATCAGCAGGAAATTTGAGGAGGCTGTGCAGAAAGCAATGAGGATGCTTAATGTAAATCTGCACGGGCTTGTGGCAAACAAAATAAGCTTCAATGATGTAGATAAAGAATTAAAAAATCCCACTGACAAAAGGATTTTGGCAATCGTTGATGCAATCAAGAAAGGGTATTCAATAGAAAAGATACATGAACTTACGAGGATTGACAAGTGGTTTTTGCATAAAATAAAAAATGTGGTTGAGATAGAAAAAGAGCTTCTAGAATATGGAATAAGCGATGTTCCAAAGGAACTGCTGAAATCAGCAAAGCAATGCGGGTTTTCCGATTTCCAGATTGCCAGAATATTGTTCAAGGATGATAAAAATGACATGGTTTCAAAGAAGCTGGAAGTGAGGCAACTAAGAAAAAAATTTAATATAATCCCCTGCGTGAAGCAGATAGACACTTTAGCAGCAGAATATCCGGCAAAGACAAATTACCTTTACCTTACCTACAATGGGGAAGATGACGATATAAAATTTAATAATGCCAAAAGTGTTATCGTGCTGGGCTCCGGCGCTTACAGGATAGGAAGTTCTGTAGAGTTTGACTGGTGCTGCGTTAATTCCGTTTTTTCCTTAAAAAAAATGGGATACGAGACAATAATGCTGAATTACAATCCTGAAACAGTAAGCACGGATTATGATGTCTGCGACAGGCTGTATTTTGATGAATTGAGCTTTGAGAGGGTTCTTGATATCTATGAAAAGGAAAATCCGGAAGGAATTATAGTCTCAATGGGCGGCCAGATCCCAAACAACCTTGCCATGAAGCTGCACAGGCAGAATGTGAGGATACTCGGAACTTCCCCTGTAAACATTGACAAAGCTGAAAACAGGCACAAATTCTCTGCGATGCTCGACGAGCTTAAGATAGACCAGCCTGACTGGACAGAGGCAAAATCAATAGGAGAGGCTGAGAAATTCGCAGAAAAGGCAGGCTATCCTGTATTGATAAGGCCGTCTTATGTCTTAAGTGGAGCTGCAATGAGCATTGCTTCAGACAAAAAAGAGCTTGAGCAATACCTTCAGAAAGCTGTTGATGTCTCAAAAGAGCACCCTGTCGTGATAAGCAAGTTCATAACAGAAGCAAAGGAGATAGAGATAGATGCTGTCGCGAAAAATGGGGAGGTTGCAATTTATGCCATATCAGAGCATATTGAAAATGCCGGAGTGCATTCAGGTGATGCGACAATGGCGCTTCCGCCGCAGCTCACTTATCATGAAACCATAAGGAAGATAAAAGGCATAAGCAAAAAGATAGCAAAAACTCTTGATATAACCGGCCCTTTCAACATACAGTTCATTGCAAAGGAAAACCAGATAAAGGTCATAGAATGCAATTTAAGGGCCTCAAGAAGCTTTCCTTTTGTTTCAAAAGTCACGAAGCATAATTTCATTGACTTGGCTGCAAGGGCCATGATGGGGCACGACGTCAAAGGAAAATACAATACAATGGATCTTGATTATGTCGGAGTGAAAGCGCCGCAGTTCTCGTTTTCAAGACTGCACGGCGCAGATCCTGTTCTGAGTGTTGAGATGGCATCAACAGGAGAGGTTGCCTGCATCGGAAATGACCTGAATGAGGCATTCTTGAAGTCTCTTCTCTCTGTCGGGTTTGTGATTCCCAAGAAAAATATTTTGCTTTCAACAGGGCCTATAAAAAGCAAGGCATATCTTCTGGAAAGCGTGAGGAAACTAAAGGAGATGGGGTTCAATCTTTATGCGACGGAGGGGACTGCAAAGTTCCTTGAAGAAAATGGGATAACGGCTGCAATGCTGCACTGGCCTTTGGAAGAGACTGAGCCTAATGCAATGACGTATCTTAAAGAAAGAAAAATTGATTTGGTCATAAACATACCAAAGAGCTATGAAGAGGAGGAGATAACAAATGATTATCTCATAAGAAGAATGGCCGTTGATTTCAACATACCCTTATTGGCGAATGCGCAGATTGCAAAATTATTTGTAGAGTCCATTTCCAGCAAGAAGATGGAGGATTTGGAAATCAAGAGCTGGGATGAGTATTGACACTTACATTTTTTATTTATTTTTTAATTTCCAAAAATATGATTGACCCTCAATTTATGCGAATCCCCGTTGAAGCGGAACTGATAAAAAACAAGGTATTTACCCCAGGTTGCATGCCCCCCTCCCATATCCACAACTAACCCGTTTTGAATTGCACCATTTGCTTCGATAGCTATTGTCGGGCTGATCTTTGATAATTCGTCCAGAGACAAGTCCATGGGGCCTTTTCTGTCAATATCCCTAAAAGGAAGTTCTCTTGCCAGAGATTCTAAATAACTTTCATCGACTTTTGCCGCATCCAAATTTACAGGTAATCGATTGACAGGTTCATTTTGTGCAGGTTGCCTTCGATGCCGTGTAATCACATTATAAAAATCGTATAAAACTCCTAAATAATATCTTCCGGATTGGGGGTTTGGCACTGCTTTTTTTATTTCATTCGCCATTTTTAATATACCCTTCTCAGCAAACTATTATTTAAACTTTCCTCTTATCACTCTCCAATCAACCCAAGAATTTAAATATAAAACACGAATCACTCTTCTGAAAGGGGTCAATTTGATATCTCATAAGAAATACATGGAGCTTGCGATAAAGCTTGCAGAAAAGGGCAAGGGCACTACTTCTCCCAATCCAATGGTTGGCTGCATCATAGTGAAAAGAGGCAGGATTGTAGGCAAGGGCTTCCACAAAAAAGCTGGCACAGAGCACGCTGAGGTGCTTGCAATACAGGATGCCGGCAAAAAGGCAATGAATTCTACAATGTATGTGACTCTTGAGCCATGCTCGCATTGGGGAAGAACACCGCCTTGCACGGAAAAGATTGTGGAATCAGGAGTTAGGGAGGTCATAATAGGCATGAAAGACCCTAATCCATTGGTGCATGGATATATGGAGCTGAAGGCACGGGGATTGAAAACTAAAATAGGGATTCTTGAGGAAGAGGCTGAAAAACTCAATGAGCCTTATGCTAAGTGGATGAAATTCAAGAAGCCATTTGTCGTGATAAAGGTGGCAATGAGCGCTGACGGAAGGATAGCCACAAAGACAGGAGACTCAAAATATATAACCAGCAAGGAAGCAAGAACTCTTGTTCATCAAGTCAGGACAGAGGTTGATGCGGTTATGGTTGGAGTAAATACTGTGCTAAGGGACAATCCTGAACTGACTCCAAGATTGTACAAGGGAAAAGACCCTTTGAAGATAGTTGTTGACAGCAATTTAAAAATACCTAGAAACTGCAACCTTATGAAAGACCCAAGCAGGCTTGTGGTTGCTACAACGACCAAAGCCTCAAAAAGTGACGTGCAGAAGCTGCAGGACAAGGGCATAAGAGTAATAATCACAAAGCCAGACAAAGGAATGGTTGATTTAAAAGAATTGATGAAAGAACTCGGGAAGAGCGAGATAATAAATGTCATGATTGAAGGCGGGTCAGAACTGAACAGCTCCGCGATAAATGCAGGGCTGGTTGACAAGATAATGATATTCACTGCTCCAAAGCTGATAGGAAACGGAAAAGGGGCAATCGGCAATCTTGGAATTACAAAGATAGCCAAGGCAATCAATCTCAAGGATCCTGTCTGCAGGCTTGTCGGAAAGGACTTGCTTATTGAGGCTTACTTGTAAAGATTTAAATATTGGATTTATATTTCTTTTAATTATAATTTTTCAATACGCATTGCAAATAAAAATAAAATGAAATTATCAGCCATTAAAGAAGCCATTGAACACTTCCGAAAAGGAAAATTCCTGATTGTTGTAGATGAAAAGCTCCGCGAAAATGAAGCTGATTTGGTGCTTGCTGCAGAACATGCTACTCCAGAGAAAATTAATTTTATGATCAAGCATGCCCGCGGACTGGTTTGCGTGCCCATGCTCGGGAAAAGGATGGATGAGCTTGATATTCCGCCAATGACTAAAATAAATACCGAACTGCATCACTGCAAATTCGCTGTTTCTGTTGATTATAAAAAAGGCACAACAACCGGGATTTCGGCTTTTGACAGGGCAAGAACGATAAAATCATTGATAGATGAGAAAACAAAACCTGATGACTTGGCAAAGCCAGGCCATATCTTCCCTTTAAGATACGATGAAGGCGGCTTAAGAAAAAGGGCAGGCCATACTGAAGCCGCGATTGAATTATGCAAACTGGCTAATTTGTACCCTGCTGCAGTTATATGCGAGATTATTGGGGAGAATGGAAGGATGGCAAATCAGCGGGAGCTGGAGAAGATGGCAAAGAAGTTTGGCTTGAAAATCATTAAAATTAGGGATTTAATATAATAAATTTAGATATATTTTTAAATTGGTTTTTGTTCCTTTTTCTGTATGGAAACCCTCTTTCAAATAATATCAAGAATTGAAAAATCAGAAAAGTATACTTCCCAAGATCAAAAAAATAAGGCTATAAAGGAAAATTTTGAGCTATGGGCAAAGAGCAATAAAATAGTTGAAGCTGTGCAAAATGGAAAAACAACATTTTTAGCTGAACATCAGGCACAATATGCAGGAATCAACACAGCAGACTTCTTCATACCATACACTATGAATCGGAATTATCTGAGGGGATTTAGAGACCTGGAAGCCTGTCTTGGAAGAACTGCAAACATGATTGAACCAGCAGGTTTTGAATCCTTGATTGCAAATCCAGTAACTTTTGGTTTAGCAGGATTGTATGGAGGAGCTAGTATCGCGATGAATAGGAGGGAGTTTTTATCAAAGATTAAACCCATAGTTACAGGTACTGGTGTAGGGATGGCTATTGGTTTATTTTTTCCGTTTTTAAGCTTGGCAGACGCAGTAAATATGCAAGAAAATGCTAGGTATTTGGATCAATTGTATAAAAGAGTTTATAAAATAAAATAAACCGCAACCTTTAAATCCCACCTTTTTTATTGATTTCTTATGGATGAGTTCAAAGAGGAGATAATCAAATTTCTCAATAAAGAGGCAAAGTTGGAGAATGCTGAATTGGAGATTCCTCCAAACCCCGAAATGGGTGATTTGGCGTTTCCGTGCTTTGTTCTTTCCAAAGAATGGAAAAAAGCGCCAAATGAAATCGCAAAGGAACTTGCGCAAAAATTTAAGCCCACGAAGCTTGTCCATGAGGCAAGGGCAATAGGCCCATATCTTAATTTTTTTGTAAATAAAAATAAGATAGCAGAAGAGGCTATACAGCATGCCCTGAAATTAAAAGGCAAATATGGCTCCGGCAATGTCGGAAAGGGTAAAAAAATCTTTCTTGAGCACACCAGCATAAATCCTAATGCATCCCCTCATGTAGGAAGGGCAAGGAATGCATTGATAGGCGATTCCATTGCAAGAATCTTAAGGTTCCAGGGCTATAAAGTTGAGGTGCATTATTTTGTAAATGATGTTGGGAAGCAGATTGCGGCATTAGTTTTAGGCTCAGAAGGCAGGAAAAGCGTTAATTTTGATGATTTGCTGAAGATTTATATTGAAATAAGCAAAAAAATTGAAGATGATCCTGAACTGGAAAAACAAGTCCTTGAGCTGCTGAATAAGCTTGAGAAGGGTGACAAGGAAATAAGAAAAAAATTTGAAAATGTTGTGAAAACCTGCATAGACGGACAGGTAAACATATTTTCTGACCTTGGGATAGAATATGACGCATTTGATTACGAGTCAAAATACCTGTGGAGCAAGGAAACTGAAAAGACATTGAAGCTTCTTGAGAAGACCGGAAAATTGTTCATTGACGGCTTTAATCGCTGGGTTTTGGACCAGAAAGGATACAGCCTTGGAATGAAAATTCCCGTATTTGTATTGACAAGAGGGGATGGAACATCATTATACCCCTTAAGAGATATTACCTACAACATCGAGAAAGCAAAAAAAGGCGACAACATAGTTGTTTTAGGAGAGGACCAAAAATTGTATCAGGAACAGATAGCTGCTGCACTGAAGGAGCTCAAGGTAAAGCAGCCAAGGGTTGTCCACTATTCATTTGTTTTATTGCAGGAAGGCAAGATGTCAACAAGAAAAGGCAATCTTGTCCTGCTGGAAGATTTTATGAAAGAGGCTTTGCAGAAAGCAAGCGAAGAGTTGAAGAAAAGGTATGATACTGTTGATGAAAAATCCGCAAAAATCATTGCATATGGCGCTGTCAAATACGGCATTCTCAAGGTAAGCCCGGAAAAAAACGTCAATTTCAGCTGGGAGCAGGCACTTTCTTTTGAAGGTGAGACATCACCTTACATACAGTATGCCTATGCAAGGATAAGCAGCATATTGGCAAAGGACAAATTAAAGCCGAAAGCTGACTTGAGCTTGTTGAAAGAAAAAGAAGAGATGGAATTGGTGAAATTATTATCTAATTTTCCTGATATGGTCATGAAGGCAACAAATGAATTAAAGCCCCACCTGATAGCTTCCTATCTTTACTCGCTGGCGCAGAAATTCAATGAATACTACCATGCCCATAATATCCTTAAGGCGGATGAAAAAATAAAGGATGCAAGATTATTGCTGATAAGCGCTGTAAGGCAGGTAATAAAAAATGGATTGAATTTGTTAGGAATTGATGTCTTGGAGAGAATGTGATTGAAATGGCCCTCCACTACCAAATAACAGCTTTGATTATTCTGCTTGTCATATCTGCATTGTCGGCAATGGCAGAAGCAGCGCTGCTTTCAGTAAATAAATTCAAGGTAAGGCATTGGATTGAAAAAAAGAAGCTGGGTGCCGTTTATATCAAGAAGCTTAAGGATGAGCCGGTATTTCTCCTGTCCACTCTTTTAATAACAAACAATATAGTAAATACTGCCGCGGCTGCAATAATAACATCAATGTCCATAGGTTATTTCCATGATAATGCAATCGGAATAGCAACAGGGATAGGGGCTTTCCTGATTCTTGTGTTTGGGGACATAGTGCCAAAATCCATAGGCGCAAACAACAATGAGCTTATCTCTCCCATAATAGCGCCTTTCGTATGGTACACCGGCATTGCAATCTACCCATTAATCAAAATGCTTGATCTTTTCGTCAAGGCCATAAATTTGCTCATCGGCGCAAAAAAATCCCCAAGCATTACAAAAGAGGAGCTGAGGAGCATGGTCAAGTACAGCCAGGAGGAAGGCTCGATACAGGAAACAGAAAAAAAACTGATACAGAGGGTTTTTGATTTTGGAAACATCACAGTCGGGGATGTAATGACCAGAAAAAAGAGTATGATGATGGTGGAATCAGAATTGAAAGTAAAGGATGTGCTTAAGCTTTCCTCTACCAAGCTCTATTCAAGGTTCCCTGTCTATGAGAAAAACAAGGACAGCATTGCGGGAATATTGTACCTTAAGGATGCCCTTCACCAGGCAAAGGATGACAAGCTTGATGTTCCTGTTAAGGATATAATGAAAAAGCCTTTTTTTGTTTTTGAAAACAAAAGGCTGGATTCAATGCTTAGGCTGTTCCAGACAAGAAAAGAGCACATGGCAGTTGTCATCAACAACAAAGCGCAGGTTGTTGGATTGGTGACAATAGAGAACATACTTGAAGAGATTGTGGGGGAGATTGTTGACGAAAGCGACAGGATAAACCCGAGCGTGATGCAAATCACAAAAAACGAGTGGGAATCTAAAGGAACCGCTGAAATTGACGACTTAAATTCAAAGACGGGCATGTCTATAAGGGAGTCTGACTATGACAGCCTCGACAGCTTTGCTTCAGCAACACTTGGAAGGCCGCCGAAAACAGGAGACGAGATACATTACCAGAATTTTAAGATCACAGTTGAGGAAGTCCAGGGAAAGAAAGTTTTGAAGGCGAAGATTGTGAAATCCACTTTGCCTAAATAACTGTAATTTAGTTCTATCAGTTATTTTTTATTAAATAAGTTTAAATATTGAATAAAATCTGGATTGTTATTGGGCCTGTAGCATAACGGACAGTGCAATCGGCTTCGGACCGGTTGATCTTATTAGTTTATTCTAATAGGAGCCGAAATCGGGGTTCGAATCCTCGCAGGCCCGTTTCTATTTTTTCTATCAAAACCCTTAAATAAACGTAATGCAAAAGCAACAGTTATGGAACACCCGATAGTCCAGAAAATCCTGAAAGACGGAATAAATTCAGTTAACCTCTCAATGCTTGATGAAAAGGCAAGGAGAAACATACTGACAGATGTGGGCGAAAAGCTTTACAAGCAGGGAAAATTGGTAGAAGCTATTGAAATACTGGCAAAATCCGGGGATAACGAGAGGCTGCAAAAGCTTGGAGATTTGTTTATATCAGAAGGCAAGACAGAAGCTGCAACCTTTTGCTTCATGGCGCTAAGGGACAAGGAAAAGCTTAATACTCTTGCGGTTTCATGCATTGAAAGGAAGAATTATAAATTAGCTGCGCAAGCCTATGAGGCTGCTGACAACCAGCAGATGGCAAATTTCATAAGGCAGAATTTCTGCTGACCATGATGCAAATAAGAAGATTGGGTTTTGGAGGATTTGGGACAATATTCAGCCTGATAGTTGTATATTTTATTTATCTTTATTCCAAAAGCCAGGGTTGGAACGTGTTGGCGTTTATAGCAAAATGGTATTTGATAATAGTCGGTGGATTTATTGTGCTATCACTTGGAATAGTTTTGCTTGTATTATTGTTTTCATTCATAATGTTTATCGTTGCATTGTTCAGAATAAAACATCTTCAAAGAAAAAATAAAAAGAAAGGAAATAAGTATATTGAAGCCGAGTATGAGGTTAAGGAATAAGATGATTAAAAAAGAGATGAAAAATATAATCATATTTGCTGTGATAGCATTGATTCTGACAGGAAGCCTTGGATTTTATTTCAATTACAGAATGAGTGTTTTAAGAACAGATTATGAATCAAAAATATTGCAGCTGGACCAGCGCACAGCCGAGAACATGGATGTTCTACGAACATCACTTGAGCAGTTGGGAGTAAACCTCTCATCGCAGATTGGATTAATAGACACGGGCCTGCAGAACTTCAGGAAGCAGAATGAGCAGGATATAAATACATTATCTGACTTAATTGATGAAATTAAAAGGCAGAGCAGCATAAGCCTCAATGCATTAAAAGAGGATGTAAAAAATATAAAGATAAAAAGCGCAGATTTCTCGGCAATAGTCAATGATGTCCTTAATTCTGTGGTGAGCGTAGGCACAAACTTAGGCCAGGGAAGCGGGGCCATAATCGATGAAAAGGGGTATATAGTGACAAATGTCCATGTAATAAGCAGAGCATCTGCGGTCAAAGTGACCACCTACTCTGGAGAAACTTACAATGTGAATGTCCTTGCAGGATATGATTCTGATGCTGATATTGCTGTTCTTAAGATTGACGGAGCAAACTTAAAAAGCCTTGATTTTGGGAATTCTGATGGGGTAAAAGTCGGGGAAAAGGTCATTGCTGCAGGAAATCCGGCAGGCTTATCATTTACTGTCACAGAAGGCATTGTGAGTGCATTCAGGACTTTCAGCGGAAAGAATTATGTACAGACAGACGTGCCAATCAATCCCGGAAATTCAGGAGGCCCATTGGTCAATACTAAGGGTGAGATAGTGGGCATCAATAATTTCAAGGCAGGCGGCTTTGAGGGCCTTGGATTTGCAATAGCATCAAATGATGTCAAGGCAGTCACAGACAGGATAATACGGGATTATGAAGCGGCGCAGAATCCGTAAACCAAATCCGCTAAATTTATATATCCTTAACTAACCTGAATTCCAATGGATAAAAAAGAGGCTCCCCAGTGGTTTTATTACTCCTCTATCTTAATCGCTTTTCTTTTCACCATGTACATATCGATTTATGCAACAATACACTTTGAAAACATAAAATACATGAATCTTGTCGTTGTTTTCTTTTTTCTCATAATAACGATGTTTTTCCTGATATCTGCAGTATACCTCCAGACAGAGAAGATGGGCTACCATATAGCGGCCCCGGTCATATTTTTGGCCGGAGTTGTATTGCTTATAATTTATGCCTATGGCGCAGTTGACGCTTCAAATATAGTTAAGTACTCTATTATATACACAATAGTAATAGTCGGAATCTCTTTGTTTGTGCTTATTTCAGGAGGAAAAAAGCAAAATCCGGTTGCTGCAAAGCCTGCTGCTGTGAAGAAGAAATCAAAATAACGCTCATTTACAAAGAATCTTTATACAATACAAATAATTTTAGTATATTTTTTGATTGTCAAATAGAAAAACCTAAGCTCTGACGTATGCGAATGGCTCGTTAGTTATTCTCCAAAAACCCATTGGATGAATGTAAGTATATCTATTTTGAAATTCATGCCACCTATGCAAAGTTTCTCTAAATTGTGCACTAATTATTTCTTGTTTTTTGAATCCATCCAAAAATGCATCACAAGAACTTATATCTTGTCCGCTAAAAGCTACTACAAATCCGCATGGGTCATAATAATCAGCAACAAATCTTTGAAAAGCTTTTTTATTAAAGTCATGGTCAAGAGTATGCTTAGGCACGTTGAGTAATGTTAAAATTTCTTTTACTTTCCTAGTAATCCATGGTCCTGATAAATCTGGCAAAAATGAAATATCTACATCAACAGCACTCTGAGAACCTTTAAGTATTAAGCTTCCTTTTATTGGTAAGCCTCTGGCATCAAGTTCCACTTTAACCCGCTCGTAATCCTGCGCTATCCCTTTGACAAGATAAACATTAGGATCTTCAAAATACAGTTTTTCGTCTGGGTCAACTGCTATAAACCTTGTTTCTGGCCATGCTCTTGCTATTCTCCAATCATGTCCCATTGCAGGATAGAAAAAGGTTTTTCCATCAACTGATAGATTAGCCCTAGCCTCTTTCAATATAGCTTGATAAACTCTGTCAAATATACCCACCTCATCAAGCTTTGATTCACCAACCAAAACTGGAGTTAATCTATTATTGTCAAATTTTACTCCAAAGTAATTGGGTCCACAATAAGGTATTCGTATTCTTTCTTTCAATTCGTATAAGTCGTTTGAAGAAAAATTCGCAGTTCTTAATGCTTCTTTAACTTCAGGTCTGTCAGAAAACTCCCTAAGACGTGGAAGAATATCAATTTCAAACTCAGTTATTATGGCTTCTAATTCTCTTGTTGCTTCTGTTTTCATAATACGGAGTAATTGATAATACTTTAAAAATGTGTTGACATATAGTATTTAGTAAGCTATTTATTCTGATAGCACTACCACTTGATTATGGGGCTGTAGTATAGCTTGGTAGAATTCGTGGTTCGGGGCCACGTGGCCCGTGTTCGAAACAGCATAGCGTAATGCTTTGCATCGAAATTCACGGCAGCCCCATTATTTAGTCGCAGATTAGAAAAATTTAAATTCTGAGCGGCAGTGCAACCTGGAATGCAGCAATTCCAACCGAGTGGGACAATAGACAATGTAATTGCGAGGGTTGAATTTAGAAAGATTCCAAGTGTTAATGACTTACAAAAAGAGATTGATCCTGGCGGTCAAGTCTTTAGGGAATTATTCAATAGGGGTTATGTCGATAGAGATTGCAGGGCAAAAATAGGATTCAATTTGAATTTTTCTGACCCCATTAAGACTGATAATGGCACTTATTACCTTGAAGTTAGTGCAGCCCCAAGCTTTGATCTAAATTAAAAAATGCCATCCAAAATAGAAGCATCGCATATTCTGGTAAAAACAGAGCAGGAAGCCAATGTGGCATTCTATGACGTGACCCACGGCAAGAGCTTTGAGGATGTTGCAAAAAGTGTTTCTATCTGCCCTTCGGCAAAGAAAGGTGGCAATCTTGGATGGTTTGGCAAAAACCAAATGGTGAAAGAATTTGAGAATGCTGCGTTCTCATTAAAGAAAGGAGAAATTTCAAAGCCGGTTAAGACGCAATTCGGGTGGCATCTGATAAAAGTTAATGATTCTAAATAAAGTTCAAAATGTATTTGATTCCACAATCTTTATATAATGATTTAATCTTTTTATTCACATGGAGCAAAAGGAAGAAATTGGCCTGACAATTAAAAAAGCAGAGGACTTTAATGAGTGGTACAATCAAGTAGTCTTAAAGGCGGATTTGATTGACTACAGCTCTGTTTCCGGATGCATAATCTTAAAGCCAAATTCTTACGGAATTTGGGAGAAAATACAGCAAGTGTTTGATGAGAAGATAAAGCGCTCGGGACATAAAAACTGCTATTTTCCGATGTTTATACCTGAGAGCTTACTGAAGAAAGAGGCAAAGCACTTTGAAGGATTCACCCCAGAAGTCGCATGGGTTACTCAAGGTGGCAACAGCCAGTTAAATGAAAGGCTTGCGATAAGGCCGACTTCTGAAACTGTTATGATGGAGAGCTTCGCAAAATGGATAAGAAGCTGGAGAGATCTGCCTTTATTGCTCAATCAGTGGAATTCTGTCGTGAGGTGGGAGTTCAAGCACGCAAAGCCATTTTTAAGAACCCGGGAATTTCTTTGGCAGGAAGGCCATACAGCCCATGCCACAAAAGAGGATGCGGAAAAGGAAGTGATGCAGCAGCTGTTTGAATATGTTGACTTGATTGAAAATTACATGGCTATTCCTGTTGTTGCAGGAAAGAAAACAGAAAAGGAGAAGTTTGCGGGAGCAGAGTTCACTACAACAGTCGAGGCATTGATGCCGGACGGCAAGGCTCTCCAGATGGCCACTTCCCACATGCTGGGGCAGAATTTCTCGAAGCCGTTTGAGATAAAATTCCTTGACAATGACGAAAAGGAAAAATACGCGTTCACTACATCATGGGGCCTGAGCACAAGGACAATAGGGGCAATGATAATGGTTCATGGAGATGACAAAGGGCTTGTAATTCCGCCAAAACTGGCGCCTGTGCAGATTGCTGTTGTTCCCATAGTTTTCAAGGAAAATAAGGACCTTGTAATCTCAAGGGCAAAGGAAATTGTAAAGGAATTGAGGCTGTCAAAATATGATGTTGTATTTGATGACCGCGATGGCTACACCCCGGGCTGGAAATTTAATGAATGGGAGCTGAAAGGAGTTCCGCTTAGGATTGAGATAGGCCCAAAGGACGTGCAGGCTGACCAATTAGTTCTTGTAAGAAGGGACAATAACCAGAAAATTATTGTAAAAACAAAAGACTTAAAGAAGAAAGCTGAGGAAACCCTAAATGATATCCAGGAAAGCCTTCTCAAAAAGGCGAAAGAATTCTTTAAAAGCAATATTATTGAAGCAAAGGACATGAATGAATTATCAAATACAATAAAAAACAAAAAAATGGCTAAATCACAATTCTGCGGCTCTTCGGGATGCGAGGATCTAATCAAGGAAAAAGCTGATGGAGCTACCTGCAGGTGCATTCCGTTCGAGCAGAAGCCTGCAAAAGGCAACTGCGTTCAGTGCAACAAGCCGGCTAAATTCTGGGCTGTGTTTGGGAAGGGATATTGATTAAATAAGATGGATATTATACACAATGCTCCACTACGGGGCTCTCGAAGAAATATTTAAATATAAGCTAACCCATGTTAACTAGGGGGGTGAAATATTATGCCAAAGAGGAAAAGAGAATTGAGAACAGATGAGGAAATTGCACCTAGTTTTATACCTGGTGAAAGAAAAATAAGAAGACCATCAATAAAATTGAAAAATTTTATTAAAAAATC
>Ga0105164_10001488_pt1 | contig 14997 bp, 17 predicted proteins | sample VDWuncwatermetaG_FD_89674 | JGI IMG/M metagenome (GOLD analysis project Ga0105164, IMG submission 89674) | Wastewater microbial communities from Netherlands to study Microbial Dark Matter (Phase II) - VDW unchlorinated drinking water | ecosystem: Environmental > Aquatic > Freshwater > Drinking...
CGTGGATATAATTGGGAAGACACATTGGTAAAACGATTCAATGCTGTCCAAGGTTGGAAAGCCTTTAGACTCGGTTCGCCAAGTGTGGCATTACCAGACATCTTGGCAGTAAGTACTAACGCAAACACCATTTTTACTATAGAAGCAAAATCTGGAACCGGAACAACACTGCCAGTTCCATATGATCAAATCATACGATGTTTAAAATGGATTAATACGTTTGAACTCTATAAAACAAGAAAGATGATTCTTGCATTCAAATTTCTTTCCAAAAAAAGAATAGGAACTGGAAAATATGAACGTAGACAACTTAGAGAGTTTTACAAAGTGTGGGATGAATCAAATCCTATAACTGATTGCGTTTGCACATATGAAGGAAAAACATATGCTCTCATAAATGGAAAAAGACAGAAGCTTGAACTTGAAAACTATCAAATGCCATTCAAATCAAAACACTTGATATCCTAATAGTATAGAATACTTCTTTAATGACTATTTGCCTAATTTAAGATAATGAGCTTTGAGAATTTTGTTGATGAAAGAAGTCTAATAAGTCATGATGCATTTGGTAATAAAGAAATCAAGGTTAAACTACTAGAGGTGGAAGATGATACACCAGATCATGTGTGGAGATTTGGTGTAAGAGTTAAGGTAAAAAAAATCCTTCTTACTATAAAACACATTCAGACTCAACAAATTGAAGAAGGTGAATTTGATCTAAACGCAATTGAAAAAGAGATGAAGGAAAAACGACACTATAGTTCGACAAACAGGTGGATACAAACAACAGATGTCAAAAATGGTTACATACTTAATACAAGACATTCGCCTTTGCTCAGTGATGCAGTGGCACTAGACTACATCGTAATCTAACTGGATAACACGTGTAATAATGAATTTAATTTTGGTGATTGCCATGTATGATTTCTAATACCTGATTTTAATCTGCCTTCGAATAAAACAAAATTAATTCTTTGAATTTTCTTTTTGTTTCTTAAGGTCAATCGTTTAAGCGTTGGAACATTATTTATTGTTGTACTCAAACCTGATTTTTTTAAGTAAGAATCAAGTACTTTGGAATACTCTGTTCCTCTTTTAGGCACAACAAATGGAATTGTCAAGTATGGCGTGTTTTTAGTTTGTTTTAAAACAAGAATTCTATTATTTGATTTGATTATAAGACCAACGCATTTTAACACAAATTTGCCTTTTGCCAACGTAGAAAACCAATTAAAAGTCTCATCATCCACATTTACTATTTTTCTAAAAGGCTCAATTATTGAACCAATTCGAAAATACCTACCAGAATGATATACCAGTGGTTTTTTTATTTCATCATATGAAATTGCAACTGCCTTGCCTACAACCATGGTGTGATCTCCTAATTTTTTCATTGTAACTAATTTACATTCAGCGTTTATTAGACAACCTGCAATCATCGGAGATTTTATTTTTCTTGATGGTAAAAATTCAAAAGAGCCTTTGACTTTTAATTTATCAATTTCTCTTCTAGAGTACCCCCCAGCAATGTTTACTGCCATTGTTTGTTCCTCAGAGGACACATTTATTCCAAATTCCTTTGTTTTTTTGATATTTTCAAAAGTTGCAGAATTTTCATGGATAAAGACTGCAATAAGCATTGGTTTGTATGAGACCTGCATTGTCCATTCTGCAGCCATAACATTTTGTCCATGTGGGCCAGTAGAAGTAACCAAACTGATTCCTGTTGTAAAATACCGCTGTGCCTTTTCTGCAATTCTTTGATTCAATTTTATTAAATCACACTTGTTCTGTTATTAGTTGTTTGTTTACAGAAACCTTTATGAAAGTAGGATTGAAGAGTGCAGACATGATAGGTCAAGAGATAACGGTTAATGGAAAAAAATTCCGTCTAACCATGACTGATCAATTATTAATGGATGTAAGACGTCTAAAGGCATTATACAATGCAGCATACGAAGATCCAGAGAGCTTTGAGGAAGTAAGCTCCGCAATATCAAATACAATAAATCAGATTGCAACTGCAGTAGAACCACCTGTATCTGACGGCGATTTAGATGGCATGATACAATCCATAATGAAGGCCGTAGATGAAAAAGCAAAAGAGACAGATGATGCAAAAACAAAACATGCTGAAGATACCGTAAAATCTGCAAAAAAAGCAGCAAAACCTGCACCTAAAACTATCAAAAAATCAAAAAAGTAACAATTTGTTGAGTCATAAATCAGGAAAATATCCCCCGTATGGGTTATATCATCTAAAAACCATAATCAATTATGCAAACGCATTGTGAATGTGGCATTTGTGGACATGTTTCTGAGAACGAATGTATCGCAAAAGAATGCAAATGCTGTCTTAATTTTCATACAAGATCAGGACCTAAAAAATAACTTATTTTCTTTTTCAAACATTCTGATCCTATTGGTAAAATAATTACCATGTTGTGATTTATTGAGAAATTGAATGATAGCCATAAGGAAGATAAAATACTATTGCTCTAGATTTAAATAAGTACTGTCTACAGTTTCCATATTGCAATCTGGAGCTTTGCAGAAATGCATTGAACCTACATGCGGTTTAGAATATCCTATTTCTGATATCAGAATAGAGTGTGATCGTGGTCACTTATTAGATGTGAAATACAAAGATATGCCTCCTACGTCACTTAAAGAGGTATTTTATAAAAGAAGAAATCACGCTAATGATATTTTTAATGAGAGTGGAGTTTGGAGATTCAGAGAACTGTTAAATTTTTGTCAAATAGACACTGAAAATTTTGAAGAGTATTCAAAATACCTTGTTTCCTTGGATGGGGCTGAAGGACGATTATCAAAACCATATCACATGTCAAAAGTTTCGGATTATGTAGGACTCAAAAATCTATTGCTTCAACCTGAGGGATACAATCCTAGTGGATCGTTCAAAGACAATGGAATGTCTACTGCTGTTACTCATGCTAAACTTGTTAACATAAAAAAAATCATCTGTGCCTCTACAGGTAATACTTCGGCATCTGCTGCAATGTATGCAGCAAATGAGAATATCGAATGTGATGTCTACATCCCAGCAGGAGAAGTAGCTCCAGGAAAGCTTAGTCAAGCTTTTCAATTTGGAGCTCAAGTGATTGAGATACAAGGAAATTTTGACGATGCACTTTCTGCCTCGCTAAAAAAGGCAAGTGAAGTAGGAGGATATACAGTAAATTCTGTCAATCCATTTAGAATAGAAGGGCAAAAAACTATTGTATTTAGAGCATTAGAACAACTAGATTGGAATCCTCCTGACTGGATTGTATATCCAGGAGGTGCACTAGGAAATACGTCAAGCTGTGGTAAAAGTCTCATGGAACTATATGAGTGGAGCTGGATAAAAAAAATTCCACGAATTGCGGTAGTTAATTCAGACGGTGCAAATACATTACACACACTTTACAACGGAAAATTTGAGGATACGAATCTGCGTTGGAATAAAGGAAAGCCAGATGTTGAGATAATTAAAAGATATTACACATACATGGATAAAAATGGAATAAGACCAAAAACCAAAGCTACTGCAATTCAAATTGCAAAACCAGCCAACATTCTCAAAGGTTTGCGAGCACTAGAATACACAAATGGTGTTGTAACTCAAGTCTCTGATCAAGAAATGATGGATGGGATGGCCTTGGTTGGCTTGAATGGGTTTGATTGTGAAATGGCATCTGGTGCAGTTCCAGCAGGTGTTAAAAAATTAATAGCTGAAGAAATTATTAAAAAAGACGATGTCGTAGTTGGAATACTAACTGGTAGACAGAAAGACGCAAGCATTTCTGTAGATTATCACAAAAATCCTCAAAACAGGTTTGCAAATCCGCCACGAACCTAAGTTTCCTTTTCTATCTTGATTCTATTTGCTTGATTATTTACTACTTCTTCTACAACCATTTTAATTGAATCAAACTCAATTTTATCTCCAACTTTTGGAATGTCCTTTAGTTTATCATGCAAAAGGCCACTAAGTGTAGAATAGTCATCACCTTGAGGGATGTCAGATTTTAGTACCTCATTTACGATATCAATCTCAACATCACCACTTGCTAGCATGGTGTTTTTGTCTAGGATTTTAAAATTCAGTTCAATCTTGTCGGTTTCATCCATTATTTCTCCGACAATTTCTTCTAAGAGATCTTCTAATGTTACACAGCCTTCTACGCCTCCAAACTCATCTACCACTATAGCCATGTGTGTTTGTTTTCCTTGCATCTCTCTCAATAGTTTGCTAGTTTTTTGTTCTTGAGATACAAAAATTGGCTTTCTTGAAATGGATTCAAGATTTATCATTTTATCTTCTTTTTCAAGATGTTTTAACAAATCCCTAACATGCAATATGCCAACAATCTGATCAGTGGTTTCTTTGTATACTGGAATTCTCGAAAATCCACTTTTACTAATCAAAGGAAGAGCATCAAATAGCAACATCGTTGAGGGCAACATGAACATTTTTGTTCTAGGTGTCATCACTGAATGTATGACAGTATCATCAAACTTTAAAGCTCCATGTACAAGTTCTTTTTCATGTTTTTTTAATACCTTGTCTTCAAGGCCCTGTTCTATTACACTGTAAATCTCTTGTTCAGTGATAGGCGGAGGGTGATGTGAGCTTCCTGCAATCCGTAGCATCCCTCTGGTGATTTTTTCAAAAAGAATAACAAATGGATAAAACACATAACTAAAAACCAAAATTATGCCGCTGACTTTAAGTGAAATTTTTGTAGCGTTTGCAAAACAGTACGATTTTGGGGTTATTTCACCAAAGACAAGGAGTATGAACGTCATAATTCCAATCGCTATGGCTAGACCATTGCTACCAAACAAACCTAAAGATATTTGCGTTGCCAATGCAGAAGAACCCACATTAGTTAAGGCATTTCCCAAGTTTATTGCCGCAAGCATTCTACTAGGATTTGATTTTAATTTATGTAATGACGAGGAGCCTTTTGCTTTTTCTTTTACAAGCTGATTTACCTTTGCTTTACTAACCCCCACAAATGCGACTTCAGAACCACTAAAGAATCCTGAAAGGCAGACAAGAATTGCAAGAAAAGATATATCTAAAATTAGATTTTGGTCCATTACGAGTTATCACTATTTAGTGCATTTGGTGTTGCAACCAAGTTAGAACCATGTTTTCTAAAAGATGAATATACCATAATATTTGTAGACAAATTGTTGTATGTATTATACTAGTTCTTGTCTCTTTTATAAGTTCACGTAAATTGCCACACTAGCGAATATTAAAAACAAATAGTAGCAAGTTCATCAACGACTAATTTTTCTCATTTCGTTGAAAAGTGTTCTTCAAGGATCTTTTTCTTTTCTTCCATGTGAAAAAGTTCTTCAGTGTGTTTGAAAGCATCATTTTGATTTCGTTTAAATAACATCGCTTGCATCAAAAGGTGGTTCTCAGGAACTACTATTCCTGTTTGATCATCAGAATAAGTGATTTTTACAACATCATCCTGTACTTCTAACATATCTGCATGTATATGGATCATGTTGGTATCCTTAAAACTAAATTTTATAGTTTCAGCAAAATCTCTAATATCTTTTGTTCCTTTAGCAGTATACAAAATAGCAATACCGTACTCATTTTTGAAAAGATCCAAAATTTCAGATGGTGTCGGAGCTGTTTCGTTAAATCTAACATCCATAGAATGCACATGCATCTGTCTTGTTGGTACTTTGAATGCACGTATAAACAAAGGAGTATCTTTACCCATGTAGCTTTTAACATCCTCATTATGATGAGGTTTACGTGTCCATTCAATCGAGTCTTTTACTTCTGTTTTAGAATCTTCTAAATCTGCCCATCTACGTAGAAGCGTTGCGTCAAATCTTTTTATTTTCTTTCCGTATTTTTCTTTGAGTGGCTGCAGTATTCTACCCATTCCAGTAACATTACAACTTCCCTGCATGACGTATTTTTTATCAAATGCCTCAACATAATTTACTCTAGAATTGAATATGACTTCGGCAACTGCTTTTTCACCCGTGATTTTTTCTCCACCTTGAAAAATAGCTCTGACATTTTTTGGTTCATACAGATTTTTTTTATTTGTATAACCATTTCCTCCAGGAGATGCATCTATTACCAAATCACATTTTTCTAGTGCATCTTCAATTGTACCAGATATCTTAAAATTTTTAAACTGCTCTAGTTTGCTTTTTGGAACATAAATTCCATATCCTCTTGAAATCGCATCACTAACTTTATCATCTGGAGAGTATTTTCCAACACCTATTACTTCGATATCGGAATCTCCGGCAATAAACTGAGTAATTCTACTTCCTATAGAACCATAACCATTAACAAAAACCTTTTTCATAATTTTTTACTATGTTGCCCACTTATTTAGATAACCCTAACAAGAACTAAATATCGCAAAAAACTTTTGTAGATGGTTGAAGATTCATGGTCCATCTGTTGGAATAGGTGCAGCCATTGCAGGCATAGCAGTATTTGCCATATTCATGATAGTAGGATCAGGGTTCATTAATTCTGTTGATACTACAAAAACTCAAAGTAATGATAACGGAAAATTTCAGATGAGTCTACTCTCAGATAATACATCTCCCATACTAGGATCAAAAGATGCGCCTATCACAATGGTGGAATTTGGTGATTACCAATGCTTTTACTGTAATCAATTCTATCACGCCACAGAACCAGCAATTGTGAAAAATTACGTGGATACGGGTAAAGTGAAACTTGTTTTCAAAGATTTGACAATAATTGGTCAAGATTCAATAAATGCCGCTCATGCAACACATTGTGCTCAGGAGAAAGGAAAATTCTGGGAATATCACGATACGTTGTATAATAACTGGGCGGGGGAAAATACAGGATGGGCATCTTCAAAAAATCTACTTGCATTTGCTACCAAAGTCAACATTACCGCATCTGACTTTAATGCCTGTATGACTGATGCCAGATACATTTCCATAGTCAAAGGCAGCGTATCAGATGCACGCATACTAGGATTAACAGGTACTCCTGATTTTTTCATCATAGGGCCTGACAATTCTGTGACTAAGATCGTTGGCGCTCAGCCATATGATGCATTTGATGAGATTTTCAAGTCAAAGCTCAAAACATAGCATAATTTTTGTGTCTGATCTATAAAAGTGAATAAAAATTACGATTTAGAGGATCAAATTTAACCCTCAAAATCCTTATATTTGTAAGGTCGAAGGTGTAGCTGTTGGCTGTAGGAATTGACGACATTGCCATCTATATTCCAAGATTGTTTGTAGACGCAAGAGATTTTGCAAAAGCGAGAGGAATGGACCCGGACAAGCTCCAGCGCGGGCTAGGAATATCAAAAATGGCCATGGTTGACACGAATCAAGACCCGGCATGCATGGCAGCAAATGCTTGTTTAAGAATAATGGAAAGAGGCAAGCTGGCTCCAAATGATGTCGGTAGGCTGTATGTTGCCACAGAATCATCACTGGATGAATCAAAGGCAATGAACTCTTACGTTATTGGTATGCTTGAACAAATCTATGGTGAAGATTCTTTTGATCATTGTGGTGGAATAGAATGCAAATTTGCATGTGTAAGCGGTTCTTATGCTTTGTATGATAATTCTAATTGGATAAGAGCAGATGAATCTGGGGGAAAATCTGCAATTGTTGTTGTTTCTGACATAGCAAAGTATGACCTGGGTTCAAGTGGTGAATATACACAAGGAGCGGGGGCAATTGCCATGCTTGTTAGCGATAATCCTAGAATCATGCAGTTTGATCCCAAGGTTACATCTACATCCATTAAAAATGAATATGATTTCTATAGGCCTTTTGGAAAGGAAACGCCAATAGTCCATGGACAGTATTCTAATCTGCTTTACATGATTCAGGTAAAGAAAGCCTTGATGTCATACAAAGAAAAGGCGCTATCCACCGGGTTGATGAAACTAAAAGAGGGTGAGACAATTTTAGATTATATAGATTTTCTTAACATGCATTTGCCATATAGTAACATGGGAAAGAAAGCGTTATCATATCTCATAAGACATGAATGGCGAAACCTACCACGCTGGAAAAAAATAATTGAGAAAATGGATATGGAAGAACCAGTTCCAAAAGATCCACGAGGTACTATTGAATCAGTATTAGCAGATTCTGAATTTATGGCAAAAGATCATGAGTTTACTAAAAAGTTTGCAAAAACAGAAGAATTCCAAGATGTATATGAACAAAAGCTTGCTAGTTCACTTATTGCATCACAGATGATTGGCAATCTTTATACCGCGTCTCTTTATCTCGGATTTAGAAGTTGCCTAGAGTTTGAATTCCAAAAAGGCACAGACCTTGAAGGAAAGAGAGTAGGATTTGGCTCATATGGTAGTGGAAGTAGTGCGATGGTGTTTAGTGGAGTGATTTTACCAACGTATAAGGAAATTGTAAAAAATATGAATTTGGAATCTGAAATGGGAAATAGAATAAAGCTCTCACTAGAAGAATATGAGGATATTCATGAAAATAAGCGTGGACCAGATGAAAACCTTTTAGATAGTAAAAAAGAATTCGTCTTAGTGGATATAGAAAGTAGCCCAGAGATAAGAGGACAGCGCAAATACGTATACAAAGAATAAGACAAAATAGATCCTTAAAATAACCAAAAAGGATATAAAATCAAACATGCAAAAATTAACTATGCAAGAACGTTCAATGCCAATTTGTTTTACAGCTGATCAATACAAAAAGATCGAAGAGATTGCAAAACGAAAAGGAATGCTAGATACAAGTCAACTTATTGAAGAAGTATTGAGTGAAGTTTAAAACTACAAACAACCTCTTTTTTCATTTTATATTAAAATCACAATATTGTTTCATTACCTTTTTTCCATGCCGGGTCTACTATACACAAAAATTTCAAATCCTCAGAACCAACATTCTCAATATGTTGTTTTGAGCCAGGCAAGACAAAAATCATGTCTCCTACTGTTACATTTTCAGACTCGTTATTGATGTGTAATACGCCTTTGCCTTCCAATATGTAATACACTTCAGATGTTTTCATTATGTGAGACAGTGTAGATTTTCCATGAAGTAAATTAACATATGCTAAACTATATCGAATTTTGTTTTCTACATGTTGAGGATTTAACAGGTCATAAATTATTGCACCTTCATTTCCAGTAATTTTTATAGAGTTTTTTTGGTTTTTTATTATCATAAATTTATTCTAAATTATAAAATTAACCAGATATAGGTTTATCAGAATGATTGAATTTTCCTTCCTTGGAATACTATGAGAATTTTATTCCTAATGTTTTTTTAACCGATTCTCACAGTAAATTTATGGGAATCTTGAATCGCAAACCTTCCTTCTGTTCTGTTTGTGAACAAAGTATCACACATAAACACAAACCAAAAAGAGAGTGGGATGTAGAGGGACCGTTATGCGGTGATTGTTACATTGGGCAAATGCAAAAATATTATGATCTGAGTGTCAAACAAAAATGTGTTATATGCGGTATAGAAAAAAACATACCTGATTTATGGGAACCAAAATACTCGTGGGAGATGAAAGGATTACTCTGTAAAACTTGTTTTGATAAAAAAGATGCAGAATATAATAAATCAAAGACATTTTGTGGCAAATGCGGCAAAAAACTAGGTGTCATACGATACAATTCAAAACGACAGTGGGCACTACAAGGCCAACTATGTAGAGGATGCTGGGATTCCCAAAAGGCAAAGCTAGGTTAAGATGCATCTTTTTAAAAAATTCAAATGTGAAAAATGTCAGAAAAAATTCAAACAATATGAAGAGCTAATGCAACATGAACAAGTAGTTCATGGAAAAGACATCCCGTATGAATGTAAAGAATGTCATCAATCATTTACAAGTATGGAGCAGATGAGAACTCATCTACAAAGAAATCATTCTTACAGTGGAAAAAGAGATATCTAAATAGCTTTTACTGTTTTTACAATTGGTGGACGTAATTTGTTAAAAACTCGAAATCCGCAAATACATTTTATTTCAGGCAACCTGCTTAATTCCGATTGGCTAACTTGAGTGCCGCATCTTAAGCATGAATAAACTACACTAAAACTTGGTTGTTGTTGTGGTTTTGATTCTGCATCGACAATTGGAGTTTCTTCAGTTGCCATATATTTTCATCAAATTATCTGTAATTTTAAGGTTTAACAGAATTATTTTAGTGTGAGTTCAATGTAGACATCGTTTGGAATTTTTATCCTCATCAATTGTCTAATGGCTCTGTCATCAGCTGTAAGATCTATTACACGTCTATGTATGCGCATTTCCCATTTCTCATAAGTATTGGTACCTTGACCACAGGGAGATTTGCGTGTTACAATGTTTAGTCTTTTTACTGGTAATGGTGTTGGCCCTTTTACTTTGACACCTGTTTTTTCGCCGATTCCTTTGATTTCAGTACATACGCCATCAAGTCTGGGCAAACTGGTGCTTGTCAATTTGATTCGGGCCAGTTGTGTCAATCAGACCACTACTTGGTGAATTTTTCAGTGATCTCTTTTACAACGCCAGCTGCAATTGTTGCACCCATATCTCGAAGTGCAAACCTTCCTAATTCAGGAAAGTCTTGGAAGGTTTCAATTGGTATTGGTCTGACTGGTCTGATTCTTACTATTGCAGAATCACCTGCTTTTAGAAACTTTGGATCTTTTTCTTCTTCTGCACCTGTCTGTGGATTAATTTTTGATTCAAATGCAACAATGGTTGCTGCAACCTGACATGTATGTGCATGCATGACTGGTGTATATCCAGGCGCAATTGCCGTTGGATGATGAATTACAATGATTTGAGCTCTGAATTCTTTTGCAACGTTTGGTGGACTATCGGGGGTTCCAATTACATCTCCTCTTTTAAGATCTTTCTTTTCAATACCTCTGAGGTTAAAACCAATGTTGTCACCTGCTTCTGCAGATTCCATTTGAGTGTGATGAGTTTCAATTGTTTTAATTTCTCCTAGTGCTCCTGATGGCATGACAATAATCTTCATTCCTGCTTTAGCAACACCAGTTTCAACACGACCTACTGGAACTGTACCCACACCTGTAATGGTATAAACATCTTGAACTGGAATTCGCAGAGGTTTGCCAACTGGCTTTTCTGGCAATTTGAATTCATCAAAGGTTTCAAGAAGAGTCTTTCCCGTCCACCATTTCATGTTGTCGGATTTCTTGACAAGGTTATCTCCTTTCCATCCTGATATTGGTAAAATTGGAACATTTTCTAGTTTGTAACCGACAGATTTGATTAATTTTTCTGCCTTTTCTTTTGCTACTTTGAATGCTTGTTCAGAATAATTATTATCATCCATCTTGTTAATTGCTACAATTAATTGACCCACACCTAGAGTTCTCAAAAGGAAAGCGTGTTCTCTTGCTTGACCACCTGGTGCAATTGCAGTATCGGTTTCACCTTCTTTTGCTGACAGTACAAGAATAGCACAATCTGCTTCAGAAGCACCAGTAATCATGTTTTTAATAAAGTCACGATGTCCAGGTGCATCAATTAATGTAAAGAAGTACTTTGGTGTCTCAAATTTTTGAAAAGCTAAATCGATTGTAATACCTCTCTCTCTTTCGTCTTTGATATTGTCCATGACCCATGCGTACTTGAAAGTATCACCTTTTCCAGTCTTTTCAGATTCGGCTGCGTGTGAGGCAATGGTTCGCTCATCAATTAGACCAAGATCCATCAACATGTGACCCATGGTTGTTGACTTGCCGTTATCAATGTGACCTGTAACTATCATGTTCAAGTGTGGTTTTTTACTTGCGCTCATAACGAACCCTTCTAGGCATGGGCTTTATTACCATTTCGATTTTTTGAGTTTCTTTTCAATAAATTTTGAATAATTTACTGATCGTATCTTTTTGAATTATTATTTTTCACATACTATAAATCAAAGTGATTTCTGACTAAAATTATTGAAAATCACTGTTACAGTAATCAAAGCTGATGTTGGCGGAATAGGCGGACATACAAGACCAAGTGATGGATTGCTAAACGCAGTAAAAAATATCGTAAAACCCCAAGTACGAAACGACGGAAAAGGACTCTTAATTGATCATTATATCGGTTATTGCGGTGATGACATCCACATTGTTATGACTCATACAAAAGGAGTTGACAATAGAGAGATTCATCAATTAGCCTGGAAAGCATTTGAGGCAGCAACCCAAGTTGCAAAAAATGAAGGACTATATGGTGCAGGTCAAGATCTTCTAAAAGATTCTTTTTCTGGAAATGTAAAAGGCATGGGCCCTGGTGTTGCAGAGATGCAATTTGAGGAAAGACCCAATGAAGCATTTACCATTTATGCTGCGGACAAGACTGAACCTGGTGCTTTTAACTATCCATTCTACAGAATGTTTGTAGATACTCTAAGTAATACAGGTTTAATTGTAAACCAAAATCTTGCAAGAGGTGTCAGGATAACTGTGATGGATGTTGAAAAAGGAAAAACTGCCCAGTTGAACATGTGGGAAGACAAACCAACGCTTGAAGCGGCTTTAATGTATCCTGGAAGATACGTGGTATCAGCAGTGCATACAAAAGACAATCTTCCAATTCTTTCAGCATCAACAGATAGACTACACAACATTGCAGGAAAATATGTGGGAAAAGATGATCCTATTTGTATTGTAAGAACACAAAAAGATTTTCCTGCAACTGAAGAAGCCGGAGCCGCATTTAATAATCCGCATTATGTAGCTGGCAACACTAGAGGCAGTCATCACATGCCATTAATGCCAGTTAAAATAAATTCATCAGCAAGCATCAATTATGCAATACCAATTGTCAGCAGTCTTGTTTTTAGTATGCACAATGGTAAACTAGTAGGACCTATTGATGGATTTGGAACAGATGATTGGGATTATATCAGAACAATTGCGGTAAAGCGTGCAATAGTAATGCGAAGTCAAGGCTTTGTTCATCCAGCTACGCTAGTTCCTTCAGAATTAGAATATGCAGAAGGGTACAGAGCTAGAATGAGTATACTTTGGAGCAAGATGAGACCCATACCATCAGGTGACGCTTCAAAACAATTTCAAAAACCAAATCATCCACAACAACACACGCTAAATCAATCAAAACCAAGTCAACCAAAACCACAACCCAAGCCAACTCCCCCACAACAGCACAAACCTCAACAACACAAACCAAATCAACCAAAACCTGCTCCAACAAAAGAATCCCCAAAATCAAAACTAGTAGAAAAATCAAAAACTGAAAAGCAAACAAAACAATAATTCAGTTATTTTGTAAATAATTTACCATTCATTTTATCAAAATTACAATTTTATTACACGGTGTGACAAGCATTTTGTTGACTAAAAAGATTCAGATTCTGGTGATAGGACATAATGAAAATGGATCTACTCCCGAAGCTGAAAAAATTGCATATGAAACAGGTTTAGAAATTGCTAAGTCAGGAGCCGTTCTTATCACCGGAGGTTTAGGTGGTGTAATGCGTGCAGCGTGTCATGGAGCAAAAGATGGTGGAGGACTGACGATAGGAATAATCCCACAAAACGACTCATCTTTTGCAAATGAATATTGTGACATTGTCATTCCCACAGGAATTGGTTTAGCCAGAGATTTTCTTAATGCACTAGCTGGAGATGGAGTCATCATTGTTGGCGGTGGTTCAGGCACTCTTTCTGAAACATGTGCAGCGTACATGTACAAAAAACCTATCGCTGCGATAAAAAATAGCGGTGGAATTGCGGATAGATTTGCAGATCAATACCTTGATCATCAAAAAAATGTAATGATAGTCGGGGTAAATTCTCCAAAAGAAGCTGTAAAATATATTTTAGAAAAAATTAATGCTTCATAGATATAAGCAAAGGATCTGGTTCATAAAATTGACCGTATTTTTTAGCTTGTTCATTTAACGTGGCAACTATGTTTGAGATGCCAAGTTCTTTTCCCGTTTCAAAAAGTGGTTTTTTGAGTCCCATTCCAAGTTGTAATGCCTTTTCAATTTCAGGTATATCGCTAGCTTGATTTGTAACAAGCCATGCCGCATTATTTAGCATGTTTGCAACAAGTTCAATTGGATCAAATCTTTTTGCCAATTCTTCAGATAGTGGAATACGTTCATACTTGTCTCCTGAATATTCATAAAATCCTGAACCAGTTTTTTGCCCTAGTTTTTTATTATCAAACAATTCCTGAATTTTAGGATGCGGGTTGATTACTTTGGTATCTCTTGAATGCATCTCAATTGTTGCTTTGTGAATCACATCCAAGCCAGTGAAATCAGCAAGCTCAAAAATACCCATAGGAAAACCAAGTTTGAATTTTACTGCAGAATCAATTTCTGTCATGGCAGCCTGGTTTCTATCCATAGCCCACGCTGCTTCATGTACAAGTGGAATAAAGATTCTGTTTACAATAAATCCTGCAACATCTTTTTTGCATAATATGGGTTCTTTTGAAACAGATTTCACAAAGTTCATTGTTAATTCAACCAGTTCTTTTGAAGTTTTTTGCCCTGGAATTACTTCAACTAATTTCATAAGTTGCGGAGGATTAAAAAAATGAATTCCGATGAATCTTTCTGGTCTCGTGGTAGTATTTGCTATTTCTGTAATTGGTAGAGTGCTTGTATTTGATGCAAATACTGTTTTTTTATCTGCTACTTTATCTACCTCAGAATAGACTTTTTTCTTTAATTCCATTATTTCAGGAACTGCTTCAATCATCAAGTCACAATTTTGTAGCGCTTTTGCAAGATCAACTTCTGGTATGATTCTTGAAAATATCTTATCCGCGTCTTGTTGTGATAGTTTTTGTTTTGATACAAGTTTATCAAGACTCCATTTTATTTTCTCCATTGCTTTATCCAAAAATTGTTTTTCTACATCTCTAAGTATGACGTTATATCCTGACATGGCTGAAACCTGAGCAATACCATGCCCCATGATACCAGAACCTAATAC
>Ga0105164_10001490_pt1 | contig 14993 bp, 19 predicted proteins | sample VDWuncwatermetaG_FD_89674 | JGI IMG/M metagenome (GOLD analysis project Ga0105164, IMG submission 89674) | Wastewater microbial communities from Netherlands to study Microbial Dark Matter (Phase II) - VDW unchlorinated drinking water | ecosystem: Environmental > Aquatic > Freshwater > Drinking...
CTACACCCCCACCGACCGCGGCCTCGAGGCCGAGATTGGACGGCGGCTTAAAGAGTGGCGCCGCCGCAGGGTGGGAATATCGTCCTAACAGAGGGGAGGTGATCGAATGCGAAAGCTCGGAGTCATGATGGCGCTAGCAGTCGCGCTGACATGGGGCCTTGGGACTCCGGCCGCCTGGGCAAAGACCTGACCCAAGCTCTACAAAGAGTGCCAGGAGGCGCTCAAGACATCGAATGCCGACGCGGAGACGAAGGAAAACGCAAAGAAGATATGCGACGGCGGGATAGCACTCCACAACACCGCCAAGGCGGCTGAGGACCACGATTTGTCGGCCCGAGTTCAGAAAAGGGGCCTCGCGCTGCTCGGTGTGGAGAAGTAGTCATTCACTAAGGTCACTGGCAGAGGTTCGCGAAAGGGGCTCCGTTTGCGAGCCCCTTTCGCACACGAGGTCGCGGAGGACGCGGTCAGCTCATTAGGATAGGGAGAGAGCATGGCCAATATCAGAACTGTCGGAGTGGTCGGGGCCGGCCTCATGGGATCGGGGATCGCGCAGGTGGTCGCCCAGGCAGGGTACTCGGTCGTCGTCAGGGAGGTGGAGCAGCGCTTCCTGGACAAGGGGTTGAAGGCCATCGACGGGCAACTCCGGCGAGCAGTTGAAAAGGGACGGATGAGCGCTGAGGAGAAGGCCAAGCTCCTCGGAAGGATCAAGTGGACCCTCAATCTTGAAGACCTGAAGGGGGCCGATCTGATCATCGAGGCGATCATCGAGGACCTCCCCTTGAAACAGGAGCTCTATCGCGCCCTCGATCGCCTCTGCCCACCGGCCACCATCTTTGTCAGTAACACCTCGTCTCTCACCGTCATGGCAATGGCCTCGGTGACCGACCGCGCGGACCGGTTCGCCGGTCTGCATTTCTTCAACCCCGTCCCGGTCATGAAGCTTGTGGAGGTCGTCCGGACCATCCGGACCAGTGAGGAGACCTATCGGACCGTGTTCGAGTTCGCCAAATCGCTGGGGAAGGAGCCGGTCACGGCCAAGGATAATTCCGGATTCATCGTGAACCGACTCTTGCTCCCCTACCTCCTAGACGCGATCAGGGCTCTGGAAGCGGGCGTCGGCACCGTGGAGGACATCGACAAGGCCATGATGCTCGGGTGCAACCACCCGATGGGTCCCTTCACGCTGCTCGACTTCGTAGGGCTCGACACCAGCTACTTCATCGCCAACATCATGTTCGAGGAGTATCGGGAGCAGCGCTACGCGCCGCCCCGCTTCTCCGAAAGATGGTCATGGCCGGCTATCACGGGCGGAAGTCCGGCCGGGGGTTTTACGATTACTCCGGCCCGGCGCCGACGGTCACGGACCTGGGGCTGTGACGCCTGCGGTCATGCCCGCCAGGCGAATATGCTCCCAAGCAGTGAGATCGCCGAGGCGAGGCTGACCTGTCCTGAGATGAATCGCTCCTAGTTCGGTCTTTCACACCCTTTTTCCCTTGACAGATCAAGGGGAAGTCTGATATGAGGCTGCAAGGATCGGCGGCGGGCGGGTGAGTTATCGGCTCTTAATTCTCAAAGGAGGAGGGTATGACCAAGTCGGAGTTGGTGGACAGGATTGCCAAGGACTCTCGCATCACCAAGAAGGCGGCTGAGACGGCCCTGGGTAGTTTCGTCGCTGGGGTTCGGGACTCCTTGAAGAAGGGGAAGAAGGTGACCCTGGTGGGCTTCGGGACATTCGGTGTGGCCAGGCGGGCGGCCCGGAACGGGCGCAACCCCCAGACCGGCGAGGTGATCAAGATCAAGGCTGCCAGGGTGCCACGGTTCAAGGCGGGCAAAGCCTTGAAAGACGCCGTCAAGTAGGTGTCGAGATCATTCGGATCCTAATCTAGCGGCCATTCAGCCCAAAGTCACCCACTACGATGAAGAGGGGGATGTCTTCCCCCTCTTCGTTTTTATAAGGGTTCAAAGTTCCGGGTGCCAAGTTCCGTGTTCTTAAAGGCCGGGCGTTTTCTTCAACTCGGAACCTAGAACTTGGGACTCGGAACTTCTTATCACAAGCGCCTTAGGGCGATGATTCGCCGCCTGGCTTGCTTCGACGGTCGTCGGGCGGCGCCCTTCATCTTCCGAGGTCCCGTGGCTTCGGAGGTCGGCTCGTCGTCTTCACAGGCGGCCCCGCCATCCTCTTCCCGGAGAGCGCGGTCCAGGCGCTCTTCAAACTCCTCGGCCGAGAGAACCACCGCGCCGGTCCGCTCTATTGCCAGTGCCAGGGCCCGATCCGAGGTCACCACAACCGACCCACCGGGCGCCTTCTCTACCAGTCGCAGGATGACGTCGTCCGCCCGTTCCCCACGGGACGAAAAGACGACCTGCACGCCGGCGACCGGTGCTACCTGAACACTGGCCCCGCCTCGTTCGCGGCCGTCGAAGACGACGGTGATCCGGTGGCCCTTCAGGCGTCGGTAGGCCACTAGCGCCGCGAGGAGGGCGTCGCGCCCCTCTCCCAGGTCTCGACGATCGAGGGGCGCGAGCAGGGGCGAGCGGCGGATGAGATTATAGCCGTCGATCACGATCCACAAGGGCAGAACCTGTCAAGTGGGACGCATCGGCAGGGCAGCACGGGTGACATGGAGAAGGGTGCGAACGGCCTCGGCCGGATCATCTGCTGCCATCACGGCAGAGATCGCTGCCACCCCGTCGGCGCCCGCCGCGATGACCTCACCCGCGTTCGAGGCGGTGATCCCTCCGATCCCCAGGATCGGCAGCCGGACCTGTCGTCTGACATCGCGGAGTCGCTCAAGGCCGACCGGCAATCCGTACGCCGCCTTGGATTGCGTCAAGAACAGTGGACCCAACACGACGAAGTCGGCTCCCCCTTCCTGGGCCTCGATCGCCTCTTCGGCAGTGTGACAGGAGACGCCGATCAGTCGCTTTGGGCCGAGCAAGGCCCGCGCCTCGGCAGGGGGGAGGCTGGTTCGGGCAAGATGAACGCCATCGAGCGGAAGGGTCAAGGTCAGATCGACCCGGTCATTGACGAGGAGGGTGGCGCCTCGGCTGTGCACGAGAGGGAGGAGCCGTTGCGCGAGTTCAAAGAGGGCCCGTGCGGAGAGATCCTTCTCGCGAAGCTGGATGGCTCTGGCTCCCCCCTGAAGTGCGGCATCCACCACCGCCTCGAGGACCCGACCTTTTGTCTGGTGGCGGTCGGTGACGACGTACAGACCCCATGACGACGGGTTCCGGGTTCCGGGTTCCGAGTTCGGCTCCGCAGTTCCGGGTTCCAAGTTCCGGGTTCCATGCACCAGATTTGTGGACCCGGGATTATTGTTCTTCAACTTGGAACCTGGGACTTCGAACATGGAACTGATCTTGCTGGAACTCGGCACCTGGCACCTGGAACGTTTTCATTCGATCATCCCTTCGAGCGGGCTCGAGGCGGTCGCGTAGAGCTTCTTGGGAATTCGCCCGGCCAGGTAGGCCAGTCGCCCGGCGAGAACCGCGTACCGCATTGCCTCAGCCATCGCCACCGGATCTTTGGCGCAGGCGATCCCCGTGTTCATTAGGACGCCGTCGCACCCCAGCTCCATCGCAATGGCGGCGTCGGAAGCCGTGCCGACTCCCGCATCGACAATGACCGGGACCCGCGCCGCTTCGAGGATGATCTTGATATTGTACGGGTTCCGAATCCCGAGGCCCGAACCGATCGGGGCGCCGAGGGGCATGACGGCGGCCGCGCCAGCGTCTTCGAGCTTCCTGGCTATGATGGGATCGTCGTTGGTGTATGGCAGGACAACGAATCCTTCCTTCACTAAGACCTTCGTTGCCTTCAGCAGCTCCTCATTGTCGGGGAAAAGGGTCCGCTGATCGCCGATCACCTCCAGCTTGATCATATCGGAGAGGCCGACCTCTCGGGCCAGGAATGCGGTCTTGATCGCCTCCTCCGCAGTGTAGCAGCCGGCGGTGTTGGGAAGGAGCGTGTACTTCTTTGTGTCGATGTAGTCCAGGAGCGATTCCTGGGTCCGATCCAGGTTCACCCTTCTCACCGCCACCGTCACAATTTCGGCGCCTGAGGCCTCGTGCGCCCGCTGCATCGACCGGTAGTCGGGGTATTTCCCCGTCCCGACAATGAGCCGGGAACGGAACTCCCTCCCGGCGAATTTAAGCGTGTCACTTTTCTCCATCGTGTCCTCCTCCCGCCTCATCTCGTCACTCACTCGGAGCCGCCTGCCATGAAGGTAATGATCTCCAGCCTGTCCCCTGCTTTCAACACCGTCTCTTCGTACCGCTTTCGCTTGATGATCTCCAGGTTGAGCTGGACGGCGACCCTGAGAGGGTTGATGTTCAACTCCTCCAGGACTGTCGTGATGGTGGCCCCAACCGTCACCTCGAGCTTCTTCCCATTGACCATCAGTTCCATGTCGGGTGTCCTAACCTCTATCCCACAAAGCCCTGGAGGCCCTTCTCTCGCTGTGCGAGCAGGCGGCGGATCACGTCCGCCGTGCCACGGGTCATCTGATAATGGTGCAGGTCGGCGGGATCCACCCACCGGGCTTCTTCCACCTCTTCCGAGAGAGAGAGGTCGCCCCGCAGCCACCTCGTGCGGTAGTCGAGGATGACGTAATGATATTGGAGGCGCCCCTCGGCGTCGGGGATCATCCGCTCCACGACCTCGGCGACTTCCTCGACGGCCACCTCGATTCCGCACTCCTCGCGGAGCTCCCGGATGATCGCTGCCTTCAGCTCCTCGCCAGGGTGGACGGCCCCGCCAGGCAGGCTCCAGAGCCCGCGACCTGGCTCTCGTCCCCGCTTGGTGAGCAGCACCCTTCCGTCCCTGACCACCACCGCCCCCACCGCAAGGATGGGGCGATTCGGGTACTCCCGCTTCACGGCCCCCTCAAACAGCACGGCCGCAGCCCCCTCAGGAGACGGCCGCGGCCATGGTCACTGCACTCCGCTCCCGCTTCCCTACGCTGGTATTATCCAGATCAGGTCTAAGGGTCGTCCCGATCCCATCGGAACGTCTCAGCAACCGCACCCCTAGCGGGCTTTCTTAAGCTTACTCCATGGAGGGCGACTTGTCAACGTGCAGCGGAGAAGGTGGGCGAGTCGCTGAAAGGCCGGGATGTGCCCCGGCATCTCAATCCCGCATCACTCATGCCCGCTGAAGATCGGTCTCCGCTTCTCGGCGAACGCCTTTATTCCCTCGCGGAAGTCGGCGGTCTTGCTGCTCAGCGCGATGAGCTGGGTCTCGTTTTCCATCTGGGTCTCCAGGCTCTCATGTTCGCTCATGAAGAAGAGCCGTTTGGCCCGCCCGAGGGCCAGGGTAGGGCCCGCGGCCAACTCGGTCGCTAGGGCGTTCACCGAGGCCGCGAACTCGGCATCTGGCACCACCCGGTTCACTAGGCCCCAGGCCGCCGCCTCGTCCGCCGTCAGAACCCGGTTGGTATAGGTCAACTCCAGCGCCCGCCGTTGCCCCACCAACCGTGGGAGAAAATAGGTCGAGCTGCCATCCGGGGTGGCCCCGATCTTTGAGTAGGCCATGGTGAATCTGGCCGACTCGGCCGCCACTGCTAGGTCGCAGGCCATGGCCAGGCTCATCCCGGCTCCAGCGGCCACCCCATTGACCCCAGCGATGACTGGCTTTGACATCCGAGCGATGCATGAGATGGTGCCGTGGAAAAATATCAGGAGCCGTTTCAGATGAAGGGAGAGGGTCTCAGCACGTTCGACGAACTCTCTCACATCTCCACCGGCGCAGAAGGCCTGGCCAGCCCCGGTGAGGACCACTGTGCGGATCCCCCGGTCCTCGTCGCAGGCCACGACCACCTCTAGGAGCTCCTCCACCACCCGCATAGTCAGGGCATTGTATCGGTCGGGTCGGTTAATGGTAATGGTGGCCACCTGGTCCTTGACCTCGAAGATCAACTCCTTGTGCTTCATTCTCCTTCTCCTTCTCTCGGGGTCAATCGGGCCGACCTCATACCGGTCCAATTACCCTCGCCTAGCAACGTTGTCGGCCCCCTTTGTACTCCGCGCGACAGACCCGGCTCGCCTCCTGTTCCGGCGCGTCACGGTTCCAGCCACTCGAGGGGGGACTGGTTGGAAGCACACCCGGCTGCCCGGGATACTCCGAGGCCCTAGGGCGGACCGTCCCCCCAATCCATCCCATGCGTAAATCATATCGGGGCGGTTTCCGGTCGAAGCCGTTAGCGTGACTGAATCACCAGGAGGAATGCGGCGGCGGTGCCGATGATGAAAGCTGAGACCCATGAGACATCGATGAGGGCATCTGGCCAGTGATTGAGAATGGCGATGCTGTCGATCGCCCCGATGGCCACCGCAAATGGCTCCTGCCACCTTCTCTTCAGGCGTCCCTCCCGGAAGGCCTGATTCAGGTTGAAGTAGGGAACGAGCGCTGGAAACAGGACGCAGACCAAGAGGATGAGCGTGAACCAGCCCCAGTTCCCTTTGATCGCGTGGTTATAAAGGAGGACCAGATTGAACCCGGTCACGCCACAAAATAGCAGTCCGAGGAGATGGTCAGCTCTGATTTGCTCGTGCTGGTGGCGTTGTTGCTGCATCGGACCTCGCTTTCCAGTGACGCACACGACGCAGAAGAATTGCGACGACGGAGATCACGGGGGCCTCGATGGAGGTGCCATAGCAAGGACGGGCATGGCCCGGAGTGTGTCGACCACCGCGGAGCCCTGAACCTCAAGCCCCATGGAGGGTTGATTTGTCTTGCTAGAAAAACCCGGGCCTCCGGGTTACTCCTTCGCCGCACGATCTCGCTGCCGACCCGTCTGCCGCCGCCGACTGAGCATGAGATAGGACCCGAGCGCCACAAGGCCAAGGCTGCCCGCTCCCCAGACGATCTGGTACGCGGGCTCGTCCCAATCTGGTTGGGTCATCATCAAGAGGAGCAACAGGGTGGTGCCGAAGAGGGCGGTGATCTCGCCGACCGCTTCGCGCCGGATCATGCGACGAAGAGATGGAGGTGCTTTGTAGGGCATGGTGAAGGATCACACAAGAAGGCCGCCGTTCACACTGATCTCCTGGCCGGTGATATAGTCACCATCAGGCGAAACCAGAAAAATGACGGCCCGGGCCACCTCGTCCGGGCGCCCCAGTCGCTTCATTGGGATCTGTTCGATGAGCCGCTTCAGCACCCGCTCCGGAATGGTCCGGACCATAGCGGTTTCGGCGAACCCAGCGGCAACAGCATTCACCGTGATCCCCTTACTGGCCAGCTCCTTGGCCAGGCTCTTGGTGAAGGCCATGATCCCGGCGGTGGCGGCGGCGTAATTGGCCTGGCCAAAGTTACCGGCCTGGCCGGTGAAGGCGGTCATGTTGACGATGCGCCCCCACCCCTTGGCCAGCATTCCCTCTATGAAGACCTTTGAACAGTTGAACGTCCCATCAAGGTTCACCGAGAGCACTCGGTGCCACTGGGCATAATCCATTTTGACGAAGGTCTTGTCGCTTATGATGCCGGCGTTGTTCACCAGGATATCGATCGTCCCCAGGGACTCCTCCACCGCCTGCTTCATCGCGATCACCTGGTCGTAGTCACTGACGTCAGCCTGGCAGACGACTGTCCGTCGCCCCTTGACCCTGATCGCATTGGCCACGTCTTCGGCCTCCGTCCTATTCCCTACATAGTTCAGCGCGACGTCAGCCCCTTCGTCCGCTAACGCCAGCGCGATGGCGCGGCCGAGCCCGCGCGAACTCCCGGTGACCAATGCCGTCCGTCCCTTGACCCTCATCGCGGGTCCGTTCATCTAAGCGGCCTCCGCGAAGTTGGTAATGATATATGTCCCGCTCTTGGAGTCCCGCTTCAGCTCGATGATATTGTGCTTGGCGGCGTCCTCGAGCAGCTTGGAGAAGGTGCTATAGCCGTAGTAGCCCTCATTAAAGGAGGGCCGCTTGCGGATCATCGTCTGCTTGACCATGGACCCCCAGAGCACCTCTTTGTTCTCCCGCATGAGGGCCTGGATCGAGTCGCTGAGAAGTTCGAATGCCTCCGCCTTCTTCTCGGGAAGTCCGGAGATGACGGGTGGCTTCTTGGGGACGCGAATCAGGTCTTCGTAGTAGATGAATTCGTCGCAGTTGTCCACCAACAGTTCGGAGACGGTATTCTTGACGCCGAGGCCGATGACCTCCTTGTTGTTCTCTCGTAGCTTCGAGACCAGGGGTGAGAAATCGCTGTCGCCCGAGACGATGACAAAGGTGTCAAGATGCTCCTTGGAGAAGGCCATGTCCATCGCATCCACCGCCAGCCGGATATCGGCGCTGTTCTTGCCGCTGATTCGCTTCTGCGGGATGTCGATCAGTTCGATAGCCGCTTCGTGCAGAGCCCGCTTGTGCTCGGCGTACCGCCCCCAGTCTGCGTAGGCCCGCTTGACCATGATCTTCCCCTTTTCCACCAGCCGCTCGAGCACGAGGCTGATCTCAAACTGCTTGTGCTTGGCCTCCTTAATCCCAATGGCGATATTTTCGAAGTCGATGAAGAGGGCGAGTCGCTTCTCTTCGTTCATGAAACTCCTTTCTCTTCGGCGCGCTCAAGGCGACGCCGAGGCCGTGGCGGATCAATTACGCTTACACAGGTCGGGACACCGTCTCCGCCCGAGATAAGCCTAAACACGCCGCCTCTACCCTGTCAACAGTTTTAATCGGACGGGAATTCGATTTCTGCACGCTTTCGAGCGTCAGCCGCCCTCCCTGTCATGAGCTGCGCAGCGGCTTAACCGACAGGCTCAGAAGGCCGCCGCATCCACCAGCGCCGTCGGGTCGATCGTCGGTGCCACTCGAAGTGTTCCCGCTGTCCAAAGCGGTTTTTCGATTGTCACCTGCCCCACGGTCTCCGTGAATTTCATTTCTGATGGGAGGTCGCGACGGGTTTACCTCCCCATCGCTCGGCAACCATGGAGGCCAGGCCCGCCCGGCTTGAGCGGCTTACCAGGAGCCACGTTATGGCAAACGCAATGTAGGCGATGGCATAGCCGTAGCGGAATGCGGGGTTGGTAAAGAACAACTGGGTTGCAAAAAGGATGAAGATGAGAGCGGCCTCTGCGAGAGAGAAGGAGAGGTTCGCCAGCACGGCAATGGCGAAGAGCGACTGGGCCGCAGTCAGTAATATCTCCTCGGTCTGCCTGGCATCAAGGTGCATGGCCCCAAGATGCCCGGCAGAGAGGTTATAGGCAAGTGGGAGCATTCCGACGAGAAGGGTCCATTGATTGACGAGGGATGAGACCAGGGTTCCCATGCCGGAACCTGGATTGCCTCGAAGCGTGAAGGCGATTGCCACGATGAACTCGGGAGACTCGGAGGCCAGTGGTGCGAGCCACTGGACTAGCAGAAACTCTTCGATCCCGAATGTCCGACCGGTCGCGAGTAAGCTCTCAGCGAAGGGCTTGGCCGAGAGGTAGATCCCCAGTCCGGCATAGACGAACATCACAATGGTGGCCAACCGGCGCGCCGGCGGCCGAAGCTGCATCAAGAGCTCGCTCGGCCCTCCCCCCAGTTCGGGTTCCACCATCTTTGACTTTGACGCCGAAATCATGTAGGACACGAAGATCGCCAACAGGATGGAGGTGTCAAGCGTCGAAAGGGTCCCTTTCAGTGGGATCACAAAGCTGTATGTAGTCGCAAGCACGAGGTGAAGGAACTCGATCGAGCGAGACCGATCGAGGAGGAGGCGCCTTTCTCGGGTCTTGAGCCAATACGTCACGACGACGGAGGCCCACCCGAGGCCGATCAACAAGCGATTTGCGCCCGTCATGTTGGCGGTCGCGTAGGCGATATAGGTCGGGTCCTTGCCGGCGGACCAGGCGAAGTAGATATCCACCGCATACTCAGGCAGCACGGCGATCAGCGCGAGAACGGCCAGCGCAAGCGCCTGTGGGATCTCAATCTGTGCGACCTCGGCCCCCCAGGACAGGATGAACGAGGCTCCGAAAATAGCCAATCCGGAGCAGATCGCCTCCCACAATGGTGGAAGGTGAAGGCCGGAGAGTCGGATATAGATCCACTGGAGGGGCAACAGGGCCCCGGTGATCAGCCAGAGCGTTGCGCTCATCGCCGCGCCCTCTCCTGGTTTGCCCTGGCCCCCTCTTGAAGACTCACCGGTGCTCGCGCTCTTTCCGGTGTTGGTGGCGCTTCATCCACTCAAAAACTTGATGCCGGTAGTAGTGTAGGATGAGGAGCGCTACCCCGAGCAGGGAGAGGAGGACAAAGAGGCTGAGGTATTGGTTTCCACGTACCTGCGTCCCTTGTATGGAGAGCAGCCAGGTGCCAGGGAGCCGGCCAACGGTGCTCACCAGGAGGAATGTGCCGAACGTGAGAGGACTGACACCGAGGATGTAGCACAGGGTATCCTTCGGGAAACCTGGGATTAAAAAGAGAAGGAACACTATCAGCTCCCCCTTGGCCTGGGTCAGGAAGTCGAACTTATGGTAGGTCTCCTGTTTCACAAACCGGCGGACGAATGGGAGTCCCAGCCAACGACCCAGGCCGAAACCCAGAGATGAGCCAATGGTCAGACCAATGGTGGAATAGATGAGGCCCCGAAGCGTCCCGAAGAGGTACCCTCCGAGTATCCCAGTCGCCTCCCCAGGGATCGGCGCCAACACCACCTGCAGGGCCTGGAGCACAATGAAGACGATCGGACCATACGGGCCGGAGTCTTTTACGTACTGGGCGATTGCCTTGTCGTTTGCGTAGAATTCGAACAACTCTCTATATCGATCCAATGGGAGCCAGCCGTTAAAAAGGACAAGGGCTGACGCCAGGCCGGCAACGGCCGCGATAACCGTGGCGATCAGGATTGTCTTCTTCATCGACGATCGTGACTCCAATGGCTCGGACCGGACGCTTGCGGTTGCGGCGCCCTAGCAGAGGGAGGGAAGGGCGCCGACAGCGCCTGCTTTACCTTGCTCTATTATCGGGTAGGTGTCAAGGGCGGTTGGCAAGGATCTGGACACATCCGGTGTGTAGAAGAGAGTGGAGACGTTGGCACTTCCGAAGACAGCAGCCCCTCCAATGGAAGGAGGAGAAATCGTCGAAGTGGGTTTCGCGAGGACGGAAATCCCTTTCGGTTTCGAAATCCATCGTAGCGAGGGGCCGTGCCTCTATTGTCGAATTCCGCCCACGCCGGTGTGAGATGTTCATGGCTCGCGCCCTTCTTAGCTGTTAATGCAAACTGTTGTCAAGAGAAAATCGCTAGATGTGATGACGATTGAAGGAGTATAATTCACTGTGAAGCCTTCGCCTGTTAGGTAAGGGCTGCGCCAACACACGCGACCCTTCAGATTAGACCCGCCCGTGTTCGGCCGCCTTGACATTGCAGGACTCGTGACCTATCCTAATCCCGAAAGCCGGACGTGGACCACGTTTCGCGCGGACGAGCTTGCGTGAGCAAGGTTAGACGATCATCGGTCCTCTCGGGGTTGTGCTGGTCGAAAAGGAGGTGGCGTTCGTGCCGATTTATGAATATGAGTGCGAGGCCTGCAATCACAGGTTCGAAGTGATCCAAAAGGTCTCGGACAGGCCGATCAAGAAGTGCGTGTTGTGCCAGGGGAAAGTCCATAAGGTTCTCTCTGCCCCCGGCCTCCTCTTTAAGGGGTCGGGTTGGTATGTGACCGATTACGCCAACCCTGAGCGGAAGAAGGCAATGGAGGCGGATAAGAAAGCAACCTCAGGCGACGGCGGCGGTACCAAGAGCGAGAGCAAGGCCGAGACCAAGGAGTCGAAGAAGAGCGGGACCGACTAGTGTCGTTCCAACTTGTTGCGGCTAATCGCCGACAGGTGTCCTGCCAAGAACTATCGCTTTCCCTAGCCTCACCATTTTGGGGTAAATGGTTGGAACGGCACTAGCTCAAGCAAAATCGACCACATGCGCAGAGATTGAGGCGAGGAATCCTCCTCGCCTTTTGCATTGGAGTCAATCCCCGATGGGAAGAGCATGACGTTTCATGTTCGCCGGAGCGTGCGCGACGCGGGCCCGCCTCCGCGCTTCCCGGTCGCCGCAGGGCTCGCCAGTGAGCTCAGAAGGGGAGTACCCCTGGGGCTGGCAGCGTCGCTGGGCGAAGGTGAGCCGGCACTAGAACGCGGATTGAGGTAGTCTCCGCCGCCCCTCAGAGATGGTATCCTTTATCGGGACGGCGACGTTTTCGCCATTCAGATGGCGGGTATCATTGAGGAGGGTGAGGTTGGCTGTTTCACCATTGAACAGGATCTCAGTCACGGCGGTGTTATCCGCCTTGATCCGAAACATGCGATTCAAGTCGAGACCCAGCACGTGGCAAAGGTACACCTTGATGACGCCACCATGCGTCGCGACCAGCAGGTTCCCATCACGGTGAACCTTTCGGAGATCCTCAATGGCAGCGACCGCACGCTGCTGGAAGGAACGGATCGCTTCTCCTCCAGGTGGCCCTGCAGCGTCGAGGGGACTGTCGAGCCAGCAATCGTACGCATCGCCGTAGCTGGTCCTGATCTCTTCCGCGGTCTTCCCTTCCCACGCTCCCAACCGGATCTCCTGAAGGCCATCAACGGGTTGAGGTTGGAGGCCGAGCGATTCGCCCAGCACGGTTGCTGTCTCCAAGGCCCGACGAAGCGGGCTGGTGTAGAGGGCGGCAAACGATTGCCCCTGGAGTCTTGAGGCGAGCAAGGCCGCTTGGGTGCGGCCGCAATCGCTCAGGCCCGGGTCCATGTTTCCCTGGACCCGACGCTCCTGGTTCCAGGTTGATTCCCCATGGCGAATAAGGATCATCTTTCGCCTGATTACCTCGTCGTTTGCTAGTCTGTCTGCCGGAAGCAGTCAGTTCCGGATGGCATGGGTGCCCATGTTCTCATCGAGTCTCTGTCCTTCGCCGTCGGTGTTCTCGCCTGACTCCCGCCTCGGCCATCCGCCTCCGGTCTTCTTCGGTTTCGGGTATCAGTGGCGGGACCCGGCACGGTTTCCCGTCATCGCCCAGGGCCACGTACACAATGTAGGCGGAGGAGATATGTGTTCGCCGCCCCGTGAGAAGATTCTCCGTCTCGACCCTGACCCCAGTCTCGATCGAGGTGGTGCCGACGAGATTGACCGAAGCCTTCATGGTGACCAGGTCCCCGACCCGGGCCGGCGCCAGGAAGCTCATGCTGTCGATCTCTGCGGTTACGCAATGCCGCTGCGCATGACGGACAGCAGCCACTGCTGCGGCCTCGTCGACCAGCCGCATGATGATCCCCCCGTGAACAGTCCCCAGCGCGTTCGCTTCATTGGGCAGCAATAAGTGGCTCATCTCCACATGGGAGACACTGACTGGCCGTCCTTCCATCATCATTCCCTCCTTTTACTCATCCTCTTTCAACGAGTCTCGCCCGCCGAGGCACGATTCGCAAAGTCACGCGAACCGCTTCTCTAAGCCTCGATGAACTCCAGCGGCGGGGCGGGGATGAGTTCCCCCTCCGCTTCCAACATCGTGAAAAAGTGGCGCAACCCCTCGAGATGGCGCGGAGTCAAGTCGAAGGAAAGGCGTTCCTTGAGATAAATCGAACAGGCCGCCCGGCTCAACCCAACCCGTTGATAGACTGCCTCGCAGATCTCATCGAGCCGTGCGTGGCTGTAGCGCTTGGAGCGCAGGAGGGCATGATGAAGGTGACGCGTCTCCTCTCGATGGTTGCGGTAGAAGTCGCGCCGGACCGCCCAGATGGCGAAGACAAAGGGCAGGCCGGTTAGATCCTTCCACCCTTGGCCCAAGTCGACGGTGTAGGAGAATCGTCCCCTAGCCCGAAGCGCCGGGTCACCGATCATCAACACCCCGGCGACATCGTCCGGGAGCGAGTCGATGTCCTCTACTTCTACTCCGGTGTTCAGATACCGAGGTGTGACGCCGAACCCTTTTGCGAGAAGGATCTTGACCAGGAAGATCGACGTGAGGGAGTCCTTGTTCAGGACGACTAGCCTGCCATCCAGGTCAGACGGGCTGAACCGGCTCAAGAACAGTACGCTCTCGACCGGACCGTCGGAGGCAATCGCCAGGTCTGGGAGAATCAGATACTTGTCCGGATACCGCGCGTATTCGATGGCGGAGATCACCGACAGGTCGAGTTCACCCGTCCGAAGCATCCGGTTCAGCTCGGTCGGAGTGCCATCAACGATCCGGCACGCGGCCGGGATCGCGCCCTGTTCGATGCCGTAATAGACCGGCTCGCAATTGATGTATGCCACCCTGCCTAATCTCGGCTCCACCGGGTTGCCCCTTGGCGTTGATAGAGGATGTGACCGTCCACCATCCTGAAGGTGACCGATTCATCCGACGCCAGCCGGACCAATGATCCGTACGGGTCGGGGTCGTCGAGGTGATCGATGGCCAGGGCGATGACGTCCGCCCGCTTGCCGGGCGTGAGCGACCCGATCACCGAGCCCATGCCGAGCGCGGCGGCCCCGCCGAGTGTTGCCATCGTGACGAGCTGCTGTGCTGTGACCGCCCCGCCATAGAGCGTCAGCGCGAATCGCATTTCGTCCCAGAGGCTCAGCGTCTCGTTGCTGGCCAACGAATCGGTCCCGAGGCCGACTCGAAGTCGGGATGTCAGGTAGCGGGGCAAGGGGGCAGTTCCGACCCTGAGGTGGTGATTGCTCCGTGGGCAGAGGGCCAGCGCTACCCCGTGGTGTTTCAACAACTCGAGGTCTGAGCCCCCCACGTGGACCGCGTGGACGGCCAGCAGTCGATCCGAGAGCAGCCCAAATCGAGCCAAGAACGCGACCGGGCTTTCGCCGCAGATCCGATGCGTTGGCGAACGCCGGCCCACGAGTGGCAGCAGGTCGCTGGCGATCGGGCCGAGACCCAGCCCGATGTAAGCGACCTCTTCGGCCGATTCGGCCAGGTGGATCGTCCCCGGGAGGTTCCTGCGGCGCAACAGCTCGGCGCACCCATCGAGCAATGGCTCGGACAAGCTGTATGGCGCGTGGGGCGAGAGGCCCACCGACAACAGCCATCCACTCGCCTCGACTGCCA